>Ga0335083_10001221_pt1 | contig 35913 bp, 36 predicted proteins | sample Lox_Sample_42_FD_206716 | JGI IMG/M metagenome (GOLD analysis project Ga0335083, IMG submission 206716) | Soil microbial communities from Loxahatchee National Wildlife Refuge, Florida, United States - Lox_Sample_4.2 | ecosystem: Environmental > Terrestrial > Soil > Wetlands | place: USA...
CCATTAGAGGAATGAGCTCCATGAGGAATCGAATGCGGCCGATCCACCCCGGGGAGATCCTGCGTGAGGAGTTTCTCGTGCCGCTGGGAATGACCGCACACGCGCTCTCGCAAGCGATCCATGTGCCGGCGACACGCGTCAACGACATCGTGAATGGAAAGCGCGGCATCACAGCGGATACTGCGCTGCGGCTTGCCCGCTACTTCGGCAATTCGCCCGAGTTCTGGCTCAACCTCCAAGCCGCACACGATCTGCGTACCGCTGAATGCGAGGCTGCTGCCAAGATCGAGCGAGAGGTATCGCCGCGAGAAGCGGCGTAGCGCTCTCGAACCAGTCGCTCGTACCTGGGGTCCTGTCGGATCGCTATGCATGGACGGATTCATCACGAATCCCGGTCGCGTTTCGTCGTCACGTATTGCGCCTTCGTCGCTCAGGTACGCGGAGCTAGAACGATCGCGAAAGCGATGCCACCACGCCGCTCCGATGTTCGATGCCGTTGGTCGCATAGGCTCCGCTCGAGTGGTTCACGCCCACCCAGCTCACTTGCAGAGTGAAGCCCTGCCAGTTGACCCCGACGCCGACGGCACCATCGATGAGAGGTCCGGACGGGTATCCGTAATACTTGTTGGCAGCGCTATCCAGCACTCCAACGTGGCCGAGGAGGCGCACGTTATCGAGCAGGGGTTGGGCGAGATTCAACTCCGCGTAGACCGCAGCTGCGTCCTGTCCGAAGTAACGCGGCGAGAAATACAGGCGCCCGCTGAGGTTCTGAAATGCGAAACCCGCGTAGACCTCTGCGTAGTCGTAGCGCGGCGAAGCAGTTACGACGGCGTAATCCGCACCCACCTCGAGACTCAGCCCCGACGGCATGCCCCAGGCGTGTCCGGCAAAGCCAATAGCCTGCACGCCCCGCGTCTCGTATCCCTCGAGCTTGACGGTGGATACGAATGCGCCGCCGTACCAGCCATCCGCAGCATCGTAGGTGAGGCCAAGTTGCGCAGCTGGCCGCTCGTCACTGAGCGAGATGCCGCGGTAGCGGTAGTCGGAGACGACGCTGAGGCTGCCCGAAAGCTGCGCGGAAGCGTCTCCGATCGCGGAGAGCAGGGCAAGAACGGCGGCGCTCGAGACGAGCGCGCCCTTACTGCATTGTCGATTGCGCCTCGCTCGCCGCCGCGCAGTTACACGCGCAGGTTCCGGCAGTCCTCGCAACGGCAGCACAGGCATCGATGATTCTCGAGTGATCCGCCGCGAGCGGCGAGAGCGTCGGGGAAGCCATCGCGTCCCGCAGCTGCCGCGCGTGCAGACCCGGTGAGAGCTCACGCAGCAGTGCCACGAGCCCGGTCACATTGGCTGCCGCGAAGGACGAGCCAGCCACCATGCCCCATTTCCCACCCGGCAGTGTCGTCGGAATGTCCTCCCCGGGCGCCACCAGGAGGTCGGCATCCGAATCCTGCACGCCCTCCGCAGTGATGGCAAGCACTCCCCGATGCGAGGCTGGAAATCCGCCGTCTCGGCTTTGTGAATCGACCGCCGCCACGACCGTGATGCCTCGGGCGAGCGCCGCGTCGAGCAACCGCTCGAGCAAGCGGTCGCGCGGCCCGCCGATGCTAAGGTTGATCACTTGTGCGTTCTGCTCGAGGGCGAACTGCAGCGCCTTCGCCAGCGTGAAACTGCTGCAGTTTGCCTCGAGGGCACCTGCCGCCCGTTCCCAACACGCGCGCAGGGCGAAGAGCGTAGCTCCAGGCGCGATACCTGCGATGCCGATGCCGTTGTCGGCCCGCGCGACGATGATTCCCGCAACCGCGGTACCGTGCGTCTCCGCCACGTCACGGCTGCCGTCGACAAAATTCCGTGCGATGGCGATTTGCCCTGCAAGATCGGGGTGATCAGTCTCCACGCCGGTATCGATCTCTGCGATGCGCACACGTTTTCCCGTCGTGAGCCGGTGCAGATCGGACAGGTGCCACAGCGTCGCGCTCGGTTGCAGCGGATAGATCGGGTCGTTGTGAGCTAGAGCGCGGAACAGGTTCATCGCCTGGGCGGACTCGACTCGCGGGTCCGCTGCGAGTTGTTCGACCACGCCCGCAACCAACACCTTGTCGGGCGCTTGCATGACGAAGCAATCTACGCCGAGGGCCGGCATCGGCCAGGCTTCGGCGATGCTGAGCCCATACTGCCTCGCGAGCGCGTCGGCGATCCTCCGCCGGGCGTCCTGTCCGATGCTCGCCCCATAGCCGGCGCCGTAGGTGGCGTCCGGGCGGAAGTGCGGCAGTGGCATCTGCAACATCACCAGAAGCTGACGCTGGATCGCTTCGTTGTCCGGACCGGTGTTGGGCTCGCGCTCTATCGCCGCGCATGCCATGGCACCAAGACAAAGGACGAGCAGAACCCAGCGCAGTGGCTTGATCACGGACCGTCTCTCGCGTCCAATCGCTCGGCCAGCACCACTGCGCGCTCGCTGCGCAAGGTGCGCAGCGCATCTTGGCGTTTCGCGATCGGGATGTCGAGGATGTACGCGTTCGCGCGCGTCGGGCCGTCAACGAGTCGCGCGTCCGCTTCGCGCAGGACGCGACGCAGCTCGGCCTCTGTCGTGGCCGGGTCGAACACGACGACCAGCGAACCACTCGCGTGCACCGCCGTGTTCGACGCACCAAGCGTGCGGTAGAGAGCAGGCTCGCCGACCTCGCGGAGAACCGGCATCGCCAACATGACGACGATGAGCGCGAGCGACGCAGCCGCGCCCCACCGGGTCCATACGTTGCTGTCCCGCCAGGCATGGCGCAAGCGCGCCGGCAGGCCGCGTTTCGTCGACCGCGTCTCGAGTTGCCGGCGGAGGTTGCGCAGAGGGTCCGTCGCGCCCGGTACGGACTTGGCGGCCCTGCAGGCCGCGTGCAGGTCGCGCAGCCAGACCACTTCCTGCCGGCACTGCTCGCATTCCTCGAGGTGGACCCGAACGTATTCGCGCTCGTCGTCCTCGAGCGTCCCGTTCACGTACCACGGCAGCAACGCATCGACAACCTTGTGCGCCGTCGGATCGAAGCGCAACACACGCCCCGTCATGGGGCGTCTCCCTTCGCGAACGGCGCCTCCACCATGTGCCTCAGCATGTCATTCATGATCGACAAACTCGATACCCGGGTCAACAGGGAAGGAGCCGCCATATTCCAGTCCTCTCGTACTCTTCTCCCGTGCCTTCAGCGCTCGTCCGGGTCGGTAACGCTCCCTGCGCCTGCGGCGCGGCGCAGTTTCTCGCGTGCCCGAGAGAGCCGCGACATGACCGTGCCTATGGGTATGTCCAGCAGACGCGCAATCTCGTCGTGGCGCAGCTCTTCGACCGCGGCCAGCACGAGCACCTCGCGCTGCTCGATGGGCAGGCGTTCGATCTGCGCCGTGATCTCCGCGACCGCCACGCGGCTGCGCCGCCTATCGGAATAAGCATTGCGATCCTCCTGTTTTCGCAGCGAGACACACGCGCTTGCGTTTTTTGTCGGGAGGCTTTCGTCGCCGACGCAAGAGAGGGAAAGCGCGCGCCGCAAACCCTGGCGACGCCGGGCATGTTTGCAAAAAATTGCACAGAAGGAGCTCCTCTCATGACTACATCGTCTTTCATCGCACGCGGCGCAAGGCAGCTCAGCGTCTTTATCTGGGCTCTGGCGCTCAGCGCGCCAGTCCTTGCCGATCACGACAACTCCGGCAACCCCGGCCCCGGCAACAACGGCAACCACGGCAACGCCGGCAATTACCTCGTCACGAATCTCGTCTCGGATCAGCCTGGCGCAGCAGCCATGCAGGATACCAATCTGGTGAACGGCTGGGGCATCGTCTTCGCCCCGAACCGTCCCGTGTGGGTCTCCGACAATGGCAGCGGCAAGTCGACGGTCTATGACGGTACCGGCGCGCTTAAGCTGACAGTCACGATTCCGTCGGTTAGCGGGAGCGGTCAGGGCGTGCCCACTGGCATCGTGTTCAATCTTGGGACGAGCCCGACATCAGCCGACTTCCTGGTGGCGGGCGCGGGAACGGCTGCGGCCTTCATGTGGTCGACGGAGGACGGCGGTATCGCCGCGTGGGCAGATGGCCCCAGCGCAACCATGAAGTTCGCGGCGGCCGATGGCGCGGTGTACAAAGGTCTGGCCATGGCGGGCGATGGCGGCACTCATTTCCGCGTATACGCGGCGGACTTCCACAACGGCAAGATCGATGTCATCGATTCCACCTTTACGAAGACATCCATACCGGGAGGGGGAGGGTTTGCCGATCCGACCATTCCGGCAGGCTTTCATCCGTTCAACATCATGAACCTCCAGGGCAACCTCTATGTCGCTTACGCAATGAAAGATCCGAACAGCGAGGACGAGGTCGCGGGCAAACAGCTCGGTTTCGTCAACGTCTTCGACACCGAGGGCAATCTCATCACCCGGGTGGCCTCACGCGGCAAGTTGAACGCTCCCTGGGGCATGGCGTTGGCGCCCGCAGGCTTCGGCAAGTTCAGCAACCATCTGCTGGTGGCCAACTTCGGCGACGGGACGATCAACGCCTACGACCCGAAGAGCTTCAACTTCGCAGGTCAGTTACGCACCTCGGATGGCCAAGCTCTCGTGATCGACGGCCTGTGGGGCATCGCGTTCGGCAACGGCTTCCAGCAGCAACCTGCCACCACGCTGTACTTTGCTGCGGGACCCGATGACGAAGGCCACGGCCTCTACGGCAGCATCGTGCCGGCGCCGTAGCTAATCGGTAACTTGAACTTCCGCCGCGCTCAAAGCTTATAGCCGATCTCCCGCAACAGATTCTTACGCCATGCGATGTCCTCAGCGCCTTCGACCCCTCTGGGCGAGAAGCCGTCCACGACGCCCACAACTCCTCGTCCCTGCTCTGTCTCAGCGAGAATTACCTCGGTCGGGTTGGCCGTTGCACAGAAAATCCGACACACCTCCGGGACCATCTTGATAGCGTTCAGAACGTTGAGCGGATAGAACCCGTCTCCGAGGAAAATAACGAAGCAATGGCCGGCCGCAAGGTTCTTTGCATTCTTTTGCGCGAGTTCGACCATGGCGGGATCGGTGCCTGACCAGCGCACCAAACACTTGCCAGAGGCCTCGCAAAATGCCAAGCCAAATTTGATGCCGGGGACCGAACTGACCAGCACCTCGTGAATATCCTCGACGGACTTGATGAAGTGGGTCTGCCCAAGAATGAAATTGGTCGCCTCCGGTTTTTCGATTTTCAGGATGATGAGTTGCATCTCAACCTCCTCGGGTGGTCCAGGTCATCAGTCAGACTGCTTTCAACCAAGATTCTCAGCGACTGAACTTCACGCACACGGGCGTCGGAGCCTTCGCGACATGGGCGGACTGCAGCTTTCCGCTAAGCGGATCGATGCGGAACGCCACGAGCGAATCGCTGTCCTGGTTCGCCACCACGAGGAAACGACCGCCCGGATCGATGGCGAAGCTGCGCGGTGTCCTGCCCTGGGTCGGTTCGTGCGCAATGTAGCCGAGTCGCCCGGAAGCGGGATCGACCCCGTGGATCACGATGCTGTCGTGGCCGCGGTTCGACGTGTAGACGAAACGTCCGGAAGGATGGACGTGGATGTCCGCGCAGGTGCTCTCGCCGGCGAAGCCGTCAGGGAGCGCGCGAATGCTCTGCAGATGAACGAAGTTCCCGCTTCTGCCGTCGTACGCCAGCACCGCCACGGTCGAATCCAGCTCGTTCACGAGGTACGCAACACCTCCGCCGGGATGAAACGAGAGATGACGCGGACCGGCTCCGCGCTTCGTCTCGATCCAGGGCACCGCGTTCGGGTCGAGCTTGCCGCGTTTCGGATCGAAGCGGTAGATCATCAGCTTGTCGAGTCCGAGATCGGGGACGAACGCGAAACGCTCCGTCGCGTCGAGAGTCACCGAGTGCGCGTGAGGGCCGCTTTGCCGGCGCGGGTCGATGCTCGACCCGTGATGCTGGACGACGTCGCACGCTTCTCCGAGGGTGCCGTCGTCGCGCACCGGCAGCACGCATACGCTGCCGCTCATGAAGTTTGCGACGAACACGTACCTCCGCTCCCGGTCGACGGCGACATGGCAGGGATCGGTGCCGTGGGTAAGCTGCCTGTTGAGCAACTCGAGCCTTCCCGTCCCTCCATCGACGGCAAACGCGCTCGCCGTGCCGGTCGCTTTGCCTTCATATGTCTTCAGTTCGTTGACGGCGTACAAAAACCTCTGCGACGCATCGAACACGAGGTAGGACGGATTCGCGATGCCGGTCGTCTTGCTGATCGGTTCTAGCGCGCCGGAAGACTCATCCAGGCGATAGACGTAGATGCCCTCGCCGCTGCCGTGCAGAATCCTGCCCGTGCCGAAGAGAATCGGTTCGGTGTAGGTACCGACGAAGACAAGCATGTTCGGCGCCGAACCGCGTCTTCAGTCCCGGTTGAGCCAGATGCGACCCGGGAGATCGCCCGACTCGAGGCGCGCGGCAGCTTCGACGATACGCCCGAGCGGATACGAGGTGCCGAGGACCGGTGTGATTCGCCCGGTCCGCACCAGTTCCACGACGTCGATCAAGTCCTGCTTCGTGCTGCCGCGGCAACCGATCATCTGGCGCTCAGCCTTGAAGAAGGGCAGCGAAGCAATTTCGAAGGTTTCGTCGAGATAAGCCACGACCAGAAACTTTCCGCCCGGTCTTAGCAGCGCAAGCCCTTGACGCACGCTGTCCCGAGTGCCGATATTGTCGACGACGATGTCCATGCCCTCGCCATCGGTCAGCGTCGCCACCGCCTCTTCGAGCGACTCGCGCTCCGTGTCGACAGCGACCGCGCCATACTGCACGGCGAGCGCCAGCCTCTGCGGGCGACGGCTCGTCGCGATCACGTCCGCGCCCGCGCTCTTCGCGATCTGCACGCCGTGTATGCCGAGTCCGCCGACGCCGAGGATCAGCACGCGCTGCCCGATGCCGACGCTGCCTTGATGGACCAGGCTGTGGTACATGCAGGCAACGGCGTCGGGAAGGATTGCGGCAGCCTCGTATGCGATTTCGCCTGGAAGTGCCACCAGATTCGCTGCCGGAACCGCGACATAATCAGCATGCCCGCCGTCGCGCTCGAAGCCGATGCGCGTCATCGTGCGGCACCGCTGCGTGCTCCCCGACAGGCAGTGCCGGCAACGGCCGCAGGTGACGTCGATCGCGGCGGTGACGCGGTCGCCGTTCCGCCATTGCGTTACGCCGGAACCGACCTCGACGACGTCGCCCGCAAGCTCGTGGCCGACGATCCGCGGCAGCTCGCCAAGAGGCTGCCGGCCCGAGAGCAGATGCAGGTCCGTGCTGCAGAGGCCGCTTGCACGCACCCGGACGAGCACCTCGCCAGGGGCGGTTCGCGGCATGGGCCGCGTCGTCGCTTCGAGCGACCCGCCATAGCGCGAAACGACCACCGCGCGCATCGTTTCCCGCACGCGCTTACTCCTTGAGCCCAGTCGCCGCGATTCCCTGGATGAACGCCCGCTGCAGGAAGAAGAACAGCAGGATCATCGGCAGCGTTCCGAGCACCGCGATCGCCATGAGTTGGTCCCACGAAGTGCCGTAGCTGCTCATGAAGAGCGAAATCCCGAGCGGCAGCGTGCGCAGCGAATCCTTGGTGATGATGATGAGCGGCCAAATGTACATGTCCCACGCTTCGCGGAACGTGAATACCGCCAGAGCGACCAGCGCCGGCTTGCACAACGGAAGAATGATCATCCAGAAGATCCGGAACTCGGACGCGCCGTCGATGCGCGCCGAATCGATCAGATCCTTCGGTATGCTCATCATGTACTGGCGCATCAGGAAAACGCCGAATCCATCGACCAGGAACGGGACGATGAGTCCCTGATAGCTGTTTGCCCAATCCAGCCGCTTGATGATCAGGAACAGGGGCACCATCGTCACTTCGAGCGGCAGCATCATGGTGCTCAGGATCGCGAGAAACATGACGCCACGCCCGCGATAGTGGAACTTCGTCAAGCTGTAGCCTGCCAGCGAGCACAGCAACAGATTCGAAAGCGTGATCGCGACCGCGACGAAGCCGCTGTTCAGGAAGTAGCGGGCGAAATCCTGGGCTTGCCACGCGAGGACGTACGAGTTCCAGTTCGGCGGCCAGGGAATCCACTGAATCGGCAGGCTGAACATGTTCTCCATCGTGCGCAACGATGAGGAGAACATCCAGTAGAACGGCAGCAGCGTGACGCACGCGATCGCCGTCAACACGGCCGAAACGACCACTGTTCCGCGGCGACGTATCGCTCGACGTATCAACCCAGATCCCGGCGACGATGCGCCTCGGCGTATCGGCAGCGTCGCCGCGCGTTCGGACGATGGCATCATCGCGATTCGTCTCCGCGAGTGAACAACCGGACCTGGACGAAGGAGAAGACCATGACGCCGACGAATAGGAACACGCTCATGGCCGCCGCCCGTCCCATATCGAAGAATTCGAATGCCGTCTGGTAGATGAAGAGCGGCAGCACTCTGGTGGAATCGGCCGGACCGCCCCCCGTCATGATCATCGGCACTGCAAACACTTTCATCGCGACGATCACGTTCATTACGATGACCAGCAGCATCGTGGGTTTGAGCAGGGGCAGGGTGATGTACCGGAATGTTCCCCACCGACCGGCACCGTCGATCTTGGCCGCGTCGTAGTAGTCCGCGGGAATCGCCTGCAGACCCGCGAGAAAGATGACCATGTAGTACGGCGTTGCACGCCAGATCCCGATCAGGATTACTGCCCACAGCGCCGTCGCGCTGCTGCGCAGCCAGGGTATCGGGTCGATGCCGAGGAATCCGAGCAACGTGTTGATGACGCCGTCCTGCTGGTACATGAACGTCCACACGACCGCCATCACGACCGCGGGCATCACCACCGGCATGAAAATAGCGGAGCGGAGCACGTTCTTGATGAAGACGCTCCGGTTGAACAAGACGGCGAGGCCGAGCGACAGCGGCAGCACGGGCAAGACGCTGAAGAGGACATACGTGAGCGACACGCGCGCCGACTTGAGGAACAGCGGATCCTGCAACAGGCTCACGAAGTTCGCGAGGCCGACGAATCTCGGTGGATGAACAAGATCGTATGCGGTCACGCTGAGATAGAGCGCCTGCACCATCGGCAGGAAACGGAAGATCGCCAGAACCGCGAGCGTCGGCAGAATGATCGCGACGCCGAAAACGGCTTGCTTCCTCGCGAGGCTGAGCCGCGCCCGGCGAGGCACCGTTGGCCGCTCACAGCAAGCGATCGACGGTGTCCAGGCTTGTTTGGCCGCAGATGCGTGCGAGCCCATATAGTAGCGGGCGAAGGACGCGAGGCGCGACGAAGCGCGCCTCGCGCATTACTCCACTATTGCTTCAAGATCTTGTCGATTTCGGCTTGCGCCTGATCGAGCGAGGTCTTGGGGTCGACGCCGTCATACACCGTGCGTTCGATCGCGCGCCCGACGGCCTGGCCGATTTCGTTCGTGTATTCGGAACGGATGTACCACGAGGCCGTCGCCACATCCTTCATGTGCACGTCGAAGAACGGGAAGTTCTTGGCGACGGCGGTCTCATTCACGCCCTTGACTGGCTGCACGAACGCGACCTTGGCGAGCCACTCGTCCGGCTTCGACAGCATGAAATGGATGAAGTCCCATGCGACAACTTTCTGCGCCGCCGATTTCGCCTTGTTCACGCCCCACATCCAGCCGTACACGATCGTATGCGGCTTGGCAGGATTCACCTGGGGAAAGGACACGACGGTGAAACCGTCCTTGATCGCCGACTGCCGGATCTGCGACGTTGCCCACGGCCCGGTGACCCACATCGCCGTACGGCCATCGATGAAGTCCTGGTTCGGGTTGCTCGGCGTATTGAGCGTTGTCTTCGGATCGCCTGTGACCTTGGTCACGTCACGCCACAGTGTCAGTGCCTTGACGGCTTCGGGGCTGTTGAGATACACCTTGCCGTCATCGCTCAACAGCTTGCCTCCGAACTGCTCCACCAGAGGCTGGAACATCTGCACTTCCCAGCGCGCGCTATGGTAGGGGAAGTCGAACGCCTTCTGCACCGTGCGCGTGCCTTGCACGATCTTGAGCTTGGGGCCTAGCGCCTTCATGTCGTCCCAGGTCTTGGGCGCATCCTTGACCGGGTCGAGGCCCGCAGCGGCGAACTCCCTGTTGTTGATGAAGAGGCTCATCGAATTGCCCTGATACGGCAGCGCATAGACCTTGCCACCGAAAGTACCGGCGGCGATCCCACCCGGCGTGTACCGCGCAGTAAGCTCGTCGTACGTCTTCGCGCCGAACACCTCGAGATTTAGCGGCTCGAGCACGCCCTTCGCGTAGTACAGCTCGTAGAACGACGCATCCTGATCCATGATGTCCGGTCCGGTGCCAGTAGCCAGAGCGACCGTGAGCTTCTGGTTGATGTCGCCGGACGATGTGATCACCGGATTGACCGTCACGTTCGGCCGTACCTTCTTGTACGCCTCGATGAGTTCCTTCATGTAGGCCGTGAACGGACCGTACTCATGCCACCAGATTTCGATCGTGACTTTATCCTGCGGGAAGCCGGTGGGCGTATCGGCGGCAACCGCCGTTGCTCCGGCCATCAACGTCAACATCGCAGCTGCCGCAAGTGACGACAGCGCGCGCTTCGTGCTCCAATTTTTCATTTGAACCTCCGATTGTCTAACATAGTGAGCATGCGACTCAGTGCAGGACCTTTCCGGTTGCCGAGTCGAACACATGGACGAGGTCGATCTTTGGCTGCAGCCAGATCGTCTCGCCCGGCCTGAATGCGAGTCGTTCGCCGAAGACGGCGCAGATCTGCGAGCCGTGCGCATCGCAGTAAAGGTGCGTGCCTGCCCCGGTCGGCTCGACGACCAGGATATTGGCCGCGATCCCCTGGCCAGCCGCGCCCAGGGTCAGATGCTCCGGACGGAAGCTGTAGACGACGCCCTGGCCGTCGTGCCCACCGTGATCGCCGCCGTTCGGCAGGACGGTGCCGTCGTTCGCTTCGATGCTGTACGCGCCGTCGCCGCGGTGAAGGCGGCCCGGGATGAAATTCATCGCTGGCGAGCCGATGAACCCTGCAACGAAGAGGTTCGCCGGATTGTCGTAGAGCTCGAGCGGTGTTCCGACCTGTTCGACGCGCCCTTGCTGCAGAACGGCGATCCGGTCGGCCATCGTCATCGCTTCGATCTGGTCGTGGGTAACGTATATCGACGTTGCATGGATGCGCTGGTGAAGCGACTTGATCTCGACGCGCATCTGGACGCGGAGCTTGGCGTCGAGATTCGACAGCGGCTCGTCGAACAGGAATACCCGGGGATCGCGCACGATCGCGCGGCCCATCGCGACGCGTTGCCGCTGCCCGCCCGAAAGCTGGCGGGGATAGCGATCGAGAAAGGCGGCGATATCGAGGGTTTCCGCCGCTTCGGCGACCTTCTTCTCGGCCAGCGCCTTGGACTGTTTGCGCATGCGCAGGGAAAAAGCCATGTTCTGGCTCACCGTCATGTGCGGGTAGAGCGCGTAGTTCTGGAACACCATCGCGATGTCGCGGTCCTTGGGCGGCAGATCGTTGACCACCCGACCGCCGATGACGATCTCGCCGGCGGATACTTCTTCGAGCCCCGCGATCAAGCGCAGTAACGTCGACTTGCCGCAGCCGGACGGGCCGACCAGAACGAGAAACTCGCCATCGGCAACCTGAAGATTGACGTCATGCAGAACCTGCGTTGCGCCGAACCACTTATCGACGCCGCGAATCTCGATGGATGCCATAGGGAGGACCCGGTCGATCGGGCTAGTGCGCTACCTCCGCGCCGTTGGGTTCGACGACGACCTTGATTGCGCCGTCGCGACGATTGACGAAGGTGTCGAGCGCATCGGCAAACCGCTCCAGGGGGAACGTATGCGTGATCAGGTCCTTCACTACGACGTGGCCGGAGGCCAGCATCTGAATGATCTTGCGCGAAACGTTGGGGTTCGCGCGCGATCCGAAGATCGCGATCTCGTTGTGGACGATGTACTTGAACGGTAACTGCTCGAGCACCTGGTCTGGCGGCACTCCGAGCAGGCCTACCTTGCCGCCCTTGCGCACCATGCGAACCGCTTGCGCGAAAGTGCCCGCAGCGCCGGAACATTCGAACGCTTCGTCGACACCGAACCCGCCGGCGAGATCGCGCACGGCTTGCACGGGTTCCTGTTTCTCGAAGTCCACCACGGCATCCGCACCCTTCGCCGTTGCGGCCGCCAGGCGCGTCCCGCGACCGACGACGATAACGCGGGCAGCGCCCAAGGCCTTCGCGAAGCGCATCGCAATAAGGCCGATGGGCCCGGGACCGATGACGACCGCCGTCCCGCCGGGAGTGATGCCGGTAAGCTCCATCGCGTGCAGCGCGACGCCCGCGGTGTCGACCAGCGCCCCTTCGCGAAAGGAAATGCCGGACGGGAGATGATTGATGCTGCGAACGGAATAGACATTGAATTGTGCGTACGCCCCCTGCGACACGAAGCCGTAGTGGCGATGCCCCGTCTGCGCGTGTCCGTAGTTCTCGCAGAGGTTGTAGCGCCCCTGGAGGCAGTTGCGGCACTCGCCGCATCCCTTGTGCGCTTCGCCTGCCACGGCATCGCCGGGCTTGAAATCGTAAACGCCGTCGCCTACGTCGACGACTTCACCAGACCATTCGTGCCCCGGGATGAACGGGTAGGAGGGCGGCCACGTTCCTGCCAAGCCGCCGCGGATAATTTCGGGATCGCTGCCGCAAATCGCGACGCCGCGGATGCGGCACAGAACTTCGTGCGGAGCCGGTTTGGGAACCGGGACGTCCTGGACTGCGAAGGAGCCCGGCGAAGTTAGGACAAGCGCTTTCATGTTCTTCGGCTCGACTTCCGTCGACGAGTTCGGCCTCGGCCGAACTCAACGTCACCTGCCCGGAGGCGCACAAAGTCAACCGGGCACAGCCGGCGAATGGTCGGCGATGGCCGCAACTCTTCCAAGAAGGTACGCCACTGCCGAGAGGGACTGTTTGCGCGGGATCAACAAACAACCGGGGGCGGCCTGCGCCGGCGCGATGTCGAGCCGGCATGCCGGCGCGGCTATGCTGCGTGGAGCTCCGGTGTCGCCGGACCTGGCGCCGCAGACAGAGCGCGATCTTCCCGACGCAGCTTCGCCTGCGCGGCAGCGAGCCGCGCGACCGGCACGCGCGGCGCCGAGCAGGAAACATAATCGAGCCCGATGTCGTGGCAGAAGCCGATCGACTCCGGATGCCCGCCGTGCTCGCCGCAGATACCGACCACCAGGTCAGGACGCGCGTTGCGCCCTTCCTCGACGGCGAGCTTCATGAGGCGGCCGACGCCCTTCGCATCGAGCGCTTCGAACGGATTGTCCGCCAAAATCCCGCCGGCGACGTACTGCGGCAGGAACTTGTTCTCGGCATCCTCCCGCGAGAAAGAGAACGTTGCCTGCGTGAGATCGTTGGTCCCGAAGGAGAAGAACTCGGCTACCTCGGCCAGGCTCGGTGCGGTGAGACAGGCGCGCACCACCTCGATCATGCTGCCGAATTTGAAACGGAGCTCGACGCCGTAGCGCGCATCGACGTCCGCGCGCACGACATCGACAATCGTCTTGACACGCTTGAGCTCCTCGGCGTCGCAGACCTGCGGCACCATGATCTCGGGATGTGCTTCGATGCCCTCCTGGATGCACTGCGCGGCGGCCTCCAGGATCGCCCGGATCTGCATCTCGTATATTTCCGGATAGGTGATTCCCAATCGAACCCCGCGGTGCCCGAGCATCGGATTCACCTCCTCGAGCACGTGAATCTTCTTCAGCATCGCCTCGCGGTTGGCGAGGAGCGCGTCGTCCCGATGCGCCTGATGGAGCTGCACGAGGCTCGCCTGCAGTTTGCCCAGACTCTCGACATACTCGCGTGGCAGCTCCTGATCGAGCAGTCGCAGCGTGTCCGGAAGCTCGGTAATGGAGCGGGTGACTCTCTTCAGATGGTGCAGATGGGCGATCTCAAACTCGAGTTGAGACGGAGTAGGCAAGAACTCGTGCATCGGCGGGTCCAGCAGCCGCACGGTGACCGGCAGACCCGCCATCGCCGCGAACAGCGCCTTGAAATCGGCACGCTGAATCGGCAACAACTTGTCCAGCGCCGCACGGCGTGCATCGATGCCGTCGGCGAGGATCATCTCCTGCACGATCGGCAAGCGCTTCGGATCGTTGAACATCCGCTCGGTTCGGCATAGCCCGATCCCTACTGCGCCGTATTGGCGCGCGCGAGCGGCATCGCGCGGCGTGTCGGCGTTGGCCAGCACGCGCAGCCTCGCCGCGTCGTCCGCCCAGGACAGCAGCGTCGCGAGCTCGTCGAAGAATTCGGCCTCGACCGTGGGGATTTGCCCCGGGTAGACACTACCGGTCGTGCCGTCGATGGTGATGAAATCGCCTTCGTGGAAGATTGTTCCGCCTACTTGCGCGCGGCGCTCGTGGACGTCGATGCGGATGGCGTCGCAACCCGAGACGCAAGGTTTGCCCATACCGCGAGCGACGACTGCGGCGTGCGAAGTCTTGCCGCCGCGAGCGGTGAGGATGCCCTGGGCGGCGAAAAAGCCGTGGATGTCCTCGGGTTTCGTCTCCTCGCGCACGAGAATCACCTTCTCGCCTGCGCGTCCGCGCTGCTCCGCCGTATCGGCATCGAAGGCTACCCGCCCGGAGGCGGCACCGGGTGAGGCGGCCAAGCCCTGGGCGAGCGACTGGACCTTGTGGTTCGGATCGAGCGTTGGAACCAGCAGCTGATCGAGCAGCGTCGGAGCAATTCTGCCAAGGGCCCGCGGCTTCGAGATAAGCCCCTCGCTAACCATCTCTACGGAGCTGACCACCATGGCGCGCGCGTTCATCTTGCCGTTGCGCGTCTGCAGGCAATAGAGCCGGCCCTTCTCGATGGTGAATTCGAAATCCTGCACTTCCCGGTAGTGGGCCTCGAGGCGGTCGCGAAGCTCGATGAGCTCGCGATACATAGCCGGCATCTCCTGCGCGAGCTGTGAGATCGGCTTCGGCGTGCGAATGCCGGCGACCACATCCTCGCCCTGCGCATTGATCAGATATTCGCCGTAGATGGCGTTCTCGCCCGTGGCTGGGTTGCGCGTGAACCCGACGCCCGTCGCCGAATCGTCGCCCATGTTTCCAAACACCATGGTCACTATGTTGACGGCGGTACCGTTCGCCATCGCTTTGGTGATCCGGAATTGCTTGCGGTAGTCGACGGCCCGCTTTCCATTCCAGGAACGGAACACCGCACCGATCGCCCGCTCGAGCTGATCGTAGGGGTCGTCGGGGAACGCCTCGCCGGTCTCCTCGCGGCAGATTACGAGAAACCGCTCGGTCAACTCTTTAAGCGCTTCCGTGTCCAGGTCGACGTCGTGCACGGCTCCATATTTGAGCTTGACCTCCGCCATCGCGCGATCGAAAGCCTCGTCGGCGACCCCCATCGCAATCTTGCTGTACAACTGGATGAAGCGCCGCCAGGCGTCATAGGCGAAGCGCGGGTTGCCCGTGGCTTGGATCAGCCCTTGCAGCGTCGAAGGGTTGAGCCCCAGGTTCAGGATCGTATCCATCATCCCCGGCATCGACATCGCCGAACCCGAACGCACCGACACGAGCAACGGGTTCGTCTTGTTGCCGAAGCGCCTGCCCGACTTGCGCTCGAGCTCACCAATGTGCGCTCGCACGCCGGCCATCAGCCCTTCCGGAAGCCGATTGCGTTCGAGATAGGCGAGACAGGTCGCTGCCGTGATGACGAAACCCGGCGGGACGTTGAGGCCAATCTGCGTCATGGCGCAGAGATTCGCCCCTTTCCCTCCAAGGTTCATCTTGTCGGCTGGGTCGCCATCTTCGAACGCATAGATAAATTTCGGCCGGTCCATCGTCGCCACCGCGAATTGAGGTTATCTGGCTAGCGGCGCAGTACGCGTCTGCTGCTCGCGCTCCCTGCCGCGCGTCGGCAGGTCCGCCATTTCCGAAAGCTCGACGACAAATCTCGGTAGCAGGTCGTCGACGCTGATGATCCCGACGAGCACGCCCGCTGCGTTGATGACGGGTATGCGGCGCACCCCTTTGTCGTGCATCAGGCGGAGCGTGTCGGCGTAACTGTCGCTCTCCTGCGCCGTCACCAACTGGCCCCATGACATCATGTCGCCGAGCGTAACCGCGCTCGGATCGACCCCGAGCGCCACGACTTCGACGACGATATCGCGGTCGGTGACGATGCCGACCGGCATGCGCTCGGCATCGGCTCGATCGATGACGACTACGTCCCCGACGTGATGCTCGCGCATCAGTTTGGCTGCCGCAGCCGCGGTCGTTTCACGGGGGGCGCAAACAACGTCGCGGTGGCAAACATCGCCGGTCAGCATATCGATACCCTGCCTTTCGGCTCCAGTGCTTTTGATCTAGATGAAACCTGAGCAATAAGGTGCCTCTTTTCAGTCTAGTCTTTGTGCGGGTGACGACGATTGACATGGATCAACCGGAGGAGTCCATGGCCAGCCTATCATCGTGGCATCGCTTTGGAGCGCCTGGTCATGACTCGCCCGTTCGCGCCGACCGATCCGGCCGCGGACCCTGGACTCGGGGTCAAGGTTGCGTTCCTGTCGCGCCCGGCGAGCTACGCCGAGCCCACGAAGCGCGTCGAGGTGCGCGAGACGCACATGTCCTGGGTCTTTCTCACGGACACGACGGCCTGGAAGCTCAAGAAACCGGTGCGTTCGCGCTACCTCGACTTGAGCACCGCGACGGCGCGACACGCAAACTGCGAGGAAGAGCTGCGGCTCAATCGCCGATTCTCCGAAGGCGTGTACCTGGGCTTGGTGCCGCTCGCGCTCGCCGCCGAGGGCGACTTGCGTCTCGGAGAAGGCGATAACGTCGTCGACTGGCTGGTGAAGATGCGGCGGCTTCCCGGGGAGCGCATGCTCGATCGCTTGCTGCGCGAGCGCACGCTGCAGCAAGGAGATCTTGTGCGCGCAATCGAGCGGCTCGCCCACTTCTACCGCGACGCCGCTCGAGTTGCCATCGTTCCGGCGCAGTACCGCGCGCGATTTGTCGCCGAGATCACCGAGAACCGGCGCGAGCTCGGCGCCCCGGTGTACGGCCTGCCTCTCGAATTGATCCAGGGCGCGTGCGACGAGCAACTGGCACTGCTCGAGCGCCAGGCGGGGCTCTTCGACGAGCGCGTGCTCAAGGGTCGGATCGTCGAAGCCCATGGGGATCTTCGGCCAGAGCATATCTGCCTCGAGGAGCGCCCCCAGATCATCGACTGCCTAGAGTTCTCGCGCGAGTTGCGCCTGCTTGATCCAGCGGACGAACTGGCATTCCTCGCGCTGGAATGCGAGCGCCTTGGCGCGCCCGAGCTCGCCGCGACGATCTTCGGTACCTACGCACGGGTCACCGGCGACGCGCTCCCCGCCATGCTGATACATTTCTACCAGAGCTACCGTGCCTGCGTGCGCGCGAGAATCGCGATTCGGCATCTCGCCGATGCCGCGCCCCGCGATCCCGGCAAATGGCCCGCGCAGGCATGCACCTACCTCGCGCTTGCCCGCGAGCATCTCCAACGCTGCGCGGCGGCCGAACGCGTTGTCGCTTAGCCGCCCTGCAACTCGACAATCGAGCCGCCGCTATGAAGCCGCCGGATGGCTTCGGCGAAGAGCGTGGCTGCGCTTATCTGCTCGAGGCGCTTGGTGAGCCTCGGGTCGGTCACTCGCAGCGGCGGGATGGTGTCGGTAACGACGATGCGCTCGATATCGCTCGCACCGAGCACCGCGTTGGCGGCGGCCGCAAAGACGCCGTGCGCGGCTGCCGCGAAGATGCGGGTCGCGCCGCGCTGGCGGGAGGCCTGCGCTGCACGCACGACCGTGTTGCCGGCGGCCATCAGATCGTCGACGATGATCGCGATCTTGCCCTCCACGTCACCGATCAGCGCGTCGCCGGACAGGACGCCGCCGCTGCGATACTTCTCCGCGAAGGCGGCGGCGACCGGGCGTCCCAGCGCTGCGGCGAGCCGGGTCCGGAAAGCTTCCGCGCGCTTGATTCCGCCGGCGTCCGGCGAAACGACCGCGACGTCGGCCGATCCGATCGTCGGCGCGAGATGCGCCACCAGCAGCGGCGCGGCTTCCAGGTGCTCGGTGCGGCAGCGGAACGCGTTCTGGAACGCCGCGAGATTGTGCACATCGAGCGTCACGAGACAGTCGGTACCGACCGCTTCGAACAGTTGCGCGACATAGCGCGTGGTGACGGGGTCGCGGGCCTTGCTCTTGCGGTCCTTGCGTGCGTACGCAAGGTATGGAACGACCGCGGTCACTCGACCGGCCGCCGCGTCCTTGAGTGCGCCGATAAAGAACAGCAGCCGTGCGAGCTTGTCGTTGACACTCTGTCCGGCGTCGGAATACAGCGAATGGATGACGTAGACGTCGCGGTTACGCACGCTCGCGAGCGGGCGCGACTTGTGCTCGCCGTCCTCGAACTCGCGCTCTTCGTGTGGCGAGAGCGCGACGCCAAGCCGTCTCGCCACCGCTTCGCCGAAAGCACGGCTTGCGTCGAGCGCAAACAAGACAAGATCCACGTCGTATGCCATGTTTTTCTGCCCCCGAGGGGATAGCAACTCGGCCCTTTCCTGTGCCGCTCGGCCCACTGACTAGGTGCTTCCATAGTACGGCGGACCCGGGCTCGACCGGCTTGATGCCGGTCAATGGTGAGAGTACCGGTCCTCGGATCCGCTCCGGCGCGGCAACGACGGCCGGATTGATTTCGCGCAAGGACCGAGGGCCGACCGGCGCCTATGCTTTGAAGCGCCGAACCCATGACGGATAGCGGCGTCCAACGACGAGCACTGAGCGACCATGACAGGCTACCAAACCATCCTCGTTCACATCGACCAAAGCGCCGAATCCAAGAGCCGGTGCGGTGTCGCCATTGAGCTCGCCCGCGAGTTCGCAGCGCAGCTCGTCGGCGTCTACCTCGACGATGCGCCGCAGATCGCGCCTTCGGTCGCCGCGCTTCTCCCCGATGAGATCCTCACAGAATATCTGCGTCGGACGGAAGCCGCCCCGCGCGAGGCGGAAGAGGCGTTTCGTCAGGCGAGCGGCGCGGCTCGATTGAAGGACATCGAATGGCGTGCGCCATCGGGGCCGTCGATCGACGCCGCGGTGGCGCACGGCCGCTGCGCCGATCTGCTGGTCGTCGGCCAGCCGCGTCCGGCCGAGGTCGGCTGGTCGTTCTACGCGCAACTGGTCGCGGCGGTGCTCATGGAAACGGGACGGCCGATCCTCGTCGTTCCCTACGTTGGCCTGCGGGCAAGCATAGGAACCAACGTTCTGGTCGCCTGGGACGGCGGACGTGAAGCGTCGCGCGCGCTCGCCGACGCCATGCCCCTGCTCGTTCGCGCCAAGCGGGTGACCGTCGCCTGTCTCGATCCCGGTGCGGCGGCACGGGGGGTGAATGCCGCGGCACGTGAGCGGCTCGCGGGCTACTTGCACCGTCACGGTGTCGCCGCGCACATCGAAACCGACAGTCTCGGCGAAGGCGATGTCGCCGTTGGCGACTGGCTGCTATCGCGAGTCGCCGACTTCGGCAGCGATCTCATCGTGATGGGAGGCTACGGACATCCACGGTGGCGCGAGCGATTCCTGGGCGGCGCGACGCAAGCGCTGCTCTCGGCGATGACCGCCCCGGTGCTGATGTCGCACTGAGCGTCCGCACGGTCCCCGACATGTCGAGAGACCGACCCGACCGGGTAGCCGACGTCCTGACGACCGAAGGGCTTACCCGGCGCTTTCGCCATCTGACCGCTGTCGATTCGCTGACTCTCGCGGTTCAAGCCGGAGAGATCTTCGGGCTGCTTGGCCGCAACGGCGCCGGCAAGAGCACTCTTATCAAGATGCTCACCACGCTGCTGCCGCCGAGCGCGGGCTCGGCGCGCGTCGGTGGCTACGACATCGTGCGCGACGCGTCGCGAGTGCGAGCGATCATCGGCTACGTCCCACAGTCGCTCTCCGCCGACGGCGAGCTCACCGGGCGCGAAAATCTTGACGTATTCGCCCGACTTTACGACTTGCCACGAGCGCTGCGCGCGCAGCGCATCGACGAGGCTCTCGTGTTCATGGGTCTCACCGACGCGGCGGATACGCTGGTCCGCGCCTATTCCGGCGGCATGATCCGCCGCCTCGAGATCGCACAGTCGATGCTGCACAGGCCACCGGTTCTTTTCCTGGATGAGCCGACGGTCGGCCTCGATCCGGTGGCGCGCGAAGTCGTCTGGGGGCACATCCACGAGCTGCGCGAGCGATACGGAACGACGATCGTACTGACCTCGCACTACATGGACGAAGTCGAGCAGCTTTGCGATCGGGTAGCGATCCTGCGCCAGGGCCGCGGCGTCGCGCTCGGTACGCTCCCTGAGCTCAGGGCTGCCACCGGCGATACCGCCGCGAGCCTCGACGCGGTGTTTGCGCACTTTACCGGAGACGCCGTCGAAAGCGGCGCAGCCTATCGTGAAACCTTCCTTACCCGACAAGACTTCCAGCGGCACGGTTGAGCGCGAAGCGCTGGCCGCGGCGAAATCGCCAGCCACCTCCCTCGCGCGTTACTGCGGCGATGTGTTCGCCATCGCCGCCATGGAGGTGCGCAAGCTCCGCCACGACCCGGGCGAGCTCGCAACACGCGCCATCCAGCCGGTCCTCTGGTTGCTCGTGTTCGGACAGGTCTTCGCACAGACCCGGGCGATACCCACCGGCGACGTGGCATACATCGATTTTCTGGCTCCGGGCATCCTCGCGCAGAGCGTGCTGTTCGTGGCGATCTTCTACGGCATATCGGTCATCTGGGAACGCGACCTCGGGATCGTGCACAAGTTTCTGGTGAGCCCGGCGCCGCGAACGGCGCTCGTCCTCGGGAAGGCGCTCTCGGCCGGCGTACGGGCGCTGTCGCAGGCGCTGATCGTCTACGCGGTCGCGCTGGTGATGGGCGTCGGGATGGACTGGAGAGCTGGGGCGCTCGCCGGCGTGGTCGCGCTGGTCGTGCTTGGCGCCGCGCTATTCTCCACGTTCTCGCTCATCATCGCCTGCATCGTCAAGACCCGCGAGCGGTTCATGGGGATCGGCCAAGTTCTCACCATGCCGTTATTCTTCGCGAGCAACGCGATCTATCCGACGGCCATCATGCCCGCATGGCTCAAGTGGATTGCGCACGTCAATCCGCTCACCTACGAGGTCGACGGGTTGCGCGCTCTGATGCTCGCCCGCGGCACGAGCGGGCTCGGGCTGCCGCTCGACTTCGCCGTGCTGACCGGCACGCTCGCGCTGCTCGTCGTGTGCTGCGGACGCATGTACCCGCGCATCGTGGTGTGATCTTGGAGCCGCATACCGTTACAGTCGTAGGAGGCAAGCATGTTCCGCGCCGACGTGATCGTCCTCGGTACGCACGGCCGGCGTGGGCTGTCGCGCGTGTTTCATGACGCCTCTCCTGTCTGGCGTCGCTCCGGTACGGCCGCGGTTCTTTTCGATTCTCCGGGCAAGCGTGAGACAAGCAGCTCGGACACTCGACGCCCCTCCATATCGACGACTTCGATTCGCAAGCCCGCGAAAGTAAAACGATCCGCCTTTGCCGGGACACGCCGCAGGCGCATGGTGACAAATCCGCCGACCGTGTTGTACAAGCCCTTGCCCTCGTCCGGCAACTCGGGCAGGTCAAACAAGTCCTTGAAGCGCTCGACGGACACCATGCCGTCGATGAGCCAGGACCCATCATCGCGCTGCACGATATCGGGAGGAACCGTGCTCTCCCGCGACGGAAGCTCGCCGACGATGGCGGTGAAGAGATCATCGACCGTCACCAATCCCTGTAGCTCCCCGTATTCGTCCACGACCAGGGCCACATGGCTGCGCGCCTCGCGGAGGCTTTCCATGAGCTGGGTCGCGCTGACCGAATCAGGAACGTAGAGCGGCGGCGGAAGATCTTCCGCCAGCGCCGGCGCCTGTCCTTTGATGCTGCGGCGCAGGTACTCGACGGTGTGCAACACGCCCAGCGTGTGCTCCAACCCGCCGGCACAGACGACAACACGCGAATGCGGCGCGTCGATCATCTTGCGCTTGGTTTCTTCCACGGGGTCGTCGAGATCGATGTAATAGATGTCTTTGCGCGGGGTCATGATTGCGCCTACGCGCTGCTCGTCCAGACGCAGCACGTTGGAAACGATCGCTCGCTCACTGACGTGGAAGACACCTGCTTCCGCGCCTTGCTCCATCAGCACCTCGATTTCCTCGTCCGTGACCGGCGGCTCTGCTGCTGGCGTGACGCGCAACAAGCGCAAGAGACCGCTGCTCGAGGCTACGAGCAACGAGACGAGAGGTTGCGCGGCGCGCGACAGCCAGGTCATGGGCCGAGCGACAACCGTGGCGATACGCTCGGGCCGCAACAGCGCGAGACGCTTGGGCGCGAGCTCCCCTATCACCACGGAGAGATAGGTGATGGCCCCGACCACGATGGCCAGCGCAATGCCGTCGCTATAAGGCGCGAGCAGTCCGTAGCTGTGGAGCCACTCGGCAAGCGGACGCGCGAGAGCGGTCGCGCCGATGGCGCCGTTCAAGATCGCGATGGTCGTCATACCGACCTGGATCGTAGAGAGAAACGTGGAAGGCTCGTTGTGCAATCGCAAAGCAGCCACGCTGCTTGGATGTCCCTCGCCCGCCAGCGTCTGCAGCTTGGCCTGGCGCGAGGAGACAACCGCCATTTCGGAGAGCGCAAACGCGCCGTTTACGACGATCAAGAGAAGAATAAGGATCGCATCTCCCATACGCTCACCTCCCGCCTGGACCGAGGACCGAGCTAAAAACAACCCGCACACCGCCTGTCGCCGATGACGGTGAGCGCGGGCGGCAGCGAAGCGAGCTCGTTCAATGGTTCATACACCATTGGCTGCCGATCACCTTGACTCTGCGCAAACCTCAGGGCGCCGGGTGCTATTAAGCTAAGTGTCTAGGAAAACGAAATGCCCTTCCGCTCGCGAGCCAAGCTTGTCCTGACGGCGCTTGCCTTGGCATGTCTCGCCGTTCCCGGCGCGGCGGCGCAAGGCCCGCAGGTCCTGCTGCAGCATTACAAATGCTACATCTGCCACGCCGACCGCGAGACGAAGACCGGACCAGCCTTTGTCGATGTTGCCGCTCGATACCGGGGCGATCCGAAAGCGGCTGCTACGCTTACGGCAGAGGTAAAGCAAGGTAACCACGGGGCCGGACCGTGGCACATGCCGCCCCATCCCGAGGTCTCGGCTGCAGACGCGAGAGCGATGGTCCGATACATTCTGTCGCTGCGGGAATAGTGTCCGGGCTCGGTATTGACCTGGCGCAAGGGGAACCGTCACGGCTCAAGGCACAATGCATTCGTGCACTCTCCAGCACACGGAGGCGAAAATGAAAGCCAGAGATGTCATGACCCATTGTCTGGTCAGCATCGCACCCGAGGCGCCGATTCGGGAGGCGATCGCGCGCATGATCAGCCATCAAGTGAGCGGCATGCCGGTCATCGATGCGAACGGGACACTCGTCGGGATGGTGACGGAGGGGGACTTTCTGCGCCGACCCGAGATGCACACCGAGGCGCCGCGGCGGCGATGGCTCGAGCTTCTGCTCGGGCCGGGCTCGGACGCGACCGAATACGTTCACAGTCACGGGCACACCGTCCACGATGTGATGTCGCGCAACGTCGTCACGGTAAACAGTGAGACTTCGCTGAGCGAGGTGGTGAACCTCATGGAGGAGCACGCGATAAAGCGCATTCCGGTCCTTGACGATGGTCGAGTCGTTGGTATCGTGAGCCGTGCCGATCTGATGTCCGCCCTTGGCGAGCACTTGATCAAGCCTGCGAATGCGTCCCCGGTCAGCGACGAATCGATTCATCGGACCATCGTGACCCAGATGAAGAAGCAGCCGTGGTGCCCGGTACAGTCGCTGAGCATACGTGTCCGAAAGGGATTTGTTGACCTCGGCGGAACAATCTTCGACGAGCGGCAGCGCCAGGCACTGCACGTGCTCGTGGAGAATGTCCATGGCGTCAAGGGCATCCACGATCACCTCGGCGAGCTCATGTAGGCATGTCGACGGAGGATCCGGCACCGCGCTGGGAGCATTACGAGCACGGCGCGGATATCGGCGTGCGCGGCTTCGGCGCAACCAAGGCGAGCGCATTCGAGCAGGCGGCCCTCGCGCTTACCGCGGTGATTGTCGACCCGGCTGCCGTTGAGGCGCGCGAGCGCATCTCGCTCGCGTGCGAGGCTCCGGACGACGAGCTCCTGTTTGCGGAGTGGCTCAACGCTCTGGTCTACGAGATGGCGACCCGCCGGATGCTCTTCAGCCGCTTTCGCGTGCGCATCGACGGACACCATATCACTGCCGAGGCCTGGGGCGAGCCGACCGACGTGAGACGACACCACCCTGCGGTCGAAGTGAAAGGCGCGACCTACACGACGCTGCGCGTCGGGCACGGGAAGGACGATGCATGGATCGCGCAAACAGTCGTGGACGTGTGACATGGACTTGAATCTCCTCAAACGGCGCTCCGAATACGAATGGGAGATCCCGCAGCGGGGCGCGATGCGCGTGCCGGCGGTAATTTACGCGAGCGAAGCGCTGATGCGGGAGATGGATCACAAGGTCTACGAGCAGGCGGTCAATGTCGCGACGCTCCCCGGGATCGTGCGTGCTTCCTACGCGATGCCCGATGCGCATTGGGGATACGGCTTCCCGATCGGGGGCGTCGCCGCATTCGATCCAGACGCAGGCGGTGTGGTATCCGCAGGAGGCGTGGGGTTCGACATCTCCTGCGGTGTGCGCTGCCTGCACACGGGCCTCGTGCGCGAAGACATCGTCAACGTACAGAAAGAGCTTGCGGCTCTGCTCTTTCAGCGCATCCCAGCCGGCATGGGCAGCACCGGCGCGATCCGTCTCAACGAGCAGGAGATGGACGACATGCTCGCCGGCGGGGCGAGCTGGGCAGTGAGGCGTGGCTGGGGCACCTCGGAGGACCTTGAGCGCATCGAGGAACACGGCCAGATGAAGCACGCCAAACCGGGCAGCGTGTCGGCGCAGGCGAAGAGACGCCAGCGCGACGAGATGGGCACGCTCGGCAGTGGCAACCATTATCTGGAAGTGCAGGAAGTGACCGCGGTGTTCGACGCGGAGATTGCCAGGGCATTCGGCCTCGAACAGGGCGACATCGTGGTGATGATCCACTGCGGCTCGCGGGGCCTCGGACACCAGATCGGTACCGAGTTCCTGAAGCGCATGGCGATCAGCGCGGCGCAATATGGGCTCACGCTGCCGGATCGCGAGCTCGCGTGCGCGCCGATCAAGTCCGAGGTGGGCGAGGAGTACCTGGGCGCGATGCGCGCAGCGATCAACTGCGCGCTGGCAAATCGGCAGATCCTCACCGACCTCGTGCGCAAGGCCTTTGCCGAGATCCTGCCGCGAGCGCATCTGCCGCTGCTCTACGACGTATCGCACAACACCTGCAAGGTCGAGGAGCATCGCGGCGACGGGGGCAGCCGCCAGCTCTATGTGCATCGCAAGGGCGCGACGCGTGCGTTCGGGCCCGGTCATCCCGACATTCCGGAGCCGCTGCGTGCCGCCGGGCAGCCGGTCTTGATCGGCGGTTCGATGGGCACGGCTTCCTACGTCCTTGCCGGGACGAAGGAATCGGAGGCCCTCGCGTTCAGCTCGGCCTGCCACGGCGCCGGCCGCGCCATGAGTCGGCACAAAGCGATGAAGACCTGGAGCGGGAGAAAGGTCGTCGACGACCTCGCGGCACGCGGCATTCTCGTCAAGAGCCCGGCGATGCGCGGCGTGGCGGAGGAGGCGCCCGGCGCCTACAAGGACGTGTCTGCCGTGGTCGATGCAGCCGATACGGCGGGACTTGCGCGCAAGGTGGCCCGGGTCGAGCCGCTCGTCTGCGTCAAAGGTTAATGGAGCGAGAAGGCGACCCCGCCCGCGCCCTGTGCGATCGCTTGCATTCTCGCGGGAGCATGCGGCGATCATGACCACCGGGATCGAGCGGACGCCCGGCTGGCCGGACATCTCGCGCCAGATCTGGGAAACGCGCTACCGCTCTGGCGGCACCGGCGCCGCCGCCGAGCGCAGCATCGAGGAAAGCTGGCGCCGCATCGCGCGTGCGCTCGCCGCTCCCGAGCGGGCGGACCGCGGCGGATGGGAGCAGCGCTTCTATGCGGCGCTCGAGGACTTTCGCTTCCTGCCCGGCGGGCGCATCCAGGCGGGAGCCGGCACACGCCGCCGGATCACGCTATTCAACTGTTTCGTCATGGGTCCGATCGAGGATTCGATGGAGGGAATCTTCGAGGCTCTCAAGGAAGGCGCGCTCACCATGCAGCAGGGAGGAGGCGTAGGGTACGACTTCTCGACGCTGCGCCCGCGCGGCGCGTTCGCCCGCGCGTCGGGCACCATCGCCTCCGGGCCGGTGTCGTTCATGCACATCTGGGACAGCATGTGCGCCACGCTGCTCTCGACCGGCAATCGGCGCGGCGCGATGATCGGCACGCTGCGTTGCGATCACCCCGACATCGAGGAATTCGTCGACGCCAAGCGCGACGAGCGCGCGCTGCGCCGCTTCAACCTGTCGGTGCTGGCAAGCGACGCGTTCATGCGTGCGGTTGCCGACGGCGCGGAGTGGCCGCTCGTCTTTCCGACAGGCGAAAAGCGCTCCGCCACCGGCGAGATCGTCGAGCGCGTCTGGTCGGGCAGCTCGCAGCCGCAGCTCTGCCGGGTGCATCGCCGTGTGTCGGCCCGTTCGCTGTGGGAGCGAATCATGCGCGCAGCCTACGACTGCGCCGAGCCCGGCGTGCTCTTCATCGACCGCGTGCAACACGCCAACAACCTTCGCTACTGCGAGCAGATCGGCGCGACCAACCCTTGCGGCGAGATTCCGCTGCCTGCGTACGGCGCGTGCGATCTCGGCTCGATCAATCTCACCCGGTTCGTACGCGAGCCTTTCAGCGGGGAGGCCACGGTCGACATCGAAGCCATTGCGGCCACCGCCGCCGTCGCGGTGCGCATGCTCGACAACGTCTACGAGATCGCGTCTTTCCCTTTGCCCCGGCAGGCCGAAGTCGCGCGGCAGTCGCGCCGGATAGGGCTGGGCATCACGGGACTTGCGGACGCGCTGATCATGCTCGGCCTGCGCTATGGCTCGGAACAGTCGCTGCGGCTCGCCGGCGAGATCATGCGCACGATCTGCCACGCTGCCTATGGCGCTTCGATCGAACTCGGGCGCGAGAAGGGATCCTTCCCGCAATTCTCGGCCGGCGCATACGCCGACGGCGAATTCATCGATACGCTCCCCGCAGATATCGTCGCCGCAATCCGCCGGGACGGCATTCGCAACAGCCATCTCATCGCCATCGCGCCGACGGGGACGATCAGTCTGCTCGCGGGCAACGTGTCGAGTGGCCTCGAGCCGGTTTACGCGTTTACCATGCTGCGGCGGATATGGCAGCCGGACGGGACCGAAAAGGAGGTGCCGGTCGAAGACTACGCACATCGGCTGTTCCGGGAGCGATTCGGCGCCGATGCAGCGCTCCCCGAGGCATTCGTCGCGGCGGGAGAAATCGCGCCCGAAGCGCAACTCGCACTGCAGGCCGCGCTGCAGCGCTTCGTCGACAACGCGATTTCGAAGACGATCAACGTGCCTGCGAAGTACAGTTTCGAGTCGTTCCGCGGCGTCTACGAACGCGCCTATGCGCTCGGCCTGAAGGGCTGCGCGGCGTTCCGGCCGAATCCGATTACCGGCGCCGTCCTGTTGCCGGAGGACGACGTCAGCCAGTAGCGCCCGCAGGGATAGCGGCTAGGACTCGTTCCAGTGCCGCTCGGCCCACTCCTTCGCCTTGGCGATTGCGATCCGGATCGCCTTGCCCTCTTCCACTCCGTCTTCGAGCAGTGCGTTCGCGATCTCGATTGCTTTTTCGCGCACCGGCGGCGAGAGGTGGTTCATCGAGGCGGGGAAGTAATCGTTGTTCCAGGGCATGATCTGCAGCATTGCACTAGAAGGAACGGTGTGTCTTGACTTGGCTCAATGGCCACCGGCGCAGGGAGATTTAGGCTTAAGCGTTAGAACGCTGCATAGCCGAAGGAGGAACGCATGTTCCGCAGGATCCTGGTACCGATTGACGGCAGTCCGACTTCCAATCAGGGGCTCGAGGAAGCGATCGCGCTCGCGAAGGATCAATCGGCGCGGCTGTGCCTGCTGCACGTCGTCGACGAGTCGGCTACCACACGGGGCTTTGACGCCACGATGTACGTCCCCGCGGACTACATCGACGAGTTCATTAAGGTATTGCGCGAGGACGGCAAGAAGCTGCTGGCGAAGGCGGAGACGAAGGTGCGGCAACGTCGCATCAAGGTCGACACGGTACTCCTTGAGACACTCGGCTACCGGGTCGCCGATCTCATCATCAAGCAGGCGAAGAAGTGGCGTGCCGATGTCATCGTGCTTGGCACGCATGGCCGCCGTGGACTGTCGCGCCTGTTGATGGGCAGCGACGCCGAGTTGGTCGTGCGCGAAGCGCGGGTGCCCGTGCTCCTGGTGCGCTCGCCACTTCGGCTGCGCAAGCGTAGGGCGCGGCGCGGCTGATGCCAGGGCCGATTGCCGAGCTGACCCTCGACCGGGACGGGGCGACCGGAGCGGCGATACGCTGCACCGGCCCCTGGACCGTGCAGGGGATCACCGAGCTCGAGAGCAGGATCGAAACAGTGCCGTGGCCACGCGAAGGCGAGGTGATCATCGATGCGGCGGGACTCTCGGCGCTCGACACGTCCGGTGCCTGGCTGCTGCATCGGACGACACGGGGGCTCAGGGCGCACGGGCTTGCCGTACGCATCGACGGCTTGCGACCGGAGTTCACATCATTCATCCGCCTGATCGAGTCGCGCGCGGTGACCGCGGAAGCCGCCACGCCACCTGCGCGAGCGGGAGCGCTGGAGAGCCTCGGCCGCAAAGCACTGGCCGAGGCACACAACGCCATCGACTTCATGGCCTTCGTTGGCGAGGCGTTCACCGTCCTGCTGCGCTCGATCGCACAACCGCATCGGATCCGCTGGCGGGCGATCCTGCACAACGTCCAGACCGCAGGTTTCGAGGCTCTGCCGATCACCGGGCTGCTGTCTTTCCTGATGGGGGTCGTGATCGCCTACCAGGGCGCAGACCAGCTCAAGCGCTTCGGCGCCAACATCTTTGTTGCCGATCTCGTCGGAATCGCGATGCTGCGTGAGCTTTCGCCGCTGCTGACCGCGATCATCGTCGCCGGGCGCTCCGGCTCGGCCTACACAGCCCAGATCGGTACGATGAAAGTGACCGAGGAGATCGACGCGCTCCGCACCGTCGGGGTTTCACCACAGGAACTGCTGGTCCTGCCCAAGATGTTGGCGCTGGTCGTGGTGTTGCCGCTGCTCACCGTCTATACGGACGTCACCGGTGTGCTGGGCGGCATGCTGATGGCGCAAACCCAGCTCGGCCTCAGCTTCGATGCGTTTCTGGAACGGTTGGACGCGGCGATCGTCATGTCGACGTACTTGACGGGCATCTCCAAGGCGCCGGTGTTCGCGATGATCATCGCACTTGTCGGTTGTTACCGGGGTTTCGAAACCGCCGGCAGCGCCGACAGCGTGGGGCGGCAGACGACGATCTCGGTCGTGCAGTCGATCTTCCTGGTCATCGTGACCGACGCGATCTTCTCGGTCGTCTTCAATCTGCTCGACCTCTGACGTGATGAGCGAGCGCCCCGCAACTGCCGATCTGGTCGTGGAAATCAACGGCCTTCATACGCGCTTCGGGAATGCGGTGGTACACGAGAACGTGAGCTTCTCGGTGCGCCGCGGCGAGATATTCGCGCTGGTCGGCGGGAGCGGCTGCGGGAAATCCACGCTGCTGAGAGAGGTGATCCTGCTGCAGTCGCCGGCGTCCGGGTCGATCCGGGTGTTCGGGCGTGAAGTGGTCGGCTTGAGCGACGAGGAGGCGCTGCCGCTCCGGCGCCGCTGGGGAGTGGTGTTCGAGCGCGGCGCTCTGTTCAGCTCTCTCACCGTGACGGAGAACGTCGGCATGGTGCTGCACGAGCACACGCGCCTTTCCGCGCGGCTGATCGACGAAATAGCTGCGGTGAAGATCGCGCTGACCGGATTGCCGGCCGATACGGGACCGAAATATCCGAACGAACTGTCCGGCGGCATGCGCAAGCGCGCTGCCCTCGCCCGCGCGCTGGCCCTCGACCCGGAACTTTTATTTCTCGACGAGCCGACCGCCGGTCTCGATCCGTTGAGTGCGACCGGTATCGACGAGCTGGTGCGCAGCCTCCGCGATGCGCTCGGCTTCACCATCGTGATGGCAACCCACGATCTCGACCTGCTGTGGCGCGCGGCGGACCGGGTCGCCGTCCTCGGGGAAGGCCACATTCTCGGCATCGGAACGATGACCGAGCTTTCGCAGCTTCCCGACCCGCTTATTCGCGAATATTTCTATGGACCGCGCGGACGCGCTGCGCAGGAACAGACATGGAAGCGAAATTCAACTTCACCCTCGTAGGCATCTTCGTTCTGGTGCTCGGCACGGCGCTGATCGGCGGCGTGCTGTGGCTGAGCAGCGGCAAGTATTACAGGCAGAGTTACAGCGTCTACCGGAGCTACATGAGCGAGTCGGTGTCGGGACTCAATCTGAACGCGCCGGTCAAGTATCGAGGCGTGGACGTCGGTTTCGTGCGTGACATCGCGCTGAATCCGGCCAACGTGGAGGAAGTGCGACTAACGCTTGCCATCTTGCGGGATACGCCGATCAAGGAAGACACCGTGGCGACCATGGTAACTCAAGGCCTGACCGGGATCGCGTACGTCGAGCTGACCGGAGGTCGCAAGGACTCGCCATTCCTGCGGACGCGGCCCGGCGAGGAATTCCCGGTCATCAGGTCCGGGCCGTCGCTGTTGACGCGGTTCGAGACGGCCGTAACCGTGCTCATCGATGACCTCACCCATGCGGCCGAGAATGTCAACGCGCTGCTGAACGAAGACAACCGCCGTGCAATCGCGAAGACGCTCGCCGATGCCGAGACTCTGTCAAGGACACTGGCGGCACGCTCCTCGACCATCGACTCCGGTCTCACCAACGCCGCCCGCACCATGGAGAACACAGCGCGGCTGACGAGCGAGCTGCCGCGGCTCGTCCAGCGGATCGAGGGCAGCGCGGATGCGTTGGACCGCATGGCCGACGCGGTGGGTCATGCCGGTGCGAGTGCAACGGCAACGCTCGACAGCACCCGTGCGGACATGCAGCAATTCACCGGCGAAGGGCTGCCAGAAGTGCGCCAGCTCGTTGCTGAACTGCGCGATCTCACGAGCACGCTGCGCCGTATCAGCGGCGACCTCGACCGAAATCCGAGCATGTTGCTATACGGCCGGCCGCCGGCAAAACGTGGGCCCGGGGAGTGAGCCGGGATTCCTCGCAGGCCCGGGATCGCCGCCCCGAGAATTGGACTTGGTGATGCGAAGATGAACATGCACGGCCATTGGCCCAGACCTCGTCGGATCCTTGAAGTGCTGGCGTTCGCTGCACTCGTGGGCAGCTGCACGGCGCTCCAGCCGCCGCGGATCGAGAACCTGAACCTGTACGTGCTTGCCGCGGAGCCGCTGCCCAAGACGACGCAGGTGCACCGCGACGTTGTCATCGACGTTGCGCCGCCGTGGGCGTGGCCGGGATTCGATACGCCACAGATGGTTTACGTTCGCCAATCCTATGAGCTCGACTACTTCGCGGCGAGCCGCTGGGCGGACACTCCGACGCGAATGCTGGGGCCTCTCCTCGCTCGCGCGCTCGAGCAGAGCGGAGGTTTTCGGGCCGTCCTCCAGGAGCCAACGAGCGTCCCCGCGGATTTCCGGGTCGACACCGAGCTCGTTCGCCTGCAGCAGAATTTCACGGCGCGGCCGAGCCGGGTGGAACTGACGTTGCGCGTGCAGTTGACCGATGTTCACGGCAAGCGCGTGATTGCTGCCAGAGTTTTCGAGGAGACAGAGACGGCACCGAGCGAGGATGCGAACGGCGGCGTTATGGCCGCCAACGCAGCGTTGCAGCGGATGCTGGAGGAGGTAGCCGACTTCTGCATCACGGAGTCGGCAAGCCGGTGAAACACATCTTCTGCTGCGTCGTCACGATCGGCAACGGGTTTAAGCAGCTACGATCGGCGCAGAGGAAGGCTGCAAACGCCTATAGATGCGCAATGTAGTCAGGTCTCCCGCCATCGGCTCGACTTCGAATCCGAGGGCATGTGCGAACCGCAGCATCGTCGCGTTGCCAGCGAGCACCATCCCTTCCATAACCGCGAATCCCCGGTCGCGCGCGCCGTCGATGAGCGCCTCCATCAAAAGACCGGCGATCCCGGTCTTCTGCCAGGAGTCCTCGATCAGCAGCCCGAACTCGCAGCTTTTCCGATCGGGGTTTGCTACATAGCGTGCCTCGCCCACGATCTCCTCCCCGGCGCCGTTTGGAACGGCGCACACGAGCGCGAGGCACCGGTCGGGGTCGACATCCGTGAGGAAGTGGACGAGCTTGTTGGACGGCGTATGAACCCATTTGTGGAAACGCTTGTAGCGGCTTTCTTCCGAAGAGGCCGTCAGGAAATGGCGAACGCGGTCGGCGTCGTCGGCCCTGATGGGCCGGATCGTCACGATCCGGCCGTCGGAGACGCGGTGCTCTCGAGCGCCATGGGCGGGATGTTGAGATAGGGTCGCGCGACGTTGCTCAAGATACGCGAGCAGGTCGTCGAGAGTGACAAGCTTCGTATAGTCAGCCTCGGGAATGTCCACGCCTAGCTTCTCGTGCAGCGCGACGAGGAAGTTCAGCCAATCCATCGAATCGAGATCCACCTGCTCGCGCAGCGGACTTGCGGGATGCAACGCGTCGGTCGAGAGCCCCGGTGCGATCTGCCGCAGCGTGTCGAGCACGGCTTGGCGCAAGGCCGCCGAATGGCCAACCGTGTGAGTCATATGACGTCTAACTCTACGCAGAATCGCCCCGGGGCGATTGACCCCCGTCAAGGAGGGGCCACCCAATCGATGCCGAGCGCCATGCAGGTAGTCCGAGGACCCGTCCCGGTAGAGGCTGGCGACCAATGGAGGCCTTGACGTCGATCAAGGCGGCTAGCCAAGGCGAGTCGTATCATTGAAGCAAGCTGCGGGCGCAGAGGTTGTGCCGCAAAAATCGCGGCGATACGTGGCGAACGGCCCGTTGTTTGGCTGAACAGTCTGAGCTTAACATCAGGAGTTTGTGTGGCGAACATTACGCGTTTCGATCCTTTTGGCGATCTCGTGCGCTTTGATCCTTTCGGCACGCTCGATGAGTTCTGGCGGGTGCCGCGGGCGAGGGCATTGTGGAAAGGCTTTCCCGAGGAGCCGGAGATAAAGGTCGATGTGACCGAGGACGACAAGACTTACCGGGTCAAGGCCGACATCCCCGGCGTCAAGAAGGAAGATATTCACGTTTCGATCGACGGCAGCCAGGTGTCGCTGAGCGCCGAGGTGAAAAGCGAAAAGGAAGAGAAGAAAGGCGAGACCGTCGTCCGGAGCGAGCGTTACTACGGCAAGCAGTACCGCAGCTTCTCGCTGGCGCATGAAGTTGACCAAGGCAAGGCAGAGGCCAAGTACCAGGACGGGGTGCTCGAGCTGACGCTTCCCAAGAAGGAACCGAGCCAAGCCAAGCAAGTGACCGTCAAGTGATCACGGCGCGGGCACGTATGGCAAAGTGTACTTACGTGCCCGCTTCGGCATGACGGGCGTCAAACTCGATGCGCCTCACGGGAGCGGCCCATGGCACATGCCGCCTCATCCGGAGGTGCCCGACCGCGACGCCAGAAGAATGGTCGGCTACATTCTGTCGCTGCGGCAGTAGACCGTTTCTATTCCAACGCGACACGCTGATGCAGCGCCGGACGCATCGTCGGCCGACCGCGCTGCTCAAGCAGCTCCGCCATGCTCTTCATCCCGTGATCCGGATCGCCGTGCACGAGAAAGGTCATGGTGGGCTCCCCGGTGGCTTCGTGCCAGGCTAGCAGCCCGGCTTGGTCGGCGTGCGCCGAGAAGCCATTGATGGTATGGATGCGCGCGTTGACCTGCACCGCCTCGCCGAAGATCTCCACGGCACGCCCTCCGTCGATGATTTCTCGCGCGAGCGTTCCCTCGGCGGCATAACCGACGAAGATCACGCTCGATTGCGCCCGCCAGAGATTGTGGCGCAGATGGTGGCGTATACGTCCCCCCGCGCACATGCCTGAGCCGGCGATGATCACGGCGCCGCCGGTGATTCGGTTGAGCGCCATCGAATCGGCGGCCTCCCGCGAAAAGCGCAGGCCGGGGAGGGCGAATGGATCGCCGCTGGCGAGAGCATGGCGCGCCTCCTCGTCGAAGCATTCCGGGTGGCGGCGCATGATCTCGGTGGCGGAGATCGCCATCGGTGAGTCGAGAAACACGGGAAGTGTCTGCGGCAGACGACCGCGGGCAACCCCCTCGCGCAGGAAAAACAGGATTTCCTGGCTCCGTTCCAGCGCGAAGGTGGGGATAATCACATTGCCGCCGCGCTGGAGCGTGTCGTGCACCGCCTGCCAGAGCTCTTCGATCGAGTCTTGGAGGCTGCGGTGAAGCCGATCGCCGTAGGTAGTCTCCATCACCACATAGTCGCAGCGCGGTGGCGGGGTTGCGTCGCGCACGATCGGATGGCCGGCGCCGCCGAGATCGCCCGAAAACACGATGCGCCGCCTCGCGCCCCCGTGTCCGATGTCGAGGAGGACCGCAGCCGAGCCGAGGATGTGCCCGGCGTCGATGAAGGTTGCCGAGACTTGGTCATTGAACGCAAGCGGCTCGCCGTAGTTCGCGGTGCGGCCGAAGCGATCGAGACACCACATCGCATCGACGACCGTGTAGAGCGGTGCAGGGGAGGCCGCCCCGCGGCGGTGCGTCTTCCGCTCGGCACGCCTGGCCTCCTCCTCGTTGACATGTGCAGAGTCGAGCAGAACCAGCCGGGCGAGCTCGCGGGTCGCGTCCGTAGCGATGATCTCGCCGCGAAAACCCTGTTTGACGAGAAGCGGGATGCGCCCGCAATGATCGAGGTGGGCATGGGTGAGCAGTAGGACGTCGATGTCGGCCGGCTCGAAGCCGAAAGGCGCTCTGTTTTCGTCGACGAGCTCCTGTCGCCCCTGGTAGAGCCCGCAGTCGACCAGCAGCTTGAGGCCTTCCGCTTCGATCCGATGGCAGGAGCCGGTGACTGCCTGGTCGGCCCCATGGAAGGAAAGCATCATGGCCGGGCGCTCGCATCGCGTGCCCGTGCCAGCAACGCTTTCCCGTTGCGGCGATGCCACTCATTGATGTCAGCCCAGATCTCTTCGGCGCTTTCCGCGAACCAGAACAGCTCCAGATCTTCGGGATCGATCACCCCTTCGTCGGCAAGGAAGGAGAAGTCCACGGCTCGCCGCCAGAAGCTCTCCCCGACGAGGATGACGGGAACGGGCGCGATTTTCCGCGTCTGGACGAGCGCCAGCGTCTCGAAGAGCTCATCCATGGTGCCGTAGCCGCCGGGAAAAACAACCAGCGCTCGTGCGCGTTGGAGGAAGTGGAGCTTGCGCATGGCGAAGTAATGGAAGCGGAAGCACAGCTCGGGCGTCAGGTACGGGTTCGGGAACTGCGGATGCGGCAGCGTGATGTTGAGGCCGACACTATGTGCGCCGACATCGAAGGCACCCCGGTTGGCGCCCTCCATGATGCCGGGTCCGCCGCCGGTCGTGATGACGAGCCTGGGCGCATGGTCTGCCACTCCCGCCTCGCCGAC
>Ga0335083_10001222_pt1 | contig 35906 bp, 33 predicted proteins | sample Lox_Sample_42_FD_206716 | JGI IMG/M metagenome (GOLD analysis project Ga0335083, IMG submission 206716) | Soil microbial communities from Loxahatchee National Wildlife Refuge, Florida, United States - Lox_Sample_4.2 | ecosystem: Environmental > Terrestrial > Soil > Wetlands | place: USA...
CTCGACAAAGGCTGCGTGCGGTGCTCGCGCAGCAGACGCGCGCCACCCAGACGCGATACATCTTGACTTTGCGCCAACACGATATATCGTGGTGTATAGGTCAGTGACGATGTACCGCGATGGAGGACCGCGATGGCACGCTGGACGGTTGACGAGCCGATGGCGCTCGACTTCGACGACGTCAGGTCGCTGAACGTGCGGCTGATCGCCGGGACGGTCGCGGTGCTCGCGTCCGACGACCGGCCCTCGGTGGTGGTGAGCGAACTGTCCGGCAGGCCGATCCTGGTAAGCCACTCCGGCGGCGTGCTCACCGTGGCCTACGAGTCCCTGTCCTGGGAAGGCCTGCTCGGCTTCCTGAAACCGCGCAAGGATAGCGTCGCCGTCACCATCACCGTCCCTGCGGACTGCCCGATCCAGTTCGGCGTGCTCAGCGCGACGGCGGTGGTCTCCGGCCTGTCCGCAGGCGCGTCGGTCAGGGGCATGTCCGGTGAGATCACGCTCGACGGCGTGACCGGGGACGTGGACGCCGAAACGATGTCCGGCGAGTTCGCGGCCTGCGACGTCGACGGGTCGATCAGGATCAAGTCGATGTCGGGCAGGGTGACGGTGGCGGGCGGCCTCATCGACTCCCTGGCGGCGAGCACGATGAGCGGGCAGGTAACGGCCGACTTCGCACTGCGCGGCGCAGGCAACGTGCACGTCAGCACGATGTCCGGCGACGTGACGCTGCGGCTGCCCGCGGACAGCGACGCGCGGGTGCACATGCATTCCACGTCGGGCGCTGTCAGAACCGAATTCGAGACACTGCGGACCATCAAGGCTCCTGCCTCGCGTGCCGTTAGCGGTAACGTTGGCGCAGGTGCCGGACATGTGTCCGTCACCACCATGTCCGGTGCAATCACGCTGCTGCGGCGTTCACCGGTAGGGATGGAGAGCAAGACCCGATGACCCCGGTTTTCCGCCATGGACGCCTCCGGCTGTACCTGCTGCGGCTTCTCGATGAGGAGCCAAGGCACGGCTACGAGGTGATCCGGCTGCTGCGCGATCGCTTCATGGGCGTCTATGCCCCTTCACCAGGCACGATCTACCCGCGTCTGGCCAGGCTCGAGGAAGAGGGCTTGGTCACGCACGACGAGGAGAACGGGCGCAAGGTCTACCGGATCACCGAGGCCGGCCGTGAGGAGCTGCGCAACCGCGGCGACGAGCTCGACGAGCTAGAAGAGGAGCTGTCCGCGTCGGTCAGCGACATCGTGCGCGAGGTCCGCGAGGACGTACGGGACACCGTGCGCAGCCTCCGCGAGGAGCTGACCAGGGCCGCACGCGAGATGCGCGGCTACGAGCGGGACGCCAGGGAACAGGCGCGCGAGCAGGGCCGCGCGGCCCGGGACAGCGCGCGTGAGGCCGCAGAAGCCGCCAAGGAGCAGGGCCGCGCGGTGCGCGACAGCGCGCGGGAGAGCGCGGAAGCCGCCAAGGAGCAGGCCCGCCAGGCACGCGACCATACCCGTGAGCAACGCGACCAGGCTCGCGAGCAGGCACGCGGTGCGCGCGACCAGGCACGCCAGGCGCGCGATGAGGCATTCGCGCACGCCCACCGGCTCCGCGACGAGGCGACCCGGCTGCGCGACGAGGCACGCGACCAGTGGACCGGCGGCTGGGGCAACTGGAGTGAGTGGAGTCACTGGGGCGAATGGGCTGGCCGCTCGGGCTGGCCAGGCCAGCACGACCTCGGCGCGCTCCGCGACTTCGAGCGGCTGGCCCGCGACTTCGTGGCCGACCTGCGCGGAGCCGCCAGGGACTCCGGCTCCCTGTTCGGCAGCGACGTCATCCCCACGCTGCGTGACATCCTCGCCGACACCCTGGACCGCATCCGCACCGAGGTGTTCGAGCCGCACCACGACGCCTCTGGCACCCCAAGTGCCTCTGGCGCCCCCGGCACTCCCGGCGCCCCCGGCACTCCCGGCACTCCCGGCACTCCCGGCGGCGAGGCCGGCAAGCAGCCGCCCAAGGACACCCCGCCCGAGTAATCGCATCGTGTGAGTCCCGTTGGGCCGGCCCCAGCCGGCCCAACGGGACTCACACGCGTTTCGGGGCGCATGAATGTGACGATAGGCCGGCAATGGCCGGCTCAACGCCACATTCTTACGCGCTGGGGGGATGCCGCTGGGGCTGAGGCGTCGAAGGCGCGAGGGCGGTGGGGCGTTAGTAGCCGTTGAGGAAGGACGCGGCTTCTGGGCCCGCGAACTGGGCGCCGTAGCCGGCGTTGACGACCAGGCAGGCGACCGCGACGTCCTTGGACGTGTCGAAGGCGACCAGCCAGCTGTTGGGCTGGTCCTGGCCCTGAATGTCGGCGGTGCCGGTCTTGGCGTAGACGGTCGGTCCGAAGCCGAGCCCCGCGGCGGTGCCGCTCGTCACCACCGCGCGCATGACCTGCTTGAGGTAGCGGTCAGTCTTGGCGGGCAGGCTGGTCGCCGTCACCTGCTTGGTGCCGAGCCGCAGATAGGGCTGCTTGAACGTGCCGGTGGCCACCGTGGCGGCCACCGATGCCATCGCGATCGGCGACGCGACGAGCTGGCCCTCGCCAAACGCCTCCTGCGCCAGCTCGGAACCTGACGCGCTCGCCGGGGCGTTGAAGTACGACGCGGAGAGGTTGCCGATGCCGATGTTCCACTTCTGGTTCAGGCCGTAGTAGGTCTTCGCCGTGCTCGCCAGCTTCCCCGACAGCTGCGGCCACTGGGTGCTGAACGCGTTGTTGCATGACTGCGCGAAGTCGGTCTGGAACGGGGTGCCCGCTGGCAACGTCTCACCCTGGTCGTTGTGATAGGTGATGCCTGTCACGGTGTACGCGGCGGGGCAGGCCACCGCGGTCTGCGGTGTCATCCCCTTGTTGAACAGCGCGGTCGAGGTGATGATCTTCATCGTCGAGCCGGGCGCGACGTCCGCGGTGAGCGCGAAGTCGTTGAAGCCCGCGTTGTTGGCGATGGCCAGGATCTTGCCTGTCGACGGCTGGATCACCACCATCGAGCTCTGCTTGTGCATGCCGACGGCCTTGCGGGCCAGCGCCTCGGCCTTCGCGTCGATCGTGGTGCCCAGCGTCGGGTAGTTGCCAGGCGAGACGATGATGGCCTGGCTGTTCGGCACCGGCTTGCCCGACTTAGCCTGGATCTCCACGTTGAGGCCCGCGCTCGCGCCCTCCTGGGCCGGCGCCGTCGTCTTCAGCAGGCCGGCGATCGTGCTGAGTCCCGCGTCGTTGTACCTGGTGAGATCCTGGCCGCTCGCGTCGGTGACCATGCTGACCGTCGGCGGGACCGTCACGGCCGCTAGGTGAGTGGCCGCCGTCAGGTTCGGCGCGACCACGTCTGGCTGCCATGCGACAAACCAGACGTCCGACTTCGGCTGCTGGTAGGCGACCAGCGTCGAGTGGTAGGTCCAGGCACCGCGCACCGCGTTCTTTCCGCTGCCCGCGCCAACCGAGGCCTTCACCGCGAACGTGACGCTCTCCCTGGGCGCCGCGGCCGTCGAGCCCGCCGCGGCGGTCACGCCAGACGGTTTGGCGGTCATCTTCTTGAGGCTCAGGTCCTTCGCGTAGGCGGCGAGCGCTGTCCGGGCGGCGGCGGGGTGATTAGTGTAGTTGGCCGCCTTCGTCAGGTCGCCCGTCCGCCAGGCGGCGAGGAATGCCGCGGCGACCTGCTCGCCGTCCTGCTGCGCCGTGGTTCCGGTGGGGATCATGCCGTACGCCGGCGGGCCGGTCGTGCCGCCCGGCTTGAACACGGTGATCACCAGCACGGCGGCGACGAGTGCCACGGCGAGCACACCCGCGGTGGCCGCGATGACGACCGGGCGGCGGCTCTTCTTGCGTTCAGGCGGCGGCTGCTTCGGCCCGCCATACACACGGCTCGTGTGATAGACGGGCTGCCCCGCCTGCGTGCGCTGATCGCCTCGTCCCGCCGTCGGCGCCGCAGCCGGCTCAGCCGCAGCGGCTTCCGTCGCACCGGGAGAAGCCGCCCCCGGCTCCTCCGACGAGTCCGACGGGTCCTTGGCACTGTCGTTGGTCTCGCTCGTCACTTCATCGAACGTACCTAGCCTGACCGGCTTCATGCCAATCAGGCCAGAAACCGAGAGAAAACTTACAGCTTGCCGAGCGCCCGACGGCAAAAGGCGCCATCATACCGGGCGCTCAGCAAGCCGCCATCTCCCGGGGGGACGACCCCCCGTACCCCCCGCTTGCCGAGCGCCCGACGGCAAAAGGCGCCATCGTACCGGGCGCTCAGCAAGCCGCCATCTCCCGGGGGGACGACCCCCCGTACCCCCCCGAGGCCCGGCCTGGGCCGGCGGGGATGCGGGGACGCGCCCCGGTACCTACCGGGTTGCTAAGGGGTGAAGACGATCTTGCCGGTCTGGGTGCCCTCGATCATGGCGGCGAAGCCGTCTGCGGCCTGCGACAGCGGGATCACCCGGTCGATGAGCGGGCGCGTGCCTGTTTGCTCGCAGAAGCGGAGCAGGCGGCCGAGCTGGTCGCGAGTGCCCATCGTGGAGCCGGCGACGGACAGCTGGGTGAAGAAGATCCTGGTCAGCTCGGCCGGCGGGACATCGCCGCTCGTCGCGCCCGATATGACGATCCGGCCGCCTGGCTTAAGCGAGCGGACGGAGTGCGACCAGGTGGCCTGGCCGACCGTCTCCATCACCACGTCGACCCGTTCCGGCAGCCGCGCCCCGGTCGGGAAGGCCTGGTCCGCGCCGAGCTTGACCGCGGCGTCGCACTTGGCCTCGCTGCGGCTCGTCACCCACATCCGGTAGCCCGCCGCCCGCCCGAGCAGGATCAGCGCGGTGGCGACGCCGCCGCCCGCCCCCTGGACGAGGACCGTCGAGCCGGGCTGCGCCCCCGACTTGTCGAACAGCATCTTGTAGGCGGTCAGGTAGGCGGTGGGCAGGCACGCCGCCTCCTCGAAGGAGAGCGCCGCGGGCTTGGGCATCAGGTTCGCCTTGGGCACCGTTACCTTCTCCGCGAACGTGCCCTGGTACCGTTCGGACAGCAGCGAGCGGCGCGGGTCGAGTGTCTCGTCGCCGCCGCCCGCGTTGGCGTCGCCGATCACCGCGTGCACGACGACCTCGTTGCCGTCCTCGTCGACGCCTGCGGCGTCGCAGCCGAGGATCATCGGCAGCCGGTCGGCGGGCAGTCCCACGCCGCGCAGCGACCAGACGTCGTGGTGGTTGAGCGCCGTCGCCCGGACGGTGACCGTGGCCCAGCCGGCCGGCGGCTCGGGATCGGGCCGCTCCCCCGTCTCGAGACCGTTGAGCGGATTGTCTGCATCGATACGCGCGGCATAGACGGCGAACATGAGCCGACCCTATCGTGTTCAGCGCGCCTGATCGCAAAGAGCGCGATCGTATCAGGCGCGCTGTACACGGCTATCTCCCGGGGGGACGACCCCCCGTACCCCCCGATGTCCGCTGCGCGGACAAGGGCACGAGCAAAGCCCCCGCCCGTGTGAGGCGGAGGCTCTGCTTGAGCCGTGTTAACGCCGCTAGCGGCGCGCAACTCCGTCCAGGCGGGCCTGGGCGGCCACGGCGGCGGCGACGGCCGGGGCGACCCGCTCGTCGAACTGGCTCGGGATCACGTAGTCCGGCGTTGCGTCGTCCCCGACGAGGGCGGCGAGGGCGTCGGCGGCGGCCAGCTTCATGTTCTCGGTGATGGCGGTCGCGCGGACGTCAAGCGCGGCGCGGAACACGCCGGGGAAGGCCAGCGAGTTGTTGATCTGGTTCGGGAAGTCGCTCCGGCCGGTCGCCACCACGGAGACGTGGCGGCGTGCGACGTCCGGGTGGATCTCCGGCTCCGGGTTGGACAGCAGGAATGCGATCGCCCCGTCGGCCATCTTGGTGATGGCATCCTCGGCGAGCACACTGCCGGACAGGCCGATGAACACGTCGGCGCCGAGCAGCGCTGACTCGACCGAGCCCACGTGCCCGGACGCGTTGGTCACCGTGGCGAGCGCCGCCTTGACCGGGTTGAGGCCCTCGCGACCCTGGTAGATCATCCCCTTGCTGTCCGCCACGCCGACCTCGCCGACCCCGGCGGCGAGCAGGATCTTCGACACCGCGATCCCCGACGCGCCGGCGCCGCAGACCACGACGCGCATCGCCGTCAGGTCCTTGCCGACCACGCGGGCGGCGCTGCGCAGCGCAGCGAGCGCGACGATCGCGGTGCCGTGCTGGTCATCATGCATGACCGGGATGTCGAGCATGGCCCGCAGCCGGTCCTCGATCTCGAAGCAGCGCGGCGCGGAGATGTCCTCCAGGTTGATGCCGCCGAAACTCGGCGCGAGCGCCGCGACGACCCGCACCACTTCGTCGACGTCCGTGACGTCGATGCAGACGGGCACCGCGTTGATGCCGGCGAACTTCTTGAACAGCAGCGCCTTGCCCTCCATGACGGGCATCGCCGCAGCAGGCCCGATGTCGCCGAGGCCGAGGACCGCCGTGCCGTCGCTCACCACCGCGACGGTGTTGCCCGTCCAGGTGTACTCGCTTGCCAGCTCCGGGTCGTCGGCGATCGCACTGCACACCCGTGCCACGCCCGGCGTGTACGCCATGGCGAGCGCGGCCCTGTCGGGAACCTCCACGCTCGGGTTGACGTCGATCTTGCCCCCCCGGTGCATGGCGAAGACCGGATCATCGTCGTAGGGAAAAGAAGTCTCGGAAGCCACGGCAACCCCACAATCGGTATCACTGGTGATTCGGCAGACCCGCGGTCCCGGGGTTGCGGCGACCGCCTCCGCGACTGAAGGACGATCGCTTCAGGCACAGGGCCATTTAACTGGCTCGCCGCCGCGTTCGGTCGAACCCGGACGCAAGCTCAGCTTGACAGGCGTGCAACGCGGCCAATCCGCCATGTGGCGGTTCGGGGCCCGGCACCCCATCGTCGTGCCGCTCATGATAGCCGAGGCTCGGCCGCCGCACCGCCGCCGCGGCCAAGTGACTGTCCGGCCGTTACCGGCCGGAATGGGTGCGACCTGAGTTGCTGCTGGCCCTCCTGGGTTACCCGCTAGCACTGTCGGCGCGGTTCTGTAATACTCAGGAGCGGCAGCGGACCATTACAGACGTCTAACACCACAGCGGGGGTGTCCGCGGGTGGACCTGTCTTCCTATGCGGAGCTAGCCGTCCGGCTGGTGAACACCGCCAGCCTGGGCCACGACGGCGGCGACCAGCTCGCGTCCATGGACGGGCTCCGCTTGCTCGTGGCCGACCGCGAGCACCTGAACCACGGGATCGCACGCACCGACCTCGAGGCGCTGCGCATGCTCAGGGACGAGTTCCGCGGCTTCTTCGTGTCCTGCTCCCAGGGAAATGGCACCGAGGCCGCCGCCCGGCTGAACGAGCTGCTCATCCAGTACCCGGTGCACCCGCAGCTGTCCGGGCATGACGGCCAGCCGTGGCACGTGCACTACACCCAGAGCGGCTCGGTGTCCGACAAGTACGCGGCGGGCGCGGCGATGGGTCTCGCCGTCCGGCTCGCCGACCTCGGCCTCGACCGGTTCGGCGTGTGCCAGGCCGCGCCCTGCTCCGGGGTGTTCATTGACACCTCGGTCAGCCACACCAGGCGGTACTGCTCGGACCGCTGCGCTAGCCGGGCCAATGTCATCGCCTACCGGGCCCGCAGGCGCGGCGAGGAACCCGGCGCTTGCATCTCTGAATGAATCCGCATTCTCAGTCCGCCGATTTCCGTGTGCCGGAACAGCGGTTTCTTTCTCTCGATGGGACGAGCGGGCGCCACGTCAGGCGCTTCGGGCCCTCTCGTATAACCGAGCTGTCCGGCAGTGGCTCGCCTTCGCCGCAAAAATTATTAAGATTCCGGTTATCTAGTGGAAGATGTCGGCGCCTCTGCGGCGCACCGGGATCTCGCCCGCCTCACGCATGCGCTCGCATCACACTGACGCGCATGCACGCCGATCTTGTGCTCGCAGTCCTCGCCGTAGCCGACGTCCCAGCCGGCGTCCCCGCAAACGCTCAGCTCCGCCGTCACGCCGCTGAAGTCACCGGCATTGGTGTTATAGGTCATGGCCCCTTGCGTAAATTCCGCGACCGGCCTGAGGGCGCTGCCGCTTTCCCATAAATGTACCGCCATCGAAGAACTAAAGGGGAGAACGCCGGCCGCATCCTAAGCGGACCGCATTTCCCGGGCCAATACCTCCCCGCCCCGCTATTGTTCAGTTCTCGCATGGCGGCGGGCGGCGGGCGGCCGTCCCTTATTTCTGGCCGCGGCAAGAAGGGTTCGCCCGGCTGCCCGGGCGGCAGGCGGTGCAGCCGGGACCCGGCCGGGCGGCAAGGCATCCCCAAGCAGCCGGATCGTTCGGCTGGCGGCCGCCGAGAGGCTTTCCTGGCTCGTGAATCACTTCACAAGCGCTCCAGCCACTTTTTTGCCCGCCGCGCGCCACTCATAAACCTGCGGAAGTGAAACCAAGCGGCAATTCGGGCGTCATCCACGCGTCACCTGACAGGTGTGTCATTAACCGCCGTAAACATGGCAGACCGTCGTGACCTGCGTTATAGAACCGAATCCGGACAAGTCTTCTCATACGTGATGTAGATCTCTACGATGTTCATCACTCTGCACAACTGAACGCTCACGCACCCCCGCGGAACCCGCGGGGCGCGTGGCACGCCCTTCTTGGGCACGATCGAGAAACGGAAAGAGCTATCGATCATGGCAACTGAAAGTACGGCGGTCACCACGACCCCGACCGATACCGGTCTAAAGCGAGAATTCGGGCTGATCGGTGCCGCGTGGGCTTCGGAGACTTCCATCATCGGCTCGGGCTGGCTCTTCGCCCCGCTCGGCGCGGCGACTCTGGTGGGCGGCGCCGCCGTCCTCGACTGGGTCATCGCCGGCGTCGTGGTCATCGTCCTCGCCCTGTGCCACGCCGAACTCGGCGCGATGTACCCGGTCTCCGGCGGCACGGCACGCTTCCCGCACTTCGCGTTCGGCAGCGGGGCCGGCATCGGGTTCGGCTTCTTCGCCTACCTGCAGGCGGTCACGATCGCGCCGGTCGAGTGCTTCGCGGTCATGAACTACACCTCGCACTGGTGGCACAGCATCTATGACTCCAACACCGGCAACGTGACCGGCGTGGGCTTCGTGCTGACCATCGTCCTGATGGCGATCTTCGTGGCGGTCAACTTCCTCGCCATGCGGATCTTCACCCGGGTGAACAGCGCGATCACGTGGTGGAAGATCGCCATCCCGCTGCTGGCGATCATCGTCCTGCTGTTCAAGTTCCACGGCGCCAACTTCTCCCCGGCGGGCGAAGGCTTCATGCCGGGCGGAGTCCACGGCCTGTTCGCGGCGCTGCCGGTGGCCGGCATCATCTTCGCCTACTCCGGCTTCGAGCAGGCGGACCAGCTGGCCGGCGAGATCAAGGACCCGGGCAGGAACCTGCCCCGCGCGATCATCATCGCCGTCCTCATCGGCACGGCCGTCTATACCCTGCTGCAGGTGGCGCTGATCGGCGCTATGCCCTCCAACCTGATCAGCCACGGCTGGCTGAACTTCTCCGACAAGGACATCCTGGCCGGCCCGTTCGCCGGCCTCGCGGGCGTTGTCGGCCTCAGCTGGCTGGCCTTTATCCTCCGGATCGACGCGATCATCTCCCCGGCGGGCACCGGCCTGATCTACACGACGGGCACCTCGCGGGTCAGCTATGGCCTGGCCAGGAACCGTTACGTCCCGCAGGTCTTCGCGAAGGTCGACAAGCGGGGAATCCCGTGGGTCAGCCTTATCGGCGCGTTCCTCATCGGCCTCATCTTCCTGCTGCCGTTCCCGAGCTGGCACACGCTGGTCGGCCTGATCACCGGGGCCAGCGTCCTCATGTACGCGGGCGCGCCGCTGTCACTCGGTGCGTTCCGCGGCCAGGTGCCCGACGCGAACCGGCCGTACCGGCTGCCGGCTGCCTCGGTGCTCGCCCCGGTCTCGTTCGTCATCGCCGACCTGCTCATCTACTGGTCGGGCTTTGAGGTGGTGTGGAAGCTCGGCATCGTCCTGGTGATCGGGTACGTGATCATCGGTGTTGCCATGGCGTTCGACCCGCAGCGGCCGACGATCCAGTGGAAGTCCGCGCTGTGGCTCCCGGTCTGGCTCATCGGCCTCGGCATCATCTCCTGGCTTGGCCAGTTCGGCGGCGGCGCGGTCCTCCCGCCGGTCAACACCAACACCATTCCGTTCTGGTGGGACATCGTGGTGGTCGCGGTCTTCAGCCTCGCGATCTACTACTGGGCCATGTACAGCAAGCTGCCCCAGGCAGAGATGCAGGAGCTCGTCAACCGGCAGGCCGGCGAGCACGACGTGCCCCCTCCAGGTGCGCCAATCGTCTGATCCTCGTCTAGCACGCTCACCCGTCGGGCCGCCCCCTGTCAATCAGAGGGCGGCCCGACGCATCCGGCGCGTCGTTCGGGATGCGTCCTGGCCCCAAGAAACGTAAAGCAAGGCTGACAGTCGGGTCACAGAGAGTACTGGAGTAATTACGATGAGTGGAGTTATTGTCTGAGGTTAATGGCGACCAGATCTGGTAGCTAGTCCGCTCTTGTGAATGCTCACGCTGCTCGGCAGCTGAGAAGGGAGCTCCGTCATGGCTGCTGAAACCGGGTCAACCGGGACCTCGTCAACCGGGACCTCTACGACTGGGACCGGGACCGCCGCGCCTCCGACCGCCACGAAGCCGACCGACGTCGGCCTCCGGCGGGAGATGGGGCTGATCGGAGCTACCTGGGCCTCCGAGACCTCGATCATCGGCTCCGGCTGGCTGTTCGGCGCCTGGCTAGCCGCGGCGGCGGCCGGCACCGCGGCGCTGCTCGGCTGGGTCATCGCGGGCGTCGCCATCGTCATCCTGGCCCTGGTGCACGCCGAACTTGGCGCGATGTACCCGGTGGCAGGCGGGACCGCGCGCTTCCCGCACTTCGCGTTCGGCAGCGTCGCGGGCATCTCGTTCGGCTTCTTCTCCTGGGTCCAGGCGGTCACCGTGGCGCCGATCGAGTGCTTCGCGGTCATGCAGTACGCCTCCTACTACTGGCCGAGCGTGTACAACACCACGACGGGCGTCACCACGGGGCTCGGCTTCGCGATGACCGCCGTGCTGCTGGCGCTCTTCACCGCGCTCAACTTCTTCGCCATGCGCCTGTTCAGCAAGGTCAACAGCGGGATCACCTGGTGGAAGGTCGCGATTCCCGTCTTCGCCATCATCGTGCTGTTCACCCAGTTCAAGGCCAGCAACTTCGGCTCGCACGGCGGCTTCATGCCGTACGGCATCAAGGCGCTGTTCGGCGCCATACCGTCGGCGGGCATCGTGTTCGCCTACCTCGGCTTCGAGCAGGCCGACCAGCTCGCGGGCGAGATCAAGAACCCGCAGCGGAACCTGCCGCGCGCGATCATCTCGGCGGTGCTGATCGGCACCCTGATCTACGTCCTGCTGCAGGTCGTCTACATCGGCGCGCTGACACCGGGCGCGCTCGCCCACGGCTGGGCCGCGACGGGCACTGACAAGGGCCTCGAGTCCGGGCCGTTCGCCTTCGTCGCTGGCGCGGTGGCCCTCGGCTGGCTGGCGACGCTGCTGCGGATCGACGCGTTCATCTCGCCGTTCGGCACCGGGCTCATCTACGTGACATCCACCTCGCGCGTCAGCTACGGCCTGGCGAGAAACCGGTATTACCCGCAGATCTTCGCGAAGGTGGACAAGCGCGGTATCCCGTGGGTCAGCCTCATCTTCGCATTCCTGTTCGGCCTGCTGTTCCTGCTGCCGTTCCCGAGCTGGAAGTCCCTCGTCGGGCTGGTCACGTCCGCGAGCGTGCTGATGTACGCCGGCGCGCCACTGTCACTCGGCGCGTTCCGCCGCCAGGTACCCGATGCGAACCGTCCCTACCGGCTGCCTGCCGCCGTGGTGATGGCGCCGGTCGCGTTCATCATCGCCAACCTGATCATCTACTGGTCCGGCTTCGAAGTGCTGTGGAAGCTCGGCATCGTGCTGGTGATCGGCTATGTGCTGATCGGCATCTCGATGGCGTTCGACCCGAAGCGCCCGCCACTCGACTGGAAGTCGGCTACCTGGCTGCCGGTCTACCTCATCGGCATGGGCATCATCTCCTGGCAGGGCCAGTACAGCGGCGCGTCGTCAAGCGACAAGACCCCGCTGCCGCCGACGAACACGAACAACCTTCCGTTCTGGTGGGACATGCTCGTGGTGGCCGGGTTCAGCCTGGCGATCTTCTTCTGGGCGATGGCGACGCGGCTGCCGCGGCAGGAAATGCTGGACTTGGTCAACCGGCAGGCCGGGGAAGGCGACGAGCTGCCCGAGGCGCCACGGCACTGATCAGGAACACAGGCACAACGGTGGAGTCAGCCGCGCCCGTTCTGGATAACTCCGGCGAACGGCGCGGCGATGAGCGGCGCAGCGGCCAGTAGCGGACGAGCACCACCGCCACGATGTTCTCCCGCGGCACCGGGCCGAAGCGGGCGCTGTCGGCCGCGCCGGCGGCGAATGGGTTGTCCGACGCCAGCCACCAGCCGCCGTCCTCGCGCCATGCCACCCGCTTGACCAGCAAGAAGCCCGGGCGCTCCGGGTGCCAGGCGAGCACCACCTGACCGGCGCGGACCCGGGTGGTGCGGCGGGCGAGCAGCCAGTCGCCCGGCTGCAGTCCGGGCAGCATGGACCGCTCGACGACGGCCACCCGCAGCAGCGGCCAGCGCTTGAGGCAGGCGCGCACGTTCAACTCCAACCAGGCAGAGTAGTGTCGGATGCGAAACCTAAACGATGGTACGGAGAAAGGGAATCGATGAGGCTGCTCACCCGGCTGCTCGCGCCGAAGTCCGTCGCCCACGCCCACTGTGACCTGCCCTGCGGCGTTTACGACCCCGCCCAGGCGCTGATCGAGGCGCAGTCCGTCAAGGCGATCGCGGAAAAGTACGCCGCCAACGAGGACCCGGCGTTCCGGGCTCGCGCGATCCTTATCAAGGAGCAGCGCTCCGAGCTTGTCAAGCACCACCTGTGGGTGCTGTGGACGGACTACTTCAAGCCGCCGCACTTCGAGAAGTACCCGCAGCTCAACACCCTGTTCAACGAGGCCACCAAGCTGGCGGGCGCCGGCGGCACCAAGGGCTCCGTCGACGTCGAGACGGCCGAAAAGCTGCTCGCCAAGATCGAGGAGATCTCCAAGATCTTCTGGGAAACCAAGCAGGCCTAACACCAAGGGGACGACCCCCGTCCCGAAGCGCAGCAACGCGGCAGTGCTCCCCCCATGCAAGGGCGGCGCTGCCGCGTTCCGTTTCGCGGACACGGTAAGTTGCAATCAGTGGCCGGCACAGCGCGCCGGCCCGCTAGCTGACCGACGGAGAGACGTGACCGAAGACACCGCCGCGGCAACCGCGCCCCCTGGGGGGCGCGACACCGCAGATTACGTGCAGGTCAAGATGCCGGCCGAGAGCGCCTATCTGTCCGTGCTGCGCACCGCCGCCGCCGGGCTCGCCGCTCGGCTGGACTTCACACTCGACGAGATCGAGGACCTGCGCATCGCGATCGACGAGGCGTGCGCGATGCTGCTGGCACAGGCCATCCCTGGCACCGATCTTGAGTGCGTCTTCGAGCTCGGCGCCGACCTGGTGACCATCACCGTGTCGGTAACCGCCGCGGAGGCGAGGAAGCCGGCCCGCGACACGTTCGCGTGGACCGTGCTCTCCGCGCTCGCCGGCTCGGTCGACTCAAGGCTCGGACCCGACGACCGTGTCTCGATCGTCCTCGCCAAGCGCCGGGGCGGATGAGTTGAGCAGCGAATACGAGGTCCAGGTGACTGACGAGTTCGAGGTCGAGGTGACGGTAAGCGAGGAAGTGCCGCCGCCGCCGCGGTCCGAGCACTCCTCACCCGACCGGACGCAGGCGAGGGAGCTGTTCGAGCGGCTCGCCGTGCTGCCCGCCGGTGACCCCGAGCGCGCCAGGATCAGGGCCACTCTGGTCGAGCTGCACCTGCCGCTCGTCGAGTACCTTGCCAGGCGCTTCCGCAACCGCGGCGAGTGGCTCGACGACCTCACGCAGGTCGCCACCATCGGGCTGATCAAGTCCATCGACCGGTTCGACCTAGAGCGCGGCGTGGAGTTCTCCACGTACGCCACGCCGACCATCGTGGGCGAGATCAAGCGGCACTTCAGGGACAAGGGCTGGGCCGTGCGCGTGCCGCGGCGGCTGCAAGAGCTCAAGCTCTCGCTGACCAAGGCGATCGGCGAGCTGGCACAGCGGGAGGGCCGCGCGCCCACCGTCAGCGAGCTCGCCGCGCACCTGCAGATGTCGGAAGAAGAGGTGCTCGAGGGCCTGGAGTCCGCGAACGCCTACTCCACCGTGTCGCTCGACGCACCGGACTCTGGCGACGAGGACGCGCCGGCCGTCGCCGACTCGCTCGGCATGATCGACGACGCGCTCGAGGGCGTGGAGTACAGGGAGTCGCTCAAGCCGCTGCTCGAGCGGCTGCCGCCGCGGGAGAAGAAGATCCTGCTGCTGCGATTCTTCGGCAACATGACCCAGTCGCAGATTGCTGCCGAGCTCGGCATCTCCCAGATGCACGTGTCCCGGCTGCTCGCCAGGACCCTTGCGCAGCTGCGGGAAGGCCTCACCGTCGACGACTGACTGCGCGGCCGGCCCGCGGGTTAAGGCCCTACTGACGGCTCACCTGATGCGTCAGGGCCCGCAGGCTGGCCGGCGCGAACAGCCCGGCAAGGCCCGCGATGGCGAGCAGCAGCGCGGGGATTCCCCAGCCGATGCGGCCCGCCTGAAGCAGCCAGATGCCCACGATCCCGGCGAACAGCTGGATCATCACCGCCGGCGTCCTGCTCCACGGCCGGACCCGGTAGATGCCAAGCGCGACCAGGGCCATGCCAATGGCCAGGATGGCCTCGAGCACGATGAACGCGATCGCGTTCGAGGTCGTCCAGGCGCGGCCCGATGCCGAGTCGACCGCGTTGAGCACGATCACCACGCACAGCGCCGCAGCCTCGGCGGCGACTGCCGCCGCGGCCAGGACGAGCATCCGCGCATCGGGAACGTGGCCGGCAAAACGCATACCCATAGTCTCGCATCCTTTCGGGCACCGTTAGCCTGAGCAACGTGCGCGCGCTGCTGATCATAAATCCCCGCGCGACTTCCATGAGCGGCCGGGACGCCGGCCTGGTCGTCCGCGCGCTTGGCTCCAGGCTGGAGCTCGATACCCGGCAGACACAGTATCGCGGCCACGCGGGCAAGCTCGCGGAGGCCTCGGCGGAGGACGGGTACGAGCTCGTCGTGACGTTCAGCGGTGACGGGACCGTGAACGAGGTGGTCAACGGGCTGATGCGGGTGCCGGAAGGGCTGGAGCGGCCCGCGCTCGCGCCCATTCCAGGCGGCGGCGCCAACGTGTTCGCGCGCACCCTTGGCCTGCCGCCTGACGCGGGCCACGCGGTGCCGCGAGTCCTCGCCTCGGTCGAGCGCGGCGTGCGGCGCAAGATCGGGCTCGGCCTGGCCGGCGACCGCTACTTCACCTTCAGCGCGGGCCTCGGGGTCGATGCCGAGGTCATGGGCGACATCGAGCGCCAGCGGGCCCGCGGCCGGCGCGCCTCGGTCGGCACGTACCTGCGCACGGCTGTTCGCCACTACTACAGCACCGACAGGCGCCGTCCCGCGCTGACGCTGCGCGTCCCCGGTCAGCCGCAGACCGACGGCCTGTTCATGGGCGTCGTCACGAACAGCTCGCCGTGGACCTACCTGGGCAGTCACCCGGTTCGCCCGGCCCACTCGGACTTCAGCTCGGGGCTCGACCTGTTCGCCCTTCGGCGGCTGCGAACGCTGACCACGCTGGCCGCGCTCTCGCACATGATGCACTCGGGCAACGACGAGCTTCCGTCCGGGCGTGACGTGGTCAGCGCGTCCGCGCTCGGCGAGCTCGCCTTCGAGGCAGACCGCCCGATCGCGTTCCACATCGACGGCGAATACCTCGGCGAGACCGAATCGGTAGCGTTCCGGTTTGTACCTGACGCGCTGTGTGTTGTAGCGTGACGTAATTCTCGCCTTGTGACGGATCTGACATCGATTTCCGGCTACCGGTTGGCCGCGCCCTCTTGCGCTTGGCCCGGAGCTGTTGAGAGGCTAGTGCCGGTGCCTGGGGCGGCACTTTCTCGCGTGTCCGAACATGGCTTTCGCGGGAACGCCAACCTCCGGATCGCGGCCGGGCTGCACAGCCGGCCAAGGTTCGCGCTGGCATGACAAGTTCGGGAATATCACGATGTTCCTGATATATCGCTTAGCTCGTGAATTACTTCACAAGCACGAGGTGGCGTGTGGCGGACCTCACAGATGACCAGCCAGCACGCCGAGAAGGAGTTGGCCACCATGGACTGGCGCCACATCGCCGCCTGTCGTGAGGTAGATCCAGAACTGTTCTTCCCTATCGGAACCAGCGGGCCTGCCCTCTTCCAGATCGAAGAAGCCAAGCAGGTCTGCCGCCGGTGCACCGTCATCGACGAGTGCCTCCGCTGGGCCATCGACTCCGGCCAGGACGCCGGCGTCTGGGGCGGCATGAGCGAGGACGAGCGGCGGGCGCTCAAGCGCCGGACGCTGCGTCTGCGCGCGCGGGCCGGCGTCTAGCCGGTCCTCGAGCCGCGGCACAAAGCGGCTTACCGCAGCCGGGGACGGGGAATGCCCGCCCCCGGGCAATCGGCGCAATCAGCGCCATCGGCACACAATCAGCGCAATCCTGTCACCGGTTCGCTTGGCTCGTACCTGACGGGCAGGTCGACGACAGCGATCGTCCCGCCTCCCGGGCGCGGCCGCAGGCTGATCTGGCCGCCGAGCTCCCCTTCCACGAGCGTCCTGACGATCTGCAGGCCGAGGCTCGTGGTGTTCTCCAGGTCGAATCCCGGCGGCAGCCCGGCTCCGCTGTCGGTCACCGTGACCGTGAGCAGCTCAGGTGCACGGGCCGCGAGCACTTCGATGATCCCCGCGTCACCGCCTGGCGGGCGGTGCGCCGGGCCGAACCCGTGCTGCAGGGCGTTCTGCAGCAGCTCGGTGAGCACCAGGGCGAGCGGCGTCGCCACCGTCGCGGGCAGCATCCCGAACTGACCAGTGATCTTCGGCGTCACCCGCACCTCGGGCGAGGACACCTCGCCGGCCATCATCGCCACCCGGTCCGCGATGTCGTCGAAGTCCACGATCTCCTCCGGCGCGTGGGAGAGGGTCTCGTGCACGATCGCGATCGAGCCGACCCGGCGCACCGCCTCCTGGAGCGCGGCGCGCGCCTCGGGCGCCTGGAGCCGCCTGGCCTGCAGGCGGAGCAGCGCGGCGACGGTCTGCAGGTTGTTCTTGACCCGATGGTGGATCTCCCTGATCGTCGCCTCCTTGGTCAGCAGCTCGCGCTCCCTGCGGCGCAGCTCTGTCACGTCCCTGACAAGGACGAGCGCGCCGGTCCGCTGACCGCCCACGACAAGCGGGATCCCGCGCAGCTGCACCACGGTGCCGTTCACGTCGATCTCGGTCTCCCGCGGCGCCTTGCCGCGCGCCACCGGCATCAGGGACTCGTCCACCGGCGCGGCTGACGCCGCGAGCTGTGCCGTAGCGCTGCCGAGCTCTATGCCCATCAGGTCAGCGGACAGCCCGAGCCTGCGGTACGCGGACTGCGCGTTGGGGCTGGCGAACGTGACCCGCCCGGCCGCGTCGAGCCGGAGCAGGCCGTCACCCACGCGCGGCGAACGGACCAGCGTCGTGTCGTAGCCCGGATAGGGGAACGTTCCCTCCGCCACCATCCGCGCCAGGTCGTCGGCGCCTGCCAGGTAGGTCAGCTCGAGACGACTCGGCGTGCGCGCGCCGTTCAGGTTGGTCGACCGCTCGATGACCGCGATCACCCGCTCGTTGCTCGTCACCGGGATGGCCTCCGCCCGCACCGGGACGCCCGAGGTCCAGTCGGGGTCGCTCTCCCGGTGGATGCGCCGCTCGGCCCGCGCGGTGTCGAGCACCGGCCGCTCTCCCGACGCCACCTGGGTGCCCACCACGTCGTCAGGGAACGAGGTCGGCCCGGTCGTCGGCCGCATCTGCGCCAGCGCCACCCAGCCCGGGTTCGGCTCGCCCTCGCGGGCGCGCAGCGGCGCCCAGAGGATCAGGTCGGCGAACGACAGGTCGGCGAGCAGCTGCCAGTCCGAGACAAGGGAGTGCAGCCACTCCAGCTCGGCGGCGGACAGGCCGGTCAGGTTCCTTGCGAGGTCGGTGAGCGTTGGCACCTCCCCATGATGACATGACCCGCCAGGGTAGATTTTCCACGGTCGGGCATGACCTGGCATTATGCGCAGATGCACAGCCCTTTCCCTGGCCGGCGGGTGTCAGGCCCGCCGCTTCGGCCCGCAATTGGCCATCCCGGCAAAATCGCGCTTTTTTCGCAATCGGGCACTGCCGCAGCAGATCGGTGGGTACGAGGGGTCGCCGGCCGGAGGGAAAACTGTCATCATGGCCGGAATACCGCAACAGCGGGGAGGTATAGCTGATGACCGCGTTCCCGGTGCCGGCCGAAGACAACGATGCCTTGCCGAGTTCGCTTGGCGATGTCGCGTCTTCGTCGCCGGCCGCTCTGCTGCGGCTGCCCAAGTACTACCAGGTAAAAAAGCAGCTGCTTGACTTCACCGCGGCCATGTCACCCGGCAGCCCCGTCCCGCCGGAACGGGAGCTCGCCCGGCTATACGGAACCTCACGCACCACCGTCAGGCAGGCGCTCGCCGAGCTCGTCATCGAGGGACGCCTGCTGCGGATGCAGGGCAAGGGCACCTTCGTCGCCAAGCCGAAGGTCGCACAGCCGCTCGAGCTCGCCAGCTACACCGAGGGGATGCGGCAGCACGGCCTGCACCCGCAGACCAAGATCCTCGACATCGGCTACGTCACCGCGGACGAGGAGCTCGCCGGGCTGCTCGACGTGCGCCCTGGCGGGCGGCTGCTGCGCATCCACCGGCTGCGGCTCGCCGACGGCGAGCCGATGTCCATCGACACCTCGCACCTGCCCGCACGGCGGTTCCCCGGCCTGCGGCGGCAGCTCGAACGGCACGCCTCGCTGTACGAGACGCTCCGCACCGGCTACGGCATCCAGCTCGCCGAGGCCGAGGAAACGATCGAGACCGTGCTCGCGGACCCGCACGACGCGCGCCTGCTCGACGTCGACCCGGGCATCCCGCTGCTGCTGCTGTCCAGGCACGCGATCGACACCACCGGTGAGCCCGTGGAATGGGCACAGTCCTGGTACCGCGGCGACCGGTACAAATTCATCACCAGGCTGCGCCGCACCTCCGAGTTCTGACACCGCGGAGAGACGGCGAAGAGACAGCGAAGAAGAGACCTTCCGGGCACGGCGTCAAATGATTAGGCATATTGCCTAATGCGCTAATTCGGCAGAACATGGTTGGCAACTGTGTGACAGCAGCCACATTGTCCCCCTGCAATGCTGCCGAGAGGACCCCCGATGACCCAGGCGACGGCCCGGTCCCGCAGCGCCATCGCGGCGCATCCCGTCATATCGACTGCCATCGCCATCCTGGTGGCGGCCGACATCTTCTTCTCGCTATACACGCCGCTTTACGCGCGGCTCACGCCGAAGCTCGGCGACTTCCCGTTCTTCTACTGGTACCTGCTCATCTTCATGCCAATCACTTCGCTGGCACTATGGCTGGCCATGACACTGCAAAAGCGCCTCGGCACTCCGGACAACACGAGCGAGGACGCGCGATGAGCAACGTCAACATCACCACGTTCACGATCGTCGTCATCCTGTTCGTCATCGTCACCGGCGTCGGGTTCGCGGCCGCGCGCTGGCGGCGCGCGGAGAACATGATGCACCTCGACGAGTGGGGACTCGGCGGACGCGGCTTCGGCACGTTCATCACCTGGTTCCTGCTCGGCGGCGACCTGTACACCGCCTACACCTTCATCGCCGTGCCCGCCCTGGTCTTCGGCTCGGGCTCCATCGGCTTCTTCGCAGTGGCGTACACGATTATGGTGTTCCCCGTCGTCTTCATCTTCCTGCCCAGGCTCTGGTCGGTCTGCCGGGCACACGGCTACGTCACGCCCGCAGACTTCATCAGGGGCAGGTACGGCTCCCGTGGCCTGGCGCTCGCCTCGGCCTTCACCGGAATCCTCGCGCTGATGCCGTACATCGCGCTCCAGCTCGTCGGCATCCAGGCGGTGCTGACCGTGATGGGCGTCGGCACCTCGTCGGACAATACGTTCGTCAAGGACCTGCCGCTGTTCGTCGCGTTCCTGGTCCTCGCGATCTTCACCTACGTCTCGGGACTGCGCGCGCCCGCGCTGATCGCCTTCGTCAAGGACACGCTGATCTACCTGTTCGTCATCGTCGCGGTGTTCTACATACCGACCAGGCTCGGCGGCTGGGGCCACATCTTCGGCGTCGCGCAGGCGCACTACGCCTCGGTCAACCCGCTGACCAACAAGCCGTTCGGCACGTTCATCCCGACCTCGGGGTCCGTCGGCAGCACCCGGTTCGACTTCGCCTCGCTGGCGCTCGGCTCGGCGGTCGCGCTGTTCCTCTACCCGCACGCGATCACCGGCACGCTGGCCGCCAAGCGGCGCAGCGTGGTCAAGCGGAACATGATCTACCTGCCGATGTACTCGGTGCTGCTCGCGCTCATCGCCCTGTTCGGTTACATGGCGATCGCCGACCCGACGACGGCGGCGAACATCAAGAAGGCGGGCAACGCACAGCTCGCGGTGCCCTACCTGTTCCAGCACATGTTCCCGAGCTGGTTCACCGGCATCGCCTTCGCCGGCATCATCATCGGCGCGCTCGTCCCCGCGGCCATCATGTCGATCGCCGCCGCCAACCTGTTCACGAGGAACGTGTTCACGGAATTCTTCAAGCCGGACGCCTCGCCCGCGCTGCAGACCAGGATGTCCCAGTGGGTGTCCCTGGTGGTGAAGCTCGGCGCGCTGCTGTTCGCGGTGGAACTGCCGCACACGTTCTCCATCAACCTCCAGCTGCTCGGCGGGATCTGGATACTCCAGCTCGGCCCGATGCTCATCGGCGGGCTGTTCACCCGGTGGTTCCACCGCTGGGCGCTGCTCACCGGCTGGCTCGCCGGCATGGTCTTCGGCACGCTCGCCGCGTACAACGTGGCGACCCCGACGGCGTCCCACTGGGCCGGCTCTTCGGACATCGAGTTCGGGCACACCGTCTACATCGGGCTGAGCGCGGTGCTGATCAACCTGGTCATCGCGGTCGTGCTCACCCTCATCCTGCGGGCCGCAAAGGTCCCCGAGGGCGCCGACGAGACGCTGCCGCACCAGTACACCGCCGACCCCGACGGCGTTCCCGCCCCCACGCCGGCCGGCGTCGGCGCGGGCGGGGTGTAGCAGGCGAAGCACGAACCCGTTCCGTATCCGATTTTCAAAGACCTTCATACGGAACGGGTTCGTGCGCCGCGCACCCCCGCCGACGGAGTGCCTCTCCACAAAGCGGGTGCCCCGCGGGTAACGTTCCCGGGGTGACATCTCTTTCTGGGCACGCCGGAGCGCACGCCGTCGCCGTCGCGCAGCGGTACGGCGTGACGACCATGTTCACCCTGTCCGGCGGGCACGTGTTCCCGCTGTACGACGGCGCGGTCAAGGCAGACCCGCCGCTGCGCCTGGTCGACGTGCGGCACGAGCAGACGGCCGTCTTCGCGGCGGAGGCCACCGCCAGGCTCACCCGCACCCCCGGGCTCGCCGTGGTCACCGCCGGGCCTGGCGTCACCAACAGCGTGAGCGCCGTGACGTCGGCCTGGTTCAACGGGGCGCCGCTCGTGGTGCTCGGCGGCCGCGCACCCGACTACCAGTGGGGCAGGGGCGCGCTGCAGGAGATGGACCACGTGCCGCTGCTCGCCCCTGTCACCAAGCGCGCCTGGACCGAGCACGCCACCGCCGCTGTCGCCGCGACCGTCGACGAGGCGTTCCTGCTTGCCACGAGCCCGCACCGGGGACCGGTGTTCTGCGACTTCCCGCTCGAGACGATCTTCGGCGAGGCAGTAGTCGACTACCCGGACAGCGCCCTGTTCGTGCCGGTGCAGCCCGGCGGCGCGGACGTGGCCAGGATCGCCGCGCTGCTCGCGACGGCGCGCCGCCCCGTTCTCGCGCTCGGCTCTGACGTCTGGCTTGGCGGCGCCGAGGTCGCCGCGCGGACCTGCGCGGAGACGCTGCGGCTGCCGGTGATCGCGAACGGCCAGGCCCGCGGCGTGCTGCCCGGCGGCCACTCGCTGCTGGTCAGCCGGGCCCGCTCGCTGGCGTTCGCCGAGGCCGACCTGGTGATCGTGGTCGGTGTCCCGCTGGACTTCCGGCTGCGCTACGGGTCGTTCGGCCCGAAGGAGGCGCCCGCCTCCGTCGTCCACGTGGCGGACTCCCCCGACGGCATCGCGACGCACTGCCCGCTCGCCGCCTCCGCGTCCGGCGACCTGTCGCTGTTCTTCATCGCGCTCACCGAGGCATGCGGCGCCCGCCCGGCGGGCGACATGGAGTGGCTCGCGCAGCTGCGCGGCACGGCCCGCACCGCCATCGCGGCCGACACCCCGCTGCTGGAGAGCGAGGCCGCCCCGATCCACCCGATGCGCGTCTACGGCGAACTGCTGCGCCTGCTCGACGATGACGCGGTGGTCATCGGCGACGGCGGCGACTTCGTCTCCTTCGCCGGCCGCCTCATCGAGCCGGCATTTCCCGGACGATGGCTGGACCCCGGCCCCTACGGATGCCTGGGCACCGGCCTGGGGTACGCGATAGCGGCCAGGATCGCCCATCCCGCGTCCCAGGTGGTGCTGATGCTCGGCGACGGCGCGGCGGGCCTGTCCCTGATGGACGTGGACACCCTGGTGCGGCACAACCTGCCGGTGGTCATGATCGTGGGCAACAACTCCGCCTGGGGCCTGGAGAAGGCGCCGATGCAGGCCGTGTACGGCTACGACGTGGCGGCGGACCTTCGCCAGGAGACCAGGTACGACGAGGTGGTCCGCGCGCTTGGCGGCGCCGGCGAGATGATCACCCAGCCGGGCGACCTCGCGGCGGCGCTGCGGCGCGCCTTCGACTCGCCGGTCCCGTACCTGATCAACGTGATCACCGACGTGCGGGCCGAGTACCCGCGCACCACCACGGGCGTGTGAGCGCGGCCTGGCGCGTGCTCGCGTCAGGCCGGAGTCACGAGGCGGCTGAGTGCCTCGACGACCCGGGGGTCGTATTCGGAGGCGGTGTTCAGCTGGAGCCGCTCCACCGCCTCGGCCGCGCGGTAGGGATCGGCGGAGCAGCCCACCAGGTCGTCGTACGCGTTGGCGGCGCGGATGATCCTGCTGGACAGCGGCGGCGGCTGGGAGCGGTCGGCGGGACGGCACGGATCGGACTGCCGCCGCACGATGTCGGCCACCGCGTCGAGCACTTTCGCCTGCTGTATCACCTCGGCGCCGTACTCGGCGATGCGCCGCTGTTCCTCCCGCGCCACCAGGACGGTGGCGCCGCCAGGCACCGGGTCGCGCAGCGACAGCTGGCCGATGTCGTGCATCAGCGCCGCGTACTCGAGCTCGAGCAGCGCCGCCTCGGCCATGCCGAGCTCCCGCCCGATCGCCACCGCCAGGCTGCTCACCCGGGCCGAGTGCCCGGTCTCGACGTAGCCGCCGATCTCGGTGACCCGCGCCAGTGCCCGCACCGTCTGCAGGTAAGTGGCCCTGATCCCGGCGTACCTGCGCAGCGCCACCTGGGTGACGAGCAGCGGCGCGGCGAACACCGCGACCGCGGCAAGTCCCATGACCTCCGCGGCGAACGCGATGAGCAGCGCCGACGCCCCGGTCGCGGCGGCGATCGGGAACTGAACGCGCAGCTCGTCGCCGAGCGCCACGCCGAACCTGGTGCGCAGCGCGTCGGTCCTGATGAGCGCGCTCACCACCGACTCGAGCAGCCAGGCGAGGACGACCAGTGCCAGCATGACCGGCAGCTGGGACCACCACCTGCTGCCGATAAGGCCGGCGTTGGCGAGCGGCCGGAAGGTGGCCGCGACGCACGCCACCGCGAGCAGCCGGGCGGACATGGCCGTGATCCTGGCCGGCCGGCCGACCGCGAGGTGCGGCAGCGCGCCGACGATCATCGCGAGCGCGGTCACCGCGATGACCTGCGCGGCGCCGAGCCGCATCGGCGTGGCGCCGATCTGCAGCACGAGCGCGTACGCCATCGCGCCCGCCGTGGCGATGGGGGCAGCCTCCCTGTCGCCAGGCAGGTTCAGCCGCAGCAGCTCGCCGAACGCGATCAGCGCGCCGAACGCGAGGGCCGCGTGCACGTCGAGCACGCCGCTGACGGCGGTCTGCGCCACCGACCAGATGAGCAGCAGGCCGGCGAACGCGGCGAGCAGCCAGTGCCCGGAATCCAGGGCGTGCCGCGACAGCCCGCGCAGCTCGTACCGGGAGCTGGCCATCGTCTCAGAGGCTCTCGATGGTGCGCAGCGGCTCTTCCGCGGACATCGCTTCCGGCGCCGTCCAGCCGTCCCGCTCGATGGCCGTGACGAAGGCGTCGACGAATGCCGGGTCGAACTGCTTGCCCGCCCACTTCCGCAGCTCGGCGACGGCCTCTGGCACCGGCCGCGCGCCGCGGTAGGACCGGTCGGAGGTCATCGCGTCGAAGGCGTCCGCCACCGCCAGCACGCGAGCGAACTCCGGGATCTCATCGCCGGCCAGGCCCATCGGGTACCCCCGGCCGTCGATTCGCTCGTGGTGGTGCATGATCCCCGCGAGGGCCTCGTCGAGGAAGCCGATCTCCCTGACGATGTCAAGACCGCGCATCGGGTGCAGCTGGATGGCCGCGTACTCGTCGTCGGTCAGCGAGGTGCGCTTCTGCAGCACGGACGTCGGGACGCCGAGCTTGCCCACGTCGTGCAGCATGCCGGCGTACCTGATCGCCCCGACCCGCTCCGGGCGCATGCCGATCTCGGTGGCGATCATCACCGAGCCGCGCGACACCCGCTCGCTGTGGCCCCTGGTGTAGAAGTCCTTGGTCTCCACCGCCTGGCACAGCGCGCTGACCGTCGCCTCGTAGGCCCGCTGCTGCGCGGCGAACTGCGCCACCGCCCAGCGGGCCACGAAGACGGGGACGAGCACGAGGACCGGGGTGAACGGGCCGAGTACCGACCAGAGCGCCGCGATCAGCACGCCGAACGCGCCGTAGCCCAGGTCGGTCAGCCAGAGCTTGAAGTCGAGGCCGATCCGGTTCGACGCGGTGCTTTCCTCCCTGGTCAGCCAGAACACGGTGTGCACGAGCATGAAGTTGACCGCCACGTGCACCACCGCGGCCACGGCGAACGGCCCGATAAGGCCGGGAAAGGAAGACGGCTCTGGAGTGCCCACATGGCCGCCGAATGCCAGGTAGGCCCGGCCCGCCAGGTAGGCGCTTACCGTGTACATGGCGGTGTTGAACAGCCGCTGTGCGGCCGACGGACCGCGGCGCAGCGAGAGCAGGGTGAAGCAGCTGACGAGCGCGGCGCCGACCGGGCCGCACAGGACGACGGCGGCGAGCGACGCCATGGTGTTGGCGGACCAGGCGAGGCCGCGCGGGCTCACCAGGGTAGCGGAGGTCTCACAGGCGACGAGCAGCAGGCCAAGGGCGACGATCTGGCTCCAGTTGACCGCGGTGAACGGACCCGCGGTGACCACGATGACGGCGGCGATAATGACCGCTGCTATGTACAGCCACGCTGTGCGCGAGAGCCGTCCCACGCTTCCCCCTCGCAGCCAGCCGCCGTTGACCCCAATCGCACTGATCGCCGTCGCTACCCCCAGGAGACCCCGGAAGCCCTCATCGGGACGTCCTCCCTCGCGCGGAACGAACTCTTTTATCCTGCCCTTCAAACTCCAGGTCGAGTAGGTCGGGGCCGTCAGGATAAAAGAGTTCGATGGCAACGACCGCTTACGGCGTGCCGTCGATGACAGGATAACGTGGTCACGCTGATTAGCGCAGACCTAAAACCCGATCAACGACCCGTAAGCGGTCGATTACGTTGTGCTAACTTATTCGAATACTTCGATCTCAGCCTGGACCTGCCTGATCCGCACCAGGATCTTGTCGCGCAGATCACGCGGCGCCGGATCGCATCCGCAGTGCTTGGCAACGATGCGCTTTACCGCTTCCTCAAGGCCATACTCCCGCAGGCACGGTCCGCACTCATGGAGATGCTGCCTGATGTGGTCGCAATCCTCTTCAGATACCTCGCCATCCAGGTACCAGTAAACGCGGTCGAGTACCTCGCTACACGGCGTCTCGTGTGGGTTCCCGCAGCTCATTGCCCGCTCTCCTCGGCGTTCGCCCGGACCAGGCCGAGGTCGGCCGCGTAGTCCGCGAGCAGTTCCCGAAGCTGACGGCGGCCACGGTGAAGCCGCGACATCACGGTACCGATCGGAGTGCCCATAATGTCCGCGATTTCCTTATACGCGAAACCCTCAACGTCAGCGAGGTAAACCGCGATCCTGAACTCCTCAGGCAGGGTCTGAAGCGCCGTCTTGATATCGGAGTCAGGCAGCCTTTCCAGCGCCTCCGCCTCTGCCGACTTAAGGCCGCCGGAACTGTGCGACGCCGCGCGCGCGAGCTGCCAGTCCTCCACCTCATCGGAACCGGAACGCTGCGGTTCACGCTGCCGCTTGCGGTAGGTGTTGATGAACGTATTGGTGAGGATCCTGAAGAGCCACGCCTTCAGGTTGGTGCCCTCCTGGAACTGGTGGAAGGACGCGTACGCCTTGGCGAACGTCTCCTGCACCAGGTCCTCAGCGTCCGCCGGGTTCCGGGTCATCCGGAGGGCGGCGGAGTACAGCTGATCCAGGTATGGCATGACATCTGCCTCGAAGCGCTCGCTACGCTCGGCAAGTCTCTCAGGCACGGGCGTCTCTGGCACGGGACCCACCCCCTCTCGGTAACCGTAAGAGGATACCTTCCCCTGCTGCGGGAGGGTGGACCCGCGTGGCCGCGTAAGTGTTGAGGCTAGTGCCATGCCGCGTTTAACACCGTCACGCGTCTCGCAATTCCGGTTTCCGTGGATGGAACGCCCGGAGCTGGGAAGGGTAACATCCGTGAGGCGCAGCGGATGGGCGCCTAGCCAGGAGTAAACCCCGTGCAGCCGATATCTCCCGGGGGGGCGACCCCCCGAAGCCCCCGCGGGCGTGCCCAGTTGACGGGAATGGAGATGGCACAGTCGTCTTCGCCTGCCCCTGAGCACCTGGAACCGGGCCTTGTCCCCCAGCAACCCGACGGGGGCGGCGACCTGGTCTATCCGCGTTTCCACGCCGCCGTCGCCCTCGCACAGCTGACCGGCTGGCTGCCCGCGGCGCCGAGCATGCTCATCGACATCTCGGGTCCCGGTGCGCGCACCGCCGAGGTGGCCGCCTGCGCGGGGCACAGCGTGCTGCGGGTCATCGACCCGGACGCCAGTGCCCCCTCCTCCGTCACCGGCTATGAGACGACAGGCAGGCTGTCCACCGTGACCGCGGAAGCAACCGGCCTCGAGTTCCTGCCCGACGGCTGCGCCGACGGCGTGATCGCCGAGAACGGCACCCTGTCACGGCGGCTGGCCGCCGAGGAGGTCGTCACCGAGATCGCCCGGGTGCTCCGTCCCGGCGGCCGGGTGCTCGCCTGCGTCGACTCGCTGACCTTCGGCATGGCGCTGCTGGCGGAGCAGCACCGCTGGCCGCACCTGGTCGACGTGCCCAACGCCGACGTGGTGCTGATCCCGTGGCCGGACGGCACCATCACCCGCTGCTACGGCGCCGAGCAGCTACGGGAGCTGTTCACCGGCTGCGGCCTCGAGGTGAGCTGGATCAGGCCGCGCACCGTGCTGTCACCGCGGACGGTCAGCTACCTGCTCGCCCGCGACCCGTCGAGCTTCGGCAAGCTGGTCGACGCGGAGCTGCGGGCCCGTTCGGACGACTCGGTGGGAGCGCAGCTGATCGCCAGTTGCGTCAAGCATCCTCGGTAGCGACGCCGGTCCCGCTTCAGTACCTGCGGCGGTCCCGCTTCGCCTGGCAGGGCACGCAGCGCGCGGTGGCCGGCCTGGCCTCGAGGCGCGGCTCAGGAACCGGGGACCCGCAGTCGACGCAGCGCCCGTAGCTGCCGTCGTCGATCCTGGCGAGCGCGGCGAGAACCTCGGCCCGCTGGGTCAGTGCCGTCTGCACCGACGCCGCGTTCCTGTCAGCCTCCGTCAGGTTCGCGCCGGCGTCGCCCGGGTCCGCCCCGCCACCACGGACAAGGTGGTGTTCACCCATCAGTACGGAAACCGTCCGGTCCAGGTCGGCGCGCATTTCCTCAAGACGCGATCTGGCAATGCTGATCTCCATCGGCGATCCTCGGGAAAGAAGATGAGGTTCAGAAAAGGGACGAACCAGGCGACTCCGGGTCGCCGAGCGGTTCGATGAGCGACGGCCCGTTGTTCCGCACGGAGTTGACCTCCGTCGAAACCTTGTATGAGGTCAGGCCCCGCGACCCCGAGGATGTCGCCGGGCGCATGACCGCGTGCAGCAGTTCCTTCTCGTTGTTAGCCGGGTCGAGCCAGTCCGTCCAGTCGCCGGGCGCGATGGTCATCGGCGTCCGGTCGTGAATCCGGCCGATCTCGTCCTCGGCCTGCGTCGTGATGATCGACGCCGACCAGTACCAGGCGTTCTCGTCGTCTTCTGGAACCTGCGAGTCCCGCCACAATTCATAAATGCCGGCGAAGGCGAGAATCCCTCCGTCGGTCCGGTAGATGTAGTAGGGCTGCTTAACCTTGTCCTCGGTCATCCACTCGTAATAGCCGTCGGCCGGTATGAGGCAGCGGCGCCGCGCGAAGGCAGCACGGAACGACGGCTTTACCGCGACCGTCTCCGCCCGCGCGTTGATCATGCGCGCGCCGACCTTGGTGTCCTTGGCCCAGCTCGGCACCAGGCCCCATCGAACCAGCCGCAGCTCCCGCTCGTCCTTATGAGTAAGGACCGTGTATATCCGCTTGGTCGGCGCGACGTTATAGTCGGCGTCGCGATCTGCGGGCACGGCGTCACGCGTGGCGGCGAACTCCTCAAGAAGTTCGAGCCGCTTTCTGGCAGAGACGAACCGCCCGCACATGTGACCTTCCCTTATGGGGGTACAAGCCGGATTAGTGCTACTTAACCGCAAACCGCCACCGGCAAACCAGTCGACAGTGCCCACGGGTGAGCCGATACCCTCAAGGTTATGGACTCCGGACGCTGGCGCGCCCCATCGGCGCGGGGACCGGTGCGTGCCACGTTGCGGCTGCCCGGTTCGAAGTCGATAACCAATCGTGCCCTTATCCTGGCCGCACTCAGCGACTCGCCGTCGCTGGTGCACGGGATGCTGAAGTCCCGCGACTCGTCCCTCGGCGTCGCGGCTCTCCGTGCACTCGGTTGCACTGTCGAAGAGGACGGAACGGATGCCGCCGTCACTCCCGGCGCACCCGCTGCCGGATCGGCGGTCAGCGTCTACGTGGGCAACGCGGGGACGGTGATGCGCTTCCTGCCCGCGGTGGCGGCGCTCACCCCCGCGGCGGTCGCGTTCGACGGCGACCCGCGGGCGCGGGAACGGCCGGTCGGCGCGCTGCTCTCCGCGCTGCGCACGCTCGGCGTGTCCATCGATGACGACGGCCGCGGCGCGCTGCCGTTCACCGTGCACGGCACCGGCGCTGTGCCCGGCGGCCCGGTAACGCTCGACGCCTCCGGGTCCTCACAGCTCGTCTCCGGGCTGCTGCTCGCCGCGCCGCGGTTCACCAACGGCGTCGAGGTCAGGCACTATGGGCCGCCGGTTCCCTCGCTGCCGCACATCGAGATGACCGTACGGATGCTCCGCGACGCAGGCGCATCGGTCGAGTTCGGTTCCTCGGGCTCAGCTGGCTCAGCTGGCGGGGACCGCCCCGACTTCTGGCGGGTCGCGCCGGGATCACTCAACCTCGGCGAATTCACCGTGGAGCCTGACCTGTCCAATGCGGGGCCGTTCCTCGCGGCGGCCCTGGTCACCGGGGGTTCGGTCACCATCCTCGACTGGCCGGAGAATTCGCTGCAGGCCGCCGACGCCATCCTTGACGTGATCACCCGGATGGGCGCGTCCGTGACACGCTCGGACGCCGGGCTGACCGTGACCGGCTCGGGAGCGGTCAACGGGATCGAGGCGGACCTGCGCGACATTCCGGAACTGTGCCTCCCGCTCACCTCAGTCGCGGCGCTCGCCTCTGGACCCTCCTCGTTCACCGGCGTCGGGCACACGCGCTTCCAGGAGACCGACCGGCTCGCCGCGATCGCCAAGGAGATCAATGCCCTCGGCGGCGAGGTCAGCGAGCTGCCCGACGGGCTGTCGATCCGGCCACGGCCGCTGCGCATACCCGCGGGGCACGCCTTCGAGAGCTACGACGACCACCGGATGGTGATGGCCGCGGCGGTGCTAGGCCTGGGAGTTCCAGGCATCGAGGTGCTCAACGTCGCCACGGTCGGCAAGACATTCCCCGGCTTCACCGGGGCATGGGAGTCGCTCGTCCGGGGGGACGAGTCCTGAGGCAGCGGGCCGCATACCTCGACGAGGACGACGTCCGGGTCCGCGCGGGGCGCGGCTCAAAGCCGCGCACCCGGCGGCGCCCGGCGCACGAGTCGGCACCCGGTGCCTTCGTGGTCAGCGTCGACCGCGGCCGCTACGGATGCGTGCTTGAGGACCCGGAGTCAGCGGGGCGGCTTGTCACGGCCATGAAGGCACGCGAGCTCGGCAAGGGCTCGGTGGTGGTCGGCGACCGGGTCGCCCTGGCGGGCGACGTGTCGGGTGCCGCCGGGTCGCTGGCCAGGATCGTGCGGGTCGAGGAGCGGACAAGCGTGCTGCGCCGCTCCCCCGACGACACCGACCCGCTCGAGCGTGTCGTCGTCGCCAACGCGGACCAGATGGTGATCGTGTCCGCGCTCGCCGACCCCGAGCCCAAGACCCGGTTCATCGACCGGTGCCTGGTCGCCGCCTACGACTCGGGGCTCGACCCGCTGCTCGTCATGACCAAATCCGACCTGGCGCCGCCGCGCAAGCTGCGCGCGTTCTACCGGCCGCTTGACATCCCCATGCTGACAACGAGGCAGCCGCTGGCCGCGCAGACACTCGGCCGGCTGCGCAAGGCGCTCGACGGCCGGATCAGCGTCCTCATCGGCCAGTCAGGAGTCGGGAAGTCGTCGCTTGTCAACGTTCTCGTGCCGGACGCCGGCCGGGCGGTGGGCCGGGTGAACGCGGTGACCGGCAAGGGCCGGCATACCTCCTCGTCTGCGATCGCGCTCGCGCTGCCAGGCGACTGCGGCTGGCTGATCGACACTCCGGGCATCCGCGGCTTCGGACTCGGCCACGTGGCGGTGGAGCGGGTCGTCGAGGCGTTCGGCGACCTGGCCGAGGGGACGGCCGCCTGCCCGCCTGGCTGCGACCACCTCTCGCCGGGCTGCGCCCTCGACGAATGGGCCGCGGCGCACGACGCCGCCGCGCGCCTCGAGTCCCTGCGCCGCCTGCTTGGCAGCCGCGAGTCGTCGCCCGCCGACTAGCCCACGGGAACGGTGCCGCCGGAACGCCAGTACGTTCCGTCCGGAGTGCGGGACAGCAGGTCCTCGTCCACCAGGTAGCGACGCAGCGCCGCATGGTCGTCATAGAGGCCCTTGAGAATCTCGTTGACCGCGGGCTCCGGATAGCGGCGGCCCGGCTCGAAGGCCTGCGCGACATGATCGAGCAGCAGCAGCCGTGCCTCGCGCTTGGCCGGCATAACCGAGATCCGGCCGTCCCGCACGTAGCGGCGGAGCTGGCCCGGCAGGTCACGGCTGAGGTCCACCGGGTGATCCTACCCGCGGGCATCGCACGCAGAATGGGGTTCTCAGCTGGTCAGCGGTGCACGTGTACCGGTAGCGTTTCGCGGGTGGGAAGCTACGACGACGACCTGCGGTTCGCGCATGTCCTGGCTGACGCCGCCGATGACATCACGACGAAGCGGTTCCGTGCGCTTGACCTGCGCGTCGAGACCAAGCCCGACCTGACGCCTGTCTCGGACGCCGACCGGGCGACCGAGGATTCGCTGCGGAACATCCTGCGCAGGTCGCGCCCCAGAGACGCCGTGCTCGGCGAGGAGTCAGGGCAGACCGGCATCGGGCCGCGGCGGTGGGTGCTCGACCCGATCGACGCGACGAAGAACTATGTCCGCGGCGTCCCCGTCTGGGCCACGCTCATCGGGCTGATGGACGGCGACGACGTCGTGGTCGGCGTGGTCACCGCACCGGCGCTCGGCCGCCGCTGGTGGGCCGCGGCGGGCGGCGGCGCGTGGACGGGCAGGTCGCTCACCAAGGCATCGCGCTGCCAGGTCTCACAAGTCACCAGCCTGTCCGACGCCTCGTTCTCGTATTCGGGCATCGGCGGGTGGGCGGAGGCCGGCCGGCTCGACGGCTTCATGTCCCTCAGCAAGGCGGTGTGGCGGACGCGGGGCTTCGGCGACTTCTGGTCGCACATGCTCGTCGCGGAGGGAGCCGTCGATGTGTCAGCCGAGCCCGACGTAACGCTGTGGGACATGGCCGCGCTCCAGGTGATCGTCGAGGAGGCAGGCGGCCGGTTCACCAACCTCGGCGGGGTAGCCACGCCCGATGGGGGAAGTGTCGTGTGCACCAACGGTCACCTGCACGACGAGGTGCTCGCCCACCTGACCGGCGGCAGCGCGCCGTTATATTCCGCTGCGAGGCCCCGCATATTCCGCTGCGAGGCCCCGCGCGCTCACGCGTTCGGCGCGCTACCCTGATAGGGAACCATTTCGGCCGCAACGTCAGGTTCCGCACCCGGGATAATCATGACAATGCTGGTCACAATCGATTTCGCGGGGCCGCGCGTCCCGCTGCAGGCTGCCAGGCGGTGAGTTCCCGCTCTAACCGCCTGGCCCGCGCCCGGCTGGTTTCCCCGGCCACCCGGGCGCCGCGGCGCCTGGCCCGGCATATTCCCCCGTCCTAAACCGGGCCAGGCGTCGCTCACGCTTGTTCGGCGGTCCTGCGGACCGCCTTCCCCGTGGGCTGGTCACTGTGGGGGGACGACACCCACACCCCCCGATGCGGCCTTCGGCCGCAAACTCTGGTCGTGAACGCCACTTTGCTTAACCGGCCACCACTTTTCTCCACTCTGCTTAACCGGCGACCATGATCACGCCCGATTTGCGGCAAATGTCGCACGCTCGGTTAAGCAAAGTCGACGGACGTGGTCACCGGCTAAGCAAAGTGAAATCGTCCCGGTGGACTGGGCGGGCGGGGGGCGGGATTGTCGAACTGGTGGGCGATAATGGGGGCGTGGCGGACCTGAGCGAGGTTCTTGCGGCGGCGGGAGTGCGGCCGGGGGATCTTGTCGGGCTGGCCGAGGGCGTCGACGGGGGAATGACCATTGCCACGGACGCCGGCGAGTGGCGGGGGCCGGCCGACGAGCTTGGCGCGGCCGACCTGGTGGTCAGGCCGCGGTGGGTGATGTGGTCGCAGGAGACCGCGCGGGTGCTGACCGGGCACGGGGTACGGCTCGCGACGTGCTGGGACGTCGCGGCGGCGCACCGGCTGCTGTTCGGCGGGTGGCGGGCGGAGCCCGCGTTCGTGTGGGCCTGCCTGCATGGCGAGCCTCCTCCCGAACTGCCCGCGGGCGAACCCGACCTGTTCAGCGCGGCCGCAGACACACCTGCGTTGGGCGCAGCCGAAGCGCTCGCGGCGGCACGGATGCAGCTGGCCGGCCTCGAAGAAGGCGGGGGCGGGAACCGGGTAAGCACCGCCCGCTCGGAATCGACGGCGGAACTGCTGTGCGCGGAGCTCGCGGCCGACGGACTGCCGCTGGACAGGACCGTAGCGGAGGAACTGCTGGCGGGGATTATCGGCCCGCGGCCGCGTGGCCCGGCAGAGGCGGCGGCGATCCGGGCGGCACGTGACGAGCGCGTATTGCGGCATTCGCTCTCCACCACGGCGATCGACCTGCGCAGTCCCGCACAGGTGAAGGCTCTGCTCGCGATGGAGGGCATCGACGTGCCCGACACGCGCGCGCACCGGCTCGAGGAGCTGAAGGACCGCTCGCCGCTTGTCGCGGCGCTGCTCGAATGGCGCAAGGCGGACCGGATCGCCACCACGTACGGCTACGGATGGCTCGACGACTGCCTCGGGCCAGACGGGCGGCTGCGCGGCGAGTGGACCGGATGCGACGGCGCCGCCGGGCGGATGACCGCCTCCAACGGGCTGCACAACATGCCCGCCATGCTCCGCGGCGCGGTGCTCGCCGAGGACGGGCACCTGCTGGTCCGCGCCGACCTCGGGCAGATCGAGCCGCGGGTGCTCGCCGCCGTCTCGGGGGACAAGGCTCTCGCCGCCGCCACCCGCGCCGACGACATGTACCTGCCGGTGGCGGCCGAGCTCGACGTCGACCGGCCGACCGCGAAGGTCGCGATGATCGCCGCGATGTACGGGCAGACCACCGGGCACGGCGGGGAGGCCGCCCGCCGGATGCGGTCCGCCTACCCGGTCGCGATGGGCTACCTGGACGCCGCCGACCGGTCCGGAAGATCCCATCGCGACCTGCGCACCTACGGCGGGCGGCTGATCCGGATGTCCGGCGGCGGCAACGACGGGGCACGCGGCAGGTACGGGCGCAACGCGGTCATCCAGGGCGCGGCCGCGGAACTGTTCAAGATGTGGGCGGTCACCGTCCGCGCCAGGACCGGGCCGCTCGACGCGCGGATCGTGCTCTGCCTGCACGACGAGCTGCTGCTGCACGTACCCGCCGGCAACGCGGAGCAGACGGCGGAGCTGGTCGGCGCCTGCCTCGCGGAGGCCGCGGGACGCTGGGCGCCCGGTGGCCGGGTGCGGTTCATCGCCGACATCACGATCGTCCGCAGCTGGGCCGAGGCGAAGTCGTGAGCCGATCGTGGAATACCGGACTTTTCACGGCCGCGGGCCGGTGAGCGCGGAAGGCGTGCGGGCTGATACCGTGGCCAGCAGAAAACTCGGGACGGAGGGGTGACGTTGCCGCGGTACCGCAGGGTAGTTGTCAAACTCAGCGGCGAGGCCCTGGCCGGCCCGGCAGCGACCGGAGCCGATCCCGCGAGTCTCGCCCGCGTCGCCGACGAGGTGCTTTCCCTGCACAATCTTGGCGTCCAGGTCGCCGTTGTCGTCGGCGGCGGCAACTACTTCCGCGGGCGGATGGCCGACGGCTGGGGCATCAGCCGGGCCGAGGCCGACAACATCGGCATGCTCGGCACGGTCATGAACGCGCTGATGCTGCGCGGCGCCCTCACCGCACGGACCGACGCGGACATCCGGGTGATGACGGCGGTGCCGATCCACAGCGTCGCGGAACCGTTCATCCGGCTGCGCGCGGTGCATCACCTGGAGCGGGGCATGATCGTGGTGCTCGCGGGAGGCATCGGGCAGCCCTATGTGACAACGGATTACCCGGCCGTGCAGCGCGCGCTCGAACTCGACGCCGACGCGCTGCTCGTCGCCAAGAACGGCGTGGACGGCGTGTACGACTCCGATCCCAAGGTCAACCCGGACGCGCGCCGCTTCGCCACCCTCACCTACGAGGAGGCCATCGCCGCGGACATCCGGGTGATGGACACCAGCGCGTTCGTGCTCGCCAACGAGCAGGCGCTCACCATGCACGTCTTCGACGTCGGCGCGATGGGCGTGATGCGCAAGATCTGCGAGGGCGCCGAGCTCGGCACCAGGATCACGGCGAAGAAGGACGCTCTGCCTGCGTGACGCAGGTCGACGCGAGTTAGCTGGCCACGATGCGATAACCGACGCCGCGGATGGTCTCGATGCGGACCCGCGAGCCGGACAGCTTCGCGCGCAGCCGTGCCAGGTGCACGTCGATGGTGTTCGAACCGAACGGCTCCG
>Ga0335083_10001226_pt1 | contig 35883 bp, 35 predicted proteins | sample Lox_Sample_42_FD_206716 | JGI IMG/M metagenome (GOLD analysis project Ga0335083, IMG submission 206716) | Soil microbial communities from Loxahatchee National Wildlife Refuge, Florida, United States - Lox_Sample_4.2 | ecosystem: Environmental > Terrestrial > Soil > Wetlands | place: USA...
CGCATTGATCAGCCACAGCCGGAATGGTCGCTGTTCGAAGAGCTGGTTGACGCCCAGTGCGGGGGCGATGAAGAACACCGCGGGCAGTGCTCCGACTAGCGCCCCGCAGACCGCGCCGATGCGCTGCTCGCCCGTGATCATGGCAATGCCCACCGCGCCGGCGAGGTTCAGCACATAGGCGCCGCCAAAAGTCAGCGGCATGCTGGCCTGCGCACCCTTTTCCCTGGTCATGCCGGTCAGCCGCATCCAGGTATTCCGGAACAGAGGCCCGTACCAGATGCTGCCCACCACGAAGCCCGACAAGGCCGCGACCAGCAGGGACAGCCAATTCACTGGATGGAAATGCATCGTGGCCCCTCCGTGACTATCGTTGATTCTTATCCGGGCAACCTGGAAAGGTCTGCGATGCCGGCGAACAGTTCGCGCAGCGAGCCGAGCAGCGCCAGGCGATTCTCGCGCAGCGCGGCATCCGGATCCATCACCAGCACGTTGTCGAAGAAGGCGTCGACCGGGGAGCGCAGCGCCGCGAGTTCCGCCAGCGCGGCGCTGTATTCGCCCGCGGCGATCCGGCCCGGCACGGCATGCCGCACGCCCTGCAGCGCGTCGAACAGCGCGCGCTCGGGGCCATCGGCAAGCAGCGTGGTGTCGATCTTCCCGGTCCCGCCGCCACCGGCGGATTTCTTCAGCAGGTTCGCGATGCGCTTGTTCGCCGCGGTGAGGCTGGCGGCTTCCGGCATCGCGAGGAAGCCGATCAGCGCGCGCAGGCGAGCGTCGAAATCCAGCGGTGAGCGCGGGCGCGTGGCGATCACCGCGTCGCAGATCTCCGGCGTGATCCCCGGGAGCGGCGGGCCGCCGTCCGGCGGTTCGAGCCAGGCATTGCGCTGGCGCTCCATCAGGTAGTCGTACACCTCGACGGCCACCGTCTCGCGGGCGGGCCAGGACTTGCCGGCGGGCGGCGCGGATTCAAACAGAGTGTGCGCGCGCAGCGCGGCATCGACCAGTTCGACGAGATCGAGCGGCAGCCGGTGCTCGTACAGCATGCGGCCGATGCCGATGGCGGCACGGCGCAGGGCAAAGGGATCTTTCGTGCCGCTTGGCTTCTGGCCGATGGCGAAGATGCCGGTCAGCGTATCAAGCCGGTCGGCAAGCGCCACCGCGAGCCCGGCCTTGGTCGCCGGCAGCGCATCGCCGGCGCCGCGTGGCTGGTAGTGCTCGGCGATGGCGGCGGCCACTTCCGCGGGTTCGCCGTCCGCTGCGGCGTAACAACGGCCCATGATGCCCTGCAGTTCGGGGAATTCGCCGACCAGGTTGGTCACGAGGTCGCATTTGGCGAGCAACGCGGCGCGTTCCGCGAGCTGCGCATCGCCATCGCTGCGCGCGGCGATCTCCCGCGCCAGCGGCACGATGCGGCGCACCTTGTCGCCGATGGAGCCGAGCTGTGCTTGGAAGGTGATCCGGTCCAGCTGCGGCAGGCGCGCGGCCAGCGGCGCCCTGCGATCCTGCTCCCAGAAGAAAGCCGCATCCGACAGCCGCGGCCGCACCACGCGCTCATTGCCGGCGCGCACCACGCTCATGTCCCTGCTGTCGATGTTGCTGACGGTGACGAACCAGGGCAACAGCCGACCGCCGGCATCCTCGAGCGGGAAATAGCGCTGGTGTTCCTGCAGCACCGACACCAGCAGCTCGCGCGGCAGCGCGAGGAAGCGCTCCTCGAAGTGGCCCGCCAGCGGCACCGGCCATTCGACCAGCGCCGTGACTTCGTCGAGCAGTCCGCCGGAAATGAGCGCGCGACCGCCGTGCGAGGCCGCGAGCTTTTCCACGCCGGCGCGCACGTGTTCGCGCCGCGCCGCGAAATCCGCGACCACCTTGCCGGCGAGCAGTACCTGCTCATAGTCGGCGGGAGTCGCGATGCGCAGCATGCCTTCCGAATGAAAGCGGTGACCACGGGTTGCATTGCCGGCCTGCAGGCCGAGGATCTTCGCCGGCAGTACCTGCGCGCCGAGCAGCAGCACCAGCCAGTGCACCGGACGCACGAACTGCGCCTCGCCTGCGCCCCAGCGCATGCGTTTCGGCACCGGCAGGGCATCCAGCGCTTCACGCACGAATTCCGGCAGCAATTCCGCCGCCTGCGCGCCCGGCCTCACGCCGCTGTAGCTCAGGCACTCATTCCCCTTCGGATCCTTTTCGCGGCCGAGCGCTTCGATGGCGACACCACAGCTCTGCGCGAAAGCCTCCGCGGCGCGCGTGGCTTTGCCTGTCTTGTCGAAAGCGGCGGCGACCGGTGGGCCACGGCGCTGAATCTTCTGTTCCGGTTGCGTCAGCTCAAGTTGCTTCACGCATACCGCAAGGCGGCGCGGTGTGGCAAAAGCACGAATCTGCCCGTACCTGAGGCCCGCGCCTTCGATGCGCAGCCCCAATTCGTTGCGCAAGGCTTCCGACAACGCGAGCAATGCCTTCGGCGGCAGTTCCTCGGTGCCGATCTCGACGAGGAAATCTTCGTGGCTCATGTCGCCGCCGCCGCGGCCTGCAGCATCGGAAAGCCCAGCGCCTCGCGGCTGGCGTAGTAGCTCTGCGCCACCGCCCGCGCCAGCGTGCGCACGCGCAGGATGTAGCGCTGCCGCTCGGTCACCGAGATCGCGCGGCGCGCGTCCAGCAGGTTGAAGGTGTGCGAGGCTTTCAGCACCTGCTCGTACGCGGGCAGAGCGAGTTTCGCCGCCAGCAGTCCGTTGCAGGCGCGCTCGTGCTCATCGAAATGCCGCAGCAGCACTGCCACGTCGGCGTGCTCGAAGTTGTAGGCCGACTGTTCCACCTCGTTCTGGTGGAACACGTCGCGGTAGGTCACGCGACCCAGCGGCCCGTCGGCCCACACCAGGTCGTAGACGCTCTCCACACCCTGCAGGTACATCGCGAGGCGCTCGAGGCCATAGGTGATCTCGCCGGTCACCGGGCGGCAGTCCAGTCCGCCCACCTGCTGGAAGTAGGTGAACTGCGTGACTTCCATGCCGTTCAACCAGACCTCCCAGCCCAGGCCCCAGGCGCCGAGCGTGGGGGATTCCCAGTTGTCCTCCACGAAGCGCAGGTCATGCACCAGCGGGTCGAAGCCGATGGCCTCCAGCGAGCCGATATACAGCTGCTGGATCTCCAGCGGCGAAGGCTTGATGACCACCTGGAACTGGTAGTAGTGCTGCAGGCGGAATGGATTTTCGCCGTAGCGCCCGTCGGTCGGACGCCGCGACGGCTGGACATAAGCCGCACTCCACGGCTCGGGCCCGATGGCGCGCAGGAAGGTTGCGGTATGGAAGGTGCCGGCGCCGACTTCCATGTCCAGTGGCTGCAGGAGGACGCAGCCCTGCGCGGCCCAGTACTTCTGCAGCGCCAGGATCAGATCCTGGAAGGTCGGTGGCCGGGGGCCGATTTTTCCTTGTGCCATGCGGTCTTGGCCGTGATGTATGTGGCCCTGAAGCTGAACGAAACAGTATATCGGCTCACTCCGGTGCGCAGAGCGCCATAACGGGGCCGGCCACGCACCGTCCTGATGCAGCCGGCAGAGCTGCGCACTATGATAGTGCAGAGTGTGCGCCGTATCACACTTGCCGGTGAGTAAGCTCTTGATCGGCAAGACCTGCGGGTTTGGCACAGGGCCTGCAAAGAGCACAGGCCTGCCGTCCAAGAGATCGTTTTTCCACCGGAGGAGTCATGACCACACCCAGCGACGTCCTGAAGATCATCAAAGAGAAGGAGGTCAAGTACGTCGATTTCCGTTTCTGTGATACCCGCGGCAAGGAGCAGCACGTCACCGTGCCCTCGCACACCGTGAAGGAAGACCTGTTCACCGACGGCAAGATGTTCGACGGCTCCTCGATCGCCGGCTGGAAGGGCATCAATGAGTCCGACATGATCCTGATGCCGGATGCCTCCACCGCCATCCTCGATCCGTTCTTCGAAGAGACCACGCTCAACCTCCGCTGCAACATCATCGAGCCGGCCACCATGCAGGGCTACGAGCGCGATCCGCGTTCGCTCGGCCTGCGCGCCGAGGCGTACCTGAAGTCCACCGGCATCGCGGACGGCGCGCTGTTCGGCCCGGAAAACGAATTCTTCATCTTCGACGACGTGAAGTGGCACAGTGCGATGAACAGCACCGGCTACACCATCGAGTCGTATGCCGGCGCGTGGAACTCCAACACCGCATTCAACGACCGCGCCAACCTGGGCCACCGTCCCGGCATCAAGGGCGGCTACTTCCCGGTGCCGCCGGTGGATGCCTTCCAGGACATCCGCGGCGCCATGTGCAACGCGCTCGAGGAGATGGGCCTGAAGGTCGAGGTGCACCACCACGAGGTGGCCACCGGTGGCCAGTGCGAGATCGGTGTCGGCGCCGGCGGCTTGGTGAAGAAGGCCGACGAGGTGCTGATCCTGAAGTACGTGGTGCAGAACGTGGCGGCCAGCTACGGCAAGACCGCCACCTTCATGCCGAAGCCGCTGGTGGGCGACAACGGCTCGGGCATGCACGTGCACCAGTCGCTGCAGAAGGCCGGCACCGCGCTGTTCGCCGGTGACAAGTACGGCGGACTGTCGGAAACCGCGCTGTTCTACATCGGCGGCATCATCAAGCACGCCAAGGCGATCAACGCCTTCACCAATCCGGGTACCAACAGCTACAAGCGCCTGGTGCCGGGCTTCGAGGCGCCGGTGATGCTGGCCTACTCGGCGCGCAACCGCTCGGCTTCCATCCGCATTCCCTGGGTGTCGAACCCCAAGGCGCGCCGCATTGAGGTGCGTTTCCCGGATTCCTCGTCCAACCCGTACATGGCCTTTGCCGCGATGATGATGGCGGGCCTGGACGGCATCCAGAACAAGATCCACCCGGGCGAGCCGGCCGACAAGGACCTCTACGACCTGGAGCCGGAGGAGGAGAAGAAGATTCCGCGCGTGTGCCACTCGCTGGACATGGCACTCGAGGCCCTGGACAAGGACCGCGAGTTCCTCACCCGCGGCGGCGTGTTCACCAACGACCTGATCGACGCCTACATGGGGCTGAAGCTGCAGGAAGTCACCCGCTTCCGCATGTGCACGCACCCGGTCGAGCTCGACATGTATTACAGCCTCTGAACGGGGCTGCGGACCGGCGGGCGGGAGGCCCGCCGGTTCCTTGAATCGACGGGAAATGGGACTATGCTGATGCCGTATGCGCCGATTCGCCTCATTCCTGTTGCTGGGCATCGCGCTGTCGGCAGGCGCCACGGATATCTGGCGCTGGAAGGATGCCAACGGCGTCGTGCACTACTCGGACAGCCCGACGCCGGGTGCCCAGCGCATGAACATCGGCTCGACCGCGCCACCGGCGCCCAGCGATGTCCGGCCTGCCGGCACGGTGGCCGCGCCGTCCGCGGAGCCTCCGGCCCCGATCGGCTATACGCGCTGTGTGGTCACGCAGCCCACCAGCGACCAGGTGTTCTTCGCGGTGGATTCGGTGGAGGTGAGCGTGGACGTCACGCCCGGGCTGCAGGGCGAGGATCGCCTGCAGGTGCTGCTGAACGGCGCGCCGTACGCGGCCTGGCCGGAGAACGCGCAGAGCGCCACGCTCACCGGACTGAATCGTGGCAGCTACACCTTGTCGGTGCGGGTGGTGGACAAGAATGGCCGCACGCAATGCAGCGGCAAGTCCATCAATTTCCACGTGCGGCAGGCCTCGGTGCTGTCGCCACAGTCGCCGCAGCGCAAGCCACCGGGCAAGTAGCGCGCACCGCAAGGCGCGGGGGCGCGCTGCGCCGATGAACCCCGCGACGCGCGATCATTCCTGGTATTCGCCGCTCTCGCAGTTCGAACCCACCGAGCTGTTTGATTCGCTGTCCACCGGCATCGTGGTGCTGGACGCGCAGCTGTGCCCGATCTACGCCAATGTCAGCGCGCAGGATTTCATGGCGGTGAGCCTCAGGCAGGCACGCGGCCGGCCGTTCTCCGAGCTGTTCTACGATCCACGCCAGTTGCTGGAGGTGCTGCGCCGCTCGCTGGCGAACCTCGAGACCTGCACGCAGCATGAGCTGATGCTGAAGGCCGTGGGCTCCGCCGCGCATCGCGAGCCCTCGCTGATCGATCTCATCGTCACGCCGCTGGAAGGCCAGGTCACCGGCACGTACCTGCTGCTGGAGCTCACCGATGCCACGCAGCGGCAGCGCATCTCGCGCGACAACGAGATCCTCGCCGACATGGATGCGAGCCGCCTGATGGTGAAGCAGCTCGCGCACGAGGTGAAGAATCCGCTCGGTGGACTGCGCGGCGCGGCGCAGCTGCTCGACAAGGAGCTCAGCAACCCGGCGTTGCGCGAATACACCGCGGTCATCATCGCCGAGGCGGACCGCCTGGTCGCGCTGGTGGATTCGATGGCCGGCGGCAGCGGACCGCCGCACAAGGCGGCCCTCAACGTCCACGAGCTGTGCGAGCACGTGGTCAGGCTGATCCGCGCCGAGGCGCCGGCCGGCGTGCAGATCGACCGCGACTACGATCCCAGCGTCCCGGATGGCTATTTCGACCGCAACCAGATCGTGCAGGCGCTGCTGAACGTGATGCGCAACGCCATGCAGGCCGTGGGCCAGCACGGCAAGATCCTGGTGCGCACGCGGGTGCGCAACGGCGTGCACATCGGCAAGGTGCGACACCGGCTGGTCGCGGCGGTCGAAGTCGAGGACAACGGTCCCGGCGTGCCGCCCGACCTCATCAAGACGCTGTTCCTGCCGCTGGTCACCGGCCGCTCCAACGGCAGCGGCCTTGGCCTCGCGGTGGCGCAGGACCTCGCCACGCGCCATGGCGGCATCATCGAATTCACCAGCCAGCCGGGCCGGACCGTGTTCTCGCTGCTGCTGCCGCTGGAAGGAACGCAGGAATGAGCAACAACGGTCTGCGTGTGTGGCTGGTCGACGACGACGCCTCCATCCGCTGGGTGCTGGAGCGCGCGCTGAAGAACGCCGGCATGACGCCGCGGCTGTTCGACGCGGCCGAATCGGCGCTCGCCACGCTGGGCACCGAGGTGCCGGACGTGCTGATGACCGACATCCGCATGGCGGGCAAGTCGGGCCTGGAGCTGCTGAAGAACGTGCATGAGCGCCATCCCGAGCTGCCGGTCATCGTGATGACCGCGCACTCGGACCTGGGCAGCGCCGTGTCCGCGTACGAAAGCGGCGCCTTCGAGTACCTGCCGAAACCCTTCGACGTCGACCAGGCCGTGGACCTGGTGCGCCGCGCCGCGCAGGCCGGTGAGCGCGCCGGCGAACATCCCGCGGCGCCGCCGATGATGCCCGAGCTGCTGGGCAAGGCGCCGGCGATGCAGCAGGTGTTCCGCGCCATCGGGCGCCTGTCGCGTTCCTCGGTGAACGTGCTGGTCACCGGCGAATCCGGCACCGGCAAGGAGCTGGTGGCACGCGCGCTGCACGACCACAGCCCGCGCGCCGGCAAGGCCTTCATCGCGTTGAATACCTCGGCCATTCCCGGCGAGCTGCTGGAGTCGGAGCTGTTCGGCCACGAGAAGGGCTCGTTCACCGGCGCGGATAGCCTGCGCCGCGGCCGCTTCGAGCAGGCCGACAACGGCACGCTGTTCCTCGACGAGATCGGCGACATGAACCTGCCGCTGCAGACGCGTCTGCTGCGCGTGCTCGCCGAGGGCGAGTTCTACCGCGTCGGCGGCCAGACGCCGATCCGGGTGGATGTGCGCGTGATCGCGGCCACGCACCAGAACCTGGAGGACCGTGTCGCGCGCGGCCAGTTCCGCGAGGACCTGTTCCACCGCCTGAACGTGATCCGCATCGAGCTGCCGCCGCTGCGCGCGCGGCGCGAGGACGTGCCCATGCTGCTGTCCCACTACCTCGCGCTCGCGGCGAAGGAGCTGGGCGTGGATCCCAAGACCCTGTCGGCGGATGCCGGCGAGGTGCTGACCCGCTACGGCTGGCCGGGCAACGTGCGCGAACTGGTCAATCTGTGCCGCCGCCTCACCGTGCTCGCGCCCGGCAGCGAAGTACACGTGGATGACCTGCCGCCGGAAATCACCGCCGCGGGTCCGGCCACCACCCCGGCCGATGACTGGGTGGCAAGTCTTGCGGGCTGGGCCGACAAGGCGGCGGCCGGCGGCGGGCGGCCACTGCTCGATGAGGCGCTGCCGCAGTTCGAGAAAACCCTGATCCGCGTGGCGCTCAAGCACACGCAGGGACATCGGCAGGCCGCGGCCAAGCTGCTCGGCTGGGGTCGCAATACCCTCACCCGCAAGCTCAAGGAGCTGGGGATGGACGACATCCCCGAGTAGCGCGCCGGCTGGCGCGCAGCGGCCGCCGCGCTAGCGGGATCGCGCCACGGCCGTGGCCGCGACGCGCGGTGGCGTGAAGCCGTCGGTGAGGGTCTGCAGGAAGGCGACGATGTCGCTGATGTCCTGCTCCGACATGGCCGGCTGCCCGCCGGGCTGCCGCCCGAACGGCGGTTCCATGTTGACGTTGTCGCGGTACTGCGGCGGCAGGTCGTCGAATTTCTGCGGCTTGCCGTCCGGGCCGCGCGGGAACCAGCGTTCCGGGTTCGTGTCGCGCGTGGCGTAGAATGCCACCGCATCCCGCAGCGACGTGAACACGCCGTTGTGGAAGAAGCTCCTGCGCGTGGCGACATTGCGCAGCGATGGCGCCTTGAACAGGCCGCAGAACTGCGCCTGGCCGGCGAGATCCCGGCGCAGGGGTCCGCAGGCACCGAGATCGAACCAGGCGGGATCCTGGTTGGCGGGAATGCGCGGATTGCGCGGCAGACCCAGCGCGATCAGCCCGAAATCGGTGAACAGCGGCAACTCGCCGTTGGGAGTCAACTGGCTGTGGTGGCAGTTGGCGCAATTGCCCCGCTCAGGGTCATTGAAGGCCCGCAGCCCACGCATCTCCTGCGCGCTGAGCGCGACCTGTCCGCGCAGGAACGCATCGTACTTGCTGGTGAACGGGCTGAACTCGGCCGGCGTCTGCAGGTAGGCCTCCAGCGACTGGCCAATGGCCTGCAAGGCGCGATGCGCATCCCGGAATACGTCGGCGCCGTACAGCTCCCGCAGGCGCGATGCGTAAGGCGCGCGCGCCGCCCGCGCCACCACTGCCGCCTCGTCCGCATTCGCCATCTCGTTCGCGGACAGCAGCGGGATGGCGACCTGGTCGCGGACACGATTGATGCGGCCATCCCAGGTGCGACCGCCCGTCGGGCCGGCGTCCACGGCCTCGTTGCCATCCGAGTCGTAGTAATGCTCGGTGAAGAAGGGTGTGGCCGCCGCGTAGGTGAGGCCGGGCGCGGCGCGTGTGCCGGACTGGTCGCCGCGGCGGCCGCCGAGCTGTACCGGCAGATCGTTGGCGGGCGCGAAGTGATTGGCGGGTGCGTGGCAGCTGGCGCAGGACATGCGGCCGGAGGCCGACAGCGCCGGATCCAGGAACAGCTCCCGTCCCAGCGCCGCAATCGCCGCGGCGCGCCGCAAGGCCGGCTGCGCCGGCGGATCGGCGCCCCAGGGCAGTGCGGGCCCGAGATCGCGCGCGCCGGCATTCGACACGGCCGCCGAGCCACCGCTCGCGGCCGCAAGCAGTCCGCAGATCAATGCCCTGGAGAAATACGCGCGCATGCCTGGCCCACGGAATCGCGAACCACCAAGCCTATACCGCGCAATGCTGCGGCCTGATGACAGCCGCACAGGTTTCAATGGCGCGAGCGGCCGGTGGCGACCTGCCGCATCTTCAGTTTGCAACAAGACCGCAAGACTGCGGTAACGATCCCGGGTTCATCATCCACAGCCTCGCGCACACCCGCATACGCAACCTCGAGGACGGTACTCGTGAAGAGCCACAAGCCATCTCTGTTCATTGCGCCGGCGGTCGCCGCCATCATCGCCGCCAGCGCCCTGTCAGGCGCCACCGCGGCCGTTCCCGGCTTCCACCACGACCACGAGGCCATCGATACCGTGGTGGTGATCTACGCCGAGAACCGCAGCTTCGACAACCTGTTCGGCATGTATCCCGGCGCCAACGGCCTGTCGCATGCCAAGCCGCTGTCGACGGTGCAGCTGGATCGCAATGGCACGGTGCTGCCGGGCCTGCCGGCCGTGTGGGGCGGCACCAGCTCGGGCGTGACGGCGGGTGCCCCGCTGGCGCCCATGCCGCTGACCGAGGCGCAGACCGCGGCCTGGCTCAACACTTTCAACCATCCCTTCAGCCTGCAGTCGCTGTACGACGCGCAGGTGGGCCCCGGCATCAATACCAGGCCACTGACGTACACGAACCGCGACCTGTACCACAAGTTCTACGAGAACCAGATGCAGATCAACGGCGGCGCGAACAACAAGTTCGCGGCCTGGGCCGATTCCGGCGGCCTGGTGATGATGTACATCCCGAACACCAGTGCCGATCATCCGCTGTGGCAGCTGGCGCAGAAGAACGTCCTCGCCGACAATTTCTTCCAGTCCGCTTTCGGCGGTTCCTACCTGAACCACCAGTACCTGATCTGTTCCTGCGCGCCGATCTATCCCGGCGACGGGACCAGGCCGGTCAACCCGGCCGCCCCCACCAACACCGCCGCGGTGCCGGTGCCCTCGGTGCTGGAAGCCGATGGCGTGACCCTGACGACGAAGTCCACCTCGCCGGCCTCGGCACTGGCCGGACCGCCGCAGTTCGTGAACAGCTCGACGCTGACCCCGGCGATCAACGGCGTGTTCTACAGCATCAACACCTCGCAGCCGCCGTATCCGCCGAGCGGCAACGCCAATACCACCACGCCGGCGCAGCAGTCGGTGAACCTGCTGAACCCCGGCACGCTGCCGCCGCAGACCCAGACGAACATCGGTGACCTGCTGAGCCAGGCCGGAGTGAGCTGGGCGTACTACGCGGGCGCGTGGAATTTCGCGTTGAGCAACGCACCGTTCGCTTCCGGCAGCTCGGCCGCGAACCCGAACTTCCAGTACCACCACCAGCCGTTCAACTACTTCGCCGACATGGATCCGGCCACTGCCGCCGGCGCCGCCAACCGCGCCGCGCACCTGAAGGACGCGGGCGTGGTGACGCCGCTCGACATCCAGAACGACACGCTGCCGGATTCGCAGTTCCTGGAAGACATCAAGCACGGCACGCTGCCGCACGTCACCTTCTACAAGCCGCACGGCACGGTGAACGAGCACAACGGCTATGCCAACGTCACCGACGGGGACCGGCACATCGCCGCGGTGGTGAAGGCGCTGCAGGCCAGCCCGCAGTACAAGCACATGCTGATCGTCATCACCTACGACGAGAATGGCGGCATCTGGGATCACGTTGCCCCGCCCAGGGGCGACATGTTCGGCCCGGGCAGCCGCATCCCGGCGATCATCATCTCGCCGTTCGCGAAGAAGGGTTACGTCGATCACACCCAGTACGACACCACGTCCATCCTGCGCTTCATCACGCATCGCTGGCACCTGCCCGTGCTGCCGGGCATCAAGACGCGTGACAATGCGCTGCGGGCGCATGGCTTTCCGCCCATGGGCGACCTGACCAATGCGCTCGACCTGCCCGATGATCACGACCATGGCTACGACGACCGGCACGACCGGCATGACGGCTGGTTCGATGGCCGCGACGAGCATGACGGCTGGTACGACTGGGACGATGACCGCGGCGGCGACGATCACGGCCACGACCGCTAGTTGATCCCCGCCGGGTGGCCCGGATGCCGGGCCACCCCGGGCGGACGGCGCTGCGCTAGGATCGCGTCCCATGCAGGACCTCCTGTCGCACTTCGACCAGCAATTCCTCGGCAACCGGCTCGGCGACTGGCTGCTCGCCGGCGCCGTGTTCGCCGGCATCTTTCTGGTAGTGGAGTTCATCCGCGGGCTGGTGCGGACGCGGCGCGAGCGCTGGCAGCGCGCCGGCAGTCCGGCGCTGGAGCTCTTCGGCGGCTTCGCGGCGGCCACCAGCCGCCTGGTGGTGATCTCGGTCGCGTTGTACTTCGCCGAGGAACTACTGCATCTGCCGCCGCGCGCGGACCGCATCTTCGAGATCGTCATCGTCGCCGGCATCGCGGTACAGCTCGCGCTGTGGGCCACGGTGGCGCTGGGTTTCGGCGTGGATCGCCATTACCGCCGCCAGGGCGCGGAGGATACGGGCGCGCGCGCCTCGGTCGGCGCGCTGATGTTCCTCGGGCAGCTGGCGATCTGGGCGGTATTCGCGCTGCTGGCGCTCGACAACCTCGGCATCAACATCACCGCGCTGGTCGCCGGCCTGGGTGTCGGCGGCATCGCCGTGGCGCTGGCGGTGCAGACCATCCTCTCGGACCTGTTCGGCTCGATGTCGATTGCGCTCGACAAGCCCTTCACGGTGGGCGACCAGCTGCGCATCGATGACGTCGAGGGCACCGTCGAGTACATCGGCATCAAGAGCACGCGGCTGCGCAGCGTCAGCGGCGAGCAGGTGATCCTCGCCAACGCCGACGTGCTCAAGAGCCGGGTGCGCAACCTCGGCCGCATGCCGCAGCGGCGCGTGCAGGCGCGGCTGCGCATCGTCCGCGAGACCCCGGCGGGGCTGCTGGACAAGGTGCCGGTGCTGGCGCGCGAGGCGGTGGAGGCGGCGGAAGGGGCGCACTTCGTCAGCTGCCTGCTGGCGCTGATCGGCGAGTACGCGCTGGAATACGAGCTGGTCTACACCGTCGTGAACCGCGGCGGGCTGCATATTCCGCAGGCCATGGACATCGTCAATCGCGGCATCCTGGCGCGCTTCGCCGCGGCGGGCGTCGTCTTCGCCTATCCGTCGCAGCGGCAGGTGTCCTGAGGGCCGTCCGCCGGATTGCTGCGGTGCCCCTTTGTGCGCTCGTTCATCTGCCTGCAAATCCACTGTCACATCGGCAGGCCAGCTTAGGCGGCGCACAGGAGTTCCGCATGCCCCGTCTGTCCCGATCTGTCGTGCTCGCCTGCCTGGTTGCGGCCGCCACTGGCGCGAACGCCACCACTGTCTGGCCGGTCGCAGCGGCCGAGGGGGGAACGCTGAGTGTACAGATCAATGGCGCGGATGCCTCCCCCAGCGGCGCGATCGAATGGGCGAGTTCCCCGGATAACCCGGCCATCTACATGCTGCAGGGCGCGGTCACCTGGACCGCGGCGGATGGCAGCGGCTCGCTGACCATCGATTCGGGAACCTGGTTTGATCCCGACCCGGTACTGGCCTTTTCGGCCAGCGCCACCAACAGCAGCGGCCTGCCCATGCTGTATTCATTCGCCTTCAACGCGCCGCTGGCACCAAACCTGACGGGCGCGGTGGACTCGCACTCCGAGTTGCGCGTGGCGCTGACCGATGGGGATCACAGCCCGGCCAACACCACCTATGTACTGCCCACGCCAGGCAGCCTGATGCTGACCTCGTATGATTTCGCCGGCAGCGGGCCGATCTCCAAGAACGTGGACGTGGGGCCGGCCTTCTACTTCGACAGCACCAACCAGGGCCTGGCGATCTTCCAGAAGAGCAGCAGCCTGTCCTGCGACCAGACGTGCACGCAGATGTCGGCGCAGTTGAGTTTCTACCTGAGCCCGCATGACAGCGTCGGGCTGTCGGGCCTGGTGGAGCAGACGGCGGTGCCGCTGCCGGCAGCGCTGCCGCTGCTCGGTTCCGCGCTGGGCCTGCTGGGCCTGGCTTCCGGCCGTCGCCGGCACGGGTTGAAGCTCGCTGCTGCCTGAGTCGCCGTACCGCCGGCGCGCGCCCTTGCCGGGACTACTGTCTCGCCTCGCGCACGGCCACGGCCAGCCGGCGCACGCCCTCGTCGATCTGCGCCGGGCTGAGCGCGCAGAATGGCAGCCGCAGGAATCGCTCGCCGCCGCCGCCCGGAAAGAACGCCAGCCCGTCCGCGAGGTTCAGGTTCTGCTTCGTGGCAGCGGTACGCACGGCGGTGGTCGAGGTGCCGGCCGGCAGCGTCAGCGACAGGAAGAAACCTCCGTCCGGCCGCGTGGCCACCGCATCCGGCATGTGCCGGTCGATGGCGGCGAGCGTGGCATCCAGCCGCGGCGCGTACAGCTGCTTCAGCCGTTCGATCTGCGGGCCGAGCCGCCCCTCTCCGCACCACTCCGCGGTCACGCCGTGCGCGAAATAGCCGGGGGAGATGTAGGTGTCCTCGGCGACCTTGCCGATCTTCGCCAGCGTGGCCGGCTCGCCCAGCATGAAGCCGGTGCGCACGCCGGGCGCGATCAGCTTGGTGAACGAGCTCATGTGCAGCACGCGCTGCGGGGCGAGCGAATACAGCGTCGCCTCGTCGCTGCCGCGATAGCGCAGCAGCCGGTACGGGGCGTCCTCCAGCAGCAGGAAGCCGTATTTCTCCGCCAGCTCCACCAGGCGCCGGCGCTTGGCCGCCGAGCAGGTGGCGCCGGAGGGATTCTGGAAATCCGGGATCACGTAGAACAGCTTCGGCACGCGGCGCGCGAGCATCTTCTCGAGCGCTTCGATGTCCGGGCCATCGGCCTGCAGCGGCACGCCTTGCACCTCGGCGCCATTGCGCCGGAACAGCGTGATGGCGCGGTCGTACGAGGGCGACTCGGTATAGACCAGGTCGCCCCTCTGCAGCAGTGCGATGCACAGGAATTCGACGATTTCAAGCGAGCCGTTGCCGGTGAGCACGCGCTCCACCGGCACCTTCTGCCATTGCGCCAGCCACTCGCGCAATGCGCCGAGGCCGGCGGCCGGACCGTATTGCAGCATCGCCACGGCCTGTTTCTGCAGCGCACGCTGCGTCGCGGCGGCGATTTCCTCGGTGGGGAAGGATTCGTTGGCGGGCACGCCGCGCGTGAAGTTGATCGTTTCGGTGGTGGACATGATGGTGGAGGAGGTTGAAGGAAGAGGATCAGGCCGCCAGGGCTGCGACATTGGCCAGCCCCTGCGCGGCGAGGTAAGCGGCGATGCCGCGATTGATCTTCGGGCACACCAGCGGATCGTAGAACAGCGCGGTGCCGACGCCGACGGCGCTGGCCCCCGCGAGCAGGAACTCGATGGCATCGCCGGGGCTGCAGATGCCACCCTGGCCGATGATGGGGATGCGGTGCGGCCGGGCGACCTCGGCCACCTGCGCCACCTTCAGCAGCGCCAGCGGCTTGATGGCGGGCCCGGACAGCCCGCCCTGCCGGTTGCCGAGCACCGGGGCGCGGGTGCTGGTGTCGATCGCCATGCCGGCCACCGTGTTGATCACCGCGAAGCCGTCGGTGCCGGCCTCGATGCACAGCCGCGCGTTCAGGCGGATGTCGGTCTGGTTCGGCGACATCTTGGTGATGATGGGCTTGTTCGTCGCCTTGCGCACCGCCGCCACCACGCGCGCGGACATCTCCGGCGAGTTGCCGAACTGCACGCCGCCTTCCTTGACGTTGGGGCAGGAGATGTTCAGCTCCATCGCGTCGATGGGCGAGTCGTCGAATCTGGCGGTGACCTCGACATATTCCTCCACCGTGGAGCCGCAGACATTGGCAATGAAGCGCGTCTCGGCGAAATCGAGCGTGGGCAGGATGTCGCGCACCACGACCTCGACACCGGGATTCTGCAGCCCGATGGAATTGAGCATGCCCATCGGTGTCTCCCACACGCGGTGCGGCGGATTGCCGAGGCGCGGCTTGCCGGTGGTGCCCTTCAGGCAGATGGCGCCGACGTCGCGGTTGGAGAAGCCGGCCACGCGCGTGTACTCCTCGCCGAAGCCGACGCAGCCCGACAGCAGCACGATCGGCGAGGCGAAGTGCATGCCGCAGAACTCCAGCGCCAGCGACGGATGCGGCGGCTGCCAGCCTGCGGGCATGGCGGGGGGCGATTCCAGGGCCGCGTTCATGGTGCGATTATAGACCGTGTTCCACGTGCTGCTGTTCGAGCCGGAGATTCCCCCCAATACCGGCAATGCCATCCGGTTGTGCGCCAACACCGGCGCGCACCTGCACCTGGTCGGGAAGCTGGGCTTCGACCTGTCGGCGCCGCAGCTGCGGCGCGCCGGGCTGGACTATCACGACCTCGCGCGCGTCAGCCGGCATGCTGATCTCGCCGCCTGCCTGGTGGTGATCGGCCCGACGCGCCTGTTCGTGATCGAGACCGACGGCACGAAGGCGTACCACCAGGCACGCTTCCAGGCAGGCGATTCCTTCCTGTTCGGACGCGAGACCAGCGGCCTGCCGCCCGCCGCCGTGGCCGGTTTGCCGCCGCACGAGCGGCTGCACATTCCGATGCGGCCCGCGAACCGCAGCCTCAACCTGTCGAATGCCGTGGCGGTGGTGGTGTACGAGGCGTGGCGGCAGAACGGTTTCCGGATGCCTCAGTAGTCCGAGCGCACGCGGCGCACCGCATCCTGCCAGCCGGCGTACAGCGCGGCGGCGCGTTCGCGCGGCATGCGCGGCTCGAAGCGCCGCTCGGCCTGCCACAGCGCGGCGATGTCCTCGAGCGAGCCGTGGAGCCCGGCCTGCAGCCCGGCCAGGAAGGCCGCCCCGAGGGCGGTGGTCTCGGTGGTGTGCGGCCGCACCACCGGCAGCTGCAGCAGGTCGGCCAGGTTCTGCGTGAGCCAGTCATTGGCCACCATGCCGCCATCCACGCGCAGTTCCGTCGGCAGCAGCGCATCCCCGGCCATGGCCTGCATCAGGTCGCGCGTCTGGTAGCCCACCGCCTCGAGCGCGGCGCGCGCGAGCTGCGCGATGCCGGTATCGCGTGTCAGGCCGACCAGCGCGCCACGCGCGTGCGGGTCCCAGTACGGCGCTCCCAGCCCGGTGAATGCCGGCACGAGATACACGCCGTCGTTGCTCTGCAGGGAACCCGCCAGCGCCTCGGTGTCGCCGGCGCTGCGGATGATGTGCAGCGCATCGCGCAGCCACTGCACCGTGGCACCGGCCACGAAGATGCTGCCCTCCAGCGCAAACGTCGGCGTGCCGCCGAGCCGGTAGGCGATGGTGCTCAGCAGGCGGTGGCGCGACAGCCGCAGCTGCGCGCCCGTGTTCAGCACCATGAAACAGCCGGTGCCGTAGGTGGATTTCACCATGCCCGGCGCGAAGCAGGCCTGTCCGATCGTGGCGGCCTGCTGGTCGCCGGCGATGCCGCGGATGGCGATTGGACCGCCGAACAGCGCCGGTTCGGTATGGCCGAATTCCGCTGCGCAGTCGCACACCTCCGGCAGCAGCGCCGCCGGCACTGCGAAGAATTCGAGCAGTTCCTCATCCCAGCGTTGCTCGCGCAGGTTGAACAGCGCGGTGCGCGAGGCGTTGGTGGCGTCGGTACGATGTACCCGGCCCCCGGTCAGTTTCCACAGCAGCCAGCTGTCGATGGTGCCGGCCGCCAGCTCGCCACGTGCCGCGCGGTGGCGCGCGCCGTCCACGTGGTCCAGCAGCCAGGCGAACTTGGTGGCCGAGAAGTACGGGTCCAGCAGCAGGCCGGTGCGCGCGGCCAGCCATTCGTTGCGCTGCTGGTGTTGCTCGCAGAAGGCGCTGGTGCGCCGGTCCTGCCAGACGATGGCGCGGTGGAGCGGCTCGCCGGTGGCGCGGTCCCACAGCACCGCCGTTTCGCGCTGGTTGGTGATGCCGAGGCCGGCGACCTCGCGCGCGGCAAGGCCGGCCTGCCGCAGTACCTCGCGCGCGCAGTCCACGGCATCCTCCCAGATGCGCAGGGCATCGTGCTCGACCCAGCCCGGCGCGGGAAAATGCTGCGGCAGTTCGCGCTGCGCCAGCGCGAGCCGGCGGCCGCGTTCGTCGAACAGGATGGCGCGTGTGCTGGTGGTCCCCTGGTCGATGGCGAGCAGGGCCGGCATGCTACTCGAACTCGGCCTGCGGGGGCTGCGCCATCAGGTCGCGCAGCACGTCGCCGGCGTCGGCGCCATCGAACAGGATGCGGCAGATGCTCTCGCACACCGGCAGGTCCAGCTGCAGCCGCTGCGTCACTTCGCGCAGTACCTGCGCGGCAAGGTAACCCTCGACCACCTGGCCGATTTCGCGCATCGCGGCCTCGGCCGACAGGCCGCGCGCCAGCGCCAGCCCGCAGCGGCGGTTGCGCGACTGGTCGTCGGTGCAGGTCAGCACCAGGTCGCCGAGGCCGGTCAGGCCCATGAAAGTGCGTTCGCGCGCTCCCAGCCGCACGCCCAGATGCGTCATCTCCGCCAGGCCGCGCGTGATCAGCGCGATGCGCATGTTGGCGCCGAACCCCAGGCCATCCGACAAACCCGCGCCCACCGCGATCACGTTCTTGACCGCGCCGCCGATCTCCACGCCGGTGATGTCGGTGGAGACATAGGTGCGGAAACCCGGCGAGGCCAGATCTTCCGCGATGCGCATCGCGAAGTCGCCGTCGGCGGAGGCCACCACCATGGCGGTGGGCAGCCCGCGGCCCACTTCGCGCGCGAACGTCGGCCCGGAGAGCACCGCCATCGTGTAGCCCTCGCCCAGCACCGCGCGCGCCACCTGGTTCGGCAGCAACCCCGTGTGATGCTCGAAACCCTTGGTGGCCCAGGCCACGCGCACCTCTTGCGTGATGCGTGGCGCGAGCTCGGCGAGCAGGGAACGGAAGGCATTGCTCGGCACGGCGATCAGCACGTCGCCGACATCGTGCAGCGCGTCCTCGATCGATTCGGCGACCCGCAGCTGGGCGGGAAAGGGCGCATCGGGCAGGTAACGCCGGTTGACGCGCGTGGCGCGCATCGCGGCGCGCTGCCCGGCATCGCGCCCCCACAGCCGCGTGCTCTTGCCGGCGCGCGCGAACTGGATCGCGAGAGCAGTCCCCCACGAGCCGCTGCCGAGCACGGCGATCGGCGCGCTCACGTGGCCGGTCAGTTCCTGAGCTGCGAGGCCGGCTGCACCGACTGTGCCTGCGTGTTCAGGTACAGCGCGTCGAAATTCACCGGCGGCAGCAGCAGCTGCGGGAAGCCGCCCTGGGCCACCAGCTGCGAGACCATCGAGCGCGCGTACGGGAACAGCACGCCGGGGCAGATGCTGGCGATGGCGCGCTTGGCGTCTTCCTCGGACAGGTTCTGCATCAGGAAGGCGCCGGCCTGCTTCACTTCCACCAGGAACAGTGTCTTGTCGTTCTGCTTCGCCGACACCGTCACCGTGAGCACCACTTCGCGCAGGTCACCCTGGATGGTGGTGCTGTTGGTGGCCAGGTCCAGGTTGATCTGCGGCTGCCAGTTGCCTTCGGTGCGCGGGCCCTGCGGCGCCTCGTACGAGGCATCCTTGAGATACACGCCCTGCAGGGCGAGGTTGGGCTGTGCGCTGGATGTTGCTTCCGCCATGGTCATCTTCCCCTGTAACGCGGTCGTGTTCGAAAGGATGTGCTCAGGACGCCGCCGCCAGCAGGCGCTCGAGCTCGCCGCGCTGCTCCAGCGCGTGGACATCATCGTACCCGCCGACATGTTGCCCGCCGATGAAGATCTGCGGCACGGTGCTGCGGCCGCTGCGCTGCTGCATCTCCTCGCGGCTGCCGGGCACCTGCTCGACGTCGATCTCGCGGAAGGCCACGCCCCTGGCGCCGAACAGCTGCCGCGCCCGCGCGCAGTAGGGACACCAGGAGGTGGTGTACATCACGACGGCGTGGTCCGCAGGCATGCCGGGACTCAGCCGCGCGCCAGCGGCAGGCCTTCGGCGCGCCAGGTGGCAAGTCCGCCGCGCAGGCTGAACACTTTGGTGAAGCCAGCGGCGTGCAGCTGGCGTGTCAGCGCGGTCGAGCGGCCGCCATCATCGCAGTACAGGATCAGCAGCCGGTCCTTGAAGCGCTTGAGCTGTTCCACGGCCTGGGCGTGTTGCGCCGGGTCCAGGCGCTTGGCGCCATTGACGTGGCCGGCGGCGAATGCATCGGCCTCGCGCAGGTCGTAGAGCTGCGCGCCCTGGTTCATGAGCTGGATGGCTTCCTGCGGCCGGACCGCGGCATAAGCCAGCCGCCGCGTGCGCAGCTCGAAGAAGACGACCGCCAGTGCCATGGCCACCGCGAGACTGGCGAGAAAGGGATGCCGGTGAAGATATTCGAGCAGACGATCCATGCGGGCCGCGGGGCTTGTGGCAAAGGGGCGGCATTATAGACTGCGCCCCAATGACCGTAGGCATCCGCCACGTATTGGGAATCGGGCTGCTGGCGCTGGCACTGGCGGTGCCTGCCGCGCAGAAGGGCAGCAAGCAGGCCGAGCAGGACCTCAAGGCGGTCACCGAAAACATTGAGCGCATCCAGCGGCAGGTGGCGCGCGATACGGTGGAGCGCGACCGGGCCAGCCGCGACCTGCGTGCGGCGGAAACCTCGGTGGCCAGCGTCAGCGGCGAGCTGCACGACCTGCAGGACCGGCGCGCGGAGCGGGCCGCGGCGCGCCAGAAGCTGCAGGAACAGCGCACCGCCCGCGAAGCCGAGCTGGAGCGGGACCGCCAGGACTTGGCGCGGCAGCTGCGAGCGGCATACCTGATGGGGCACGACGAACCGCTCAAGTTGCTGCTCAATCAGCGCGATCCGGGCGAAGTTAGCCGCATGTTGGCGTATTATGGCTACTTTGGGCGGCTGCGGGCCCGGCAGATGGATCTGCTGAAGGACGATGTGGCCAGGATCGCGGATCTTTCCGCGAAAATAGACGCTGAAGACGCCGAGTTGGCGCGTCTGGAAGGCCAGCAGAAGGACCAGCTGGGCCAGTTGCAGAAGGCCCGCCAGCAGCGCGGCAGGGTGCTGGCATCCCTGGAAAAGGAGTCCAGAAGCCGTGCAGCGCAGCTCGAGCAGCTGCAGAAGCAGCGCCAGGCGCTGGAAGACCTGGTGAACAAGCTGGCGCGCGCCACCGAATCGGTGCCGTTCGATGCCAATGCGCCGTTTTCCAGGGCCCGCGGCACGCTGCCGTGGCCGGTGGCCGGCAGCATCGCGGTGGATTTCGGGGAGGCAATGGCCGGCGGCCTGCGCTCCAAGGGCATCGAGATCGAGGCGCCGCGTGGCGCGGACGTGCGCGCCGTGCATGAAGGCCGCGTGCTGTTCGCCGACTGGGTGAACGGCAGCGGTCTGCTGATCATCCTTGACCATGGCAATGGCTACTTCAGCCTCTATGGCCACAACGAGCAGCTGTACCGCAAAAAGCTGGACACGGTACAGGCCGGCGAAACCATCGCCACCGTGGGCGATTCCGGTGGCCGCAAGACGCCCGGCCTCTACTTCGAGATCACCCGCGCCAGCAAACCGGTGGACCCGCATGCCTGGTTCCGCACCAGGGAACCACCGCCGCAGTAGCGTGCTGCGCCGCACCCCCGCGGCGAACTGCCAACTGAGTCATCGTGCCCGCGTGCCGCTTAAGTCATGCTGCCGCGACGATGTCCAAGGACCCACTCAGCCACTGGGATTTTCAGCCTTATGCCCAGCTGGTTGCCGCGCTGCTGCCGCGTGCCGCCGGCGTGACCTTGTTCGCGCCGGATGGTGAAACGCGCTGGACCAGCGAGGACTTCATCACTCCCGCGCACGCACCGCTGATCCGCAAGTCCGCCGCCGCCGCGGCGCAGAGTGAAGAGCCCGGCGAACTGCTGCAGCTCGGCGGCGAACCGCTGCACGTGTTCTGGTTGCGCGACGAGCTGGGCGGCGTGGGCGCGCTGCTTGCCATCAGCTGGCGCCTCGCCGAGGCAGGCTCGCGCGGCCTGCCTTACGTGCACGCCATGCTCAAGCCGGTGCTCGAGATCCTGCGGCGCGAGCTGAACCTGAATGCGCGGCTGGCGCGGCCCGCATCCGCAAGCGATGCCGCCGGCGACGAGGCCGACCTGCAGGTGCTGCTGGCGACGCCCGATACCGAGCACGGGGAGGTCGCCGACGACAGCATCCGCCAGCTGCTGGAGAACGTGAACCGGCACCTGCGCTGCGAGTTCGCCGCGCTGGTGGTGCCGAAGCGCAACCTGGTCTCGGTGGTGAAGGCCGACGGACGCGAGGTGGACACCTCGATCCTGGCGCGGCTGCATCGTCATCTGCTGTCGCTGGCGCAGGTCAGTGGTGAGGCGATGCTGCTGAATGACGAGGGCAGCGTGCCGGGCATCGATCTGCCGGTGCGCGTGCTGGCCAGCGCACTGCGCAATCCCGCCGGCCGCGTTGCCGGTGTGCTCGCCATGTTCCGCACGCGTGAGGCAGCTCCATTTCGCCGCCGCGACGGGTTGCTCGCGGACCTGCTGGCGCGCCGCGCCGCGGGCATCATTGATTCCAGCTACGACCAGCTTGCCGGGCTGCTGACGCGCAAGGCCTTCGAGCAGCGTGCACGCGCGCTGCTGGCGGCGGCACTCGCCGACAAGGCGCGCAGGCAGTGGACCTGCCTGTACCTGGATGCCGACCGCATGCACGTCATCAACGACAACTACGGCATGCCGCTGGGTGATCGCGTGATCGCCAGGTTCGGTGAGCTGATCCGCGCGCGACTGGTGCCCGGCGCGCTGGCCGCACGCATCTCCGGCGACCGCTTCGCGCTGCTGCTGCCCACCGGGGAGGAGGACGCGACCCATTTTGCCGAGGCACTGCGTGCCGGGGTCGAGAAGCTCACCGCGGCGCATGTCGGCGCCGCCGACGACGGCACATTCCAGGCTTCGGTCAGCATCGGGGTGGCCGCGATGACCGGTCCGCGCGTGGATCTGGCGCATGCGCTGGCCGTCGCCGAGACCGCCTGCAAGGCCGCCAAGGACCGCGGCCGCAACCGCGTCGAGGTCTACCAGGCCAGCGACCTGTCGCTGATCCGCCGCTACGAGGACATGAACATCGCACCCAGCCTGCGCGCCGCGCTCGGCGAGGGCCGGGTGCGCATGGACGCGCAGCTCATCGCACCGCTGTCGGGACACGGCAAGGCGCATTTCGAGCTGCTGCTGCGCATGATCGATGACCGCGGCGAGACCGTCGGTCCCAGCCGTTTCCTGTCGGCCGCCAAGCGCTACCAGCTGATGCCCGAGGTCGACCAGTGGGTGATCGGCGAGACGCTGGCCCGGCTCGGGCCGCATGCTGCCCTGCTGGCCGACGCGCCGGTGGTATTCACGGTCAACCTGTCGGGACAGTCGCTGGGCGAGGCGCATTTCATCGACGGACTGATCGCGAAGATCCGCGACAGCGGCGTGAATCCGCGCGTGCTGTGCTTCGAGCTGACCGAAAGCGAGGCCATCGCCAACCTCGACCGCGCCGAGGAGATGATGCAGAAGCTGCGCGGCCTGGGCTGTGGCGTGGCGCTGGATGACTTCGGCACCGGCCTGTCGTCCCTCGCGTACCTGCGCAAGCTGCCGGTGGACATGCTGAAGATCGACGGCAGCTTCGTGCGTGATGTGCTGAAGGATCCGCGCGCCGAATCGATGGTACAGGCCATCGCGCAGCTGGCGCGCTCGATGCAGCTGACCACGGTCGCCGAATACGTGGAGAGCGACGAGATCCGGCTGCGCGTGGCGGCCCTCGGCGTGGATTACGGGCAGGGCTTCGCGATCGGCCGGCCGGTGCCCATGGTCGACATCATGCGCGAGCTGCCGACCTATGCGGCGGTCGCGCGGCAGAACGCGGGCCAGCAGGAGCTGGTGCTCGGCGCCAGTGACGAGACCGTTTCGGCCGAACTGCAGCAGGAACTGCAGCACGAGCTGCTGGCCAGCGGTATCGCGCTGGCCGAGAGCGAGGCGGACATCCAGCGACGCGTGGACCGCATCATCGCCGGCGTCAGCGAGGTGCCGCCGCCTGAATATCCACCGCAGCAAGCCGCCGGCTAGCTGGCGCCGCCGCATTGCCTCTGGAAGAATCGGCACCGCGTGGAGCTGTTGCATTTCCTGCTGGATTTCGTCCTGCACCTGGATCGGCACCTGGTGGAGCTGCTGGCCCGGTTCGACCTGTGGCTGTACGCCATCCTGTTCGTGGTGATCTTCGCCGAGACCGGCCTGGTGGTCACACCGTTCCTGCCGGGGGATTCACTGCTGTTTGGCGCCGGCGCGCTCGCCTCCATCGATGCCGGCGGCCGGCTCTCGCCCTGGTGGCTCACCGTGGCCATGACCGGCGCCGCGGTGCTCGGCAATACCACGAACTACACGCTCGGCCGGGTCATCGGTCGCCGCGCGTTCAGCGGTCGCCACCGCTTCATCAAGGTCGAGTACCTGCAGCGCACCGAAGGCTGGTTCGCGCGCCATGGTGCCGCCACGGTGCTGCTGTCGCGCTTTGCGCCCATCGTGCGCACCTTCGCGCCCTTCGTCGCCGGCGTCGGGCGCATGCCGCTGGCGCGCTTCCAGGCATGGAACGTCGCCGGGGCGCTGGCCTGGGTGGCGCTGTTCGTCTGGGGTGGTTACTTCGTGGGCAATCTTCCGCTGGTGCGCGACAACTTCGGGCTGGTGACCATTACCGTGATCCTGGTCTCGCTGCTGCCGCTGGCCACCATGCTCCTGCGCCGGCCGCGCGTGGCAGAATAGCCCCATGCCACTGAAAACCCGCGGCTTCGCGCATCGCGTCGATATCGCCGTGGCGCCATCCAAGGTGTGGACGGTGCTGTGCGGTCCCATGCTGCTGCCGCTGTGGGCCGGCACCGACGCGCGCATCCGTCCGCAGAAGGGCGGGCACTGGTCGGCCACGGTGGCGCCCGGCATGCACCGCGATGCGGTGATCGACATGTTCGAGCCGCCGCGCCGCCTGCGGCTCATCTATCTCACGCCGCCGGACCTGACCGCATTCGACGGCGCGGTGGTCGATGACATGCTGCTTGACGCCGAAGGCGGCGGCACGGTGGTGCGCCTGCTGTGCTCCGGCGTGCCGGATCTGCCCGAATGGAGTGCCTACTTCGGCAGGATCCGCATGCTTTCCGAACGCTCGCTCGCCCGCCTGAAGGTGCTGTGCGAGCAGCGCGAACGCATGGCGGAAGCTTCCCGTGCCGTCCGCTGAACCACGCGGCCTGCCGCTGTTCCTGCTGCGCGCACTGGTCGCGGCCTTCGGCCTGTGGCTCGCCGCGCGGCTGGTGCCCGGCATCCGCATCGATGGCCCCGGTGCGCTGATCCTTGCCGCGGTGGTGCTCGGCCTGTGCAATGCCGTGGTGAAGCCCGTGCTGCTGCTGCTGACGCTGCCGGCCACCGTGCTGACGCTGGGGCTCTTCCTGCTGGTGGTCAACGGCGTGGTGCTGGCGCTGGTTGCGTGGCTGGTGCCGGGCTTTGCGATCGCCGGCTTCGGCGCGGCCGTGCTTGGCGCGCTGGTGGTGAGCCTCACCAGCATCCTCGCGGCCATCGTGCTCAGGTAGCTTGCCGGGATCGCGCCGGCCAGTTGATCATCACCACGCCGGCGAGGATCACCGCCGCGCCGGACCACTGCCGCATCGCCATGCGCTCATCCAGCAGCAGATAGCCGGTGGCCGCGGCCAGCAGCGGATTCACGTAGCTGTAAGTGCCGGTCTGCGCCGGCGTCGCGTGCCGCGCCAGCCAGGCATACGCCATGTACGCGAAACCGCTGCTCGCCACCACCAGGTAGCCGAGCGCCAGCATGCCCGGCAGCGACCAGTGCCAGCGCGCGGCCTCGCCGCCGGCAAAGCCCGCCACTGCCATCCACGCGCCGCCCAGCAGCATCTGCAGGCCGACCAGCGCGAACAGGTCGATGTCCACGGTGTGGTTGCGCATGTAGATGGTGCCCAGCGACCACAGCAGGCAGGCGGCGAGGATCACCAGCTGGGGCAGCAGCGGCGTTGCCGCCAGCGCGGTCGCGCCGGCCGCCGGCCACACCAGCAGCGCAGTGCCGGCAAAACCGGTCACCAGGCCGAGTACGGTGCGCGCGCCGGGGTGATGCGCGCGGCGGCCGGTCAGGCCGAACAGCACGATCCACAGCGCCGAGGAGGCATTCAGCAGTGCGCCGGTTTCCGATGGCACCCACTGCATCGCCCAGTTCTGCAGGCCGTTGCTGGCCGCCACCCCCAGCACCGACAGCAGCAGCAGGTCGCGCCAGCGGCCGTGCAGCGCGGCGAGCCGGAAGCCGCGTGCCATGGCGATGGCAGTGAGGCCGGCGCCGCCGATCAGGAAGCGCAGGGCGCCGAACAGCAGTGGCGGCAGGTGCAGCACCCCGACGCGGGTTGCCGCGTAACTCGTGCCCCAAACGAAATAGACGATGGCGAGACACAGCACCAGCAGGCGTCGCTGCGGGTCATGCGCAGTCACCGTGGCGGCCTGGTCCAGCCCCTGAGCCATGGAGCCAGCACCAGCAGCAGCAGCGCGCCAGCGCCGCCATACTCGAACATGCGCAGGAAATAGGCCGTGAGCTGGTCGGCATCCGCAGTGTCGACGCTGCCGGCGAGCTGGCTGGCGAACAGGTTGCCGAGTGCGAGACTGGTGAACCACAGTCCCATGGCCTGGCCCGCGTAGCGGCGCGGCGCCAGCTGCGTGGTGGCGCTCAAGCCCACCGGCGACAGGCACAACTCGCCCAGCGTGTGCAGCAGGTAGGTGGTCACCAGCCAGATCGGGCCGGCGCCGCCGCTCGCACCCATCAGGCTGTGCGCCACGATGCGCGCGGCGCCCACCATCACCAGGAATCCCAGCCCCATGCCGAGCAGGCCGAGCGCGAATTTCACGATCAGGTTCAGGTCGCGGCCACGCGCGGCCAGCGAAGACCACAGGCTGGCCAGCGCGGGCGCGAGCAGCAGCACGAAGATGGCCGGCACGGACTGGAACCAGCCGGAGGGAAACTCGTGGCGGCCGATCATGCGGTGGGTATCGCGTTCGGCGAACAGCGTCAGCGAGGAGCCGGCCTGCTCATAGCCGGCCCAGAACAGCGTGCTGGCGATCACCAGCACCAGCAGCACCGCCAGCCGCTTCTTCTCGGCGGCGGTCAGGTCCGCGAAGCACAGCAGCCAGATGAAGCAGGCCACGACCGCGGCGATCATCAGCACGGCGGCCTGTTCGCGCAGGCTCGCGGGCGAGGGGCGCAGGACCTGCAGCATGCAAGCCGCGGCGAGCAGCCCGATGAGGGCCAGCCCGGCAACGAGGATGCGCTTGGCGCGGGCCAGCGTCGCTGCATCGGTGCCGACAGGCCGCAGCCCGGTCTGCCCCAGCGAGGGACGCAGCCTCACGTAGAAGAGGAGCCCGACCGTCATGCCGGCCGCGGCGGCCAGGAAGCCGATGTGCCAGCCGAACTGCCTGGCGAGCCAGGCGACGAGCAGCGGCCCGAGCGTGGCACCGATGTTGATGCCGAAATAGAACCAGGTGAAGCCGGCGTCGCGCGCGCCGCCGCTGTCGCCGCGCGCGTCGTGGAGCTGCCCCACCAGCGCGCTGACATTGGGTTTCAGCAGCCCGGTGCCGAGCACGATGACGGCCAGGCCCAGCAGGAACAGGCGCGGCAGGTTGCCCCACCCCGCGATGGCCAGCAGCAGGTGCCCGGCCACGATGCCGAGGCCTCCCCACAGCACCGCACGCTGCGCGCCCAGCACGCGATCGGCCGCCCATCCGCCGGGCATGGACATGATGTACACCCCGGCGGTGTACAGGCCGTAGATGGCCGTCGCGGTCGGGTCATCGAGTCCGAAGCCGCCGGTGGAGGCCTGCGCGACCAGGAACAGCACCAGGATCGCCCGCATGCCGTAGTAGCTGAAGCGCTCCCACAGCTCGGTGAAAAACAGCGCGGTGAAGCCGGCGGGCTGGCTCGGGAACAGGATGTCGCGCGGGGGCTGCGTCATTGCCATGCCTGGCCCGGACCTCCGGTCAGCTGCCGCCGGGGCGCTCTTCTTCCGCCTGCCCGGCCTTGCGCTGGCGGCTCATCATGCGCGCCATGAACACGCCGCCCTCGTACAGCATCCACATCGGCACGGCCATCAGCAGCATCGAGAACGGGTCGGGAGGGGTGAGGATCGCGGCGACCACGAAGATGCCGATCACCACGTAGCCGCGCGCGCGCACCAGCTTCTCGATCGGCACCAGGCCGGTCAGCGTCAGCAGTACCACCACCACCGGGATCTCGAAGGCGGCGCCGAAAGCGAGGAACAGCCGCACCAGGAAGTCGATCGTGTTGTTGATGTCGGGCATCGACTTCACGCTGCTCGGTCCGGTGCCCATCAGGAAATGGAAGGCAACCGGCATGATGAAGAAATAGGCGAACAAGGCGCCGCCATAGAACAGCACGATCGCCGAAACCAGCAGCGGCACCGCGAAGCGTTTCTCGTGCCGGTACAGCCCCGGCGCGACGAAGGCCCAGATCTGGTACAGCACCCACGGCATGGCCGCGAAGACGGCGACCAGAAACGCCACCTTGAAGGGAACCAGGAACGCCCCCGTCACCGTGGTCGCGATGAGTGAACTGCCCGGCCGCAGCTGCGAGATCAGCGGTTTTGCCAGGCGCTCGAAGATCTCGTTGCGGTAGATCGCCGCGGGGATGAACGCGATGACAATGGCGGCCACCGCGCGCAGCAGGCGGTCGCGCAACTCCAGCAGATGCGAGATCAACGTGCCTTCGGCCAGCTTCTCGTCCTTCTTCCTGTCGTTGTCTTTCTTGTTGTTGTCGCTCATTACAGGGCGACGCCGCTTCAGGCCGCGGCGTGGTCCTTCTTGCCGGCGTCGGGAGCCGTGGCGTCAGGAACGGCCATCACCTGGCCCGGAGGGTGCGCGTGCGAATAGGTGTCGTCACCGGGTGACGGTGCCGCCGGAGCCCCGGCGCCACTCTCTGGTCCGCCCGCGGGCAGCCCGTAGGGATAGCCGCTGTCGGCCGCAGATTCCATCGGGGCCGGTGGCGGCGGTTCCGGCATGGCCGATGCGGCAATTTCCGGCGGCGCAACCGGCGCTGCGGTCGGTTGCGGCCGGGTCTGCGCCTCGGTGATGCGCTTCAGTTCGTCGAGCTGGACCTCGTTTTCCAGCTGCTGCTGGAAATCGCGCGCCATGGCGCGCGCCTTGCCCACCCAGCGCCCGAAGGTGCGCACCAGCCCGGGCAGGCGCGTCGGGCCCAGAACCACCAGCGCGACGACAAAGATCAGCGCCAGTTCAAGGAAGCGTCCTTCGAACATTGCCGGGGGTGGAACCCGCCTCAGGCGGAACGGTTCTCACCGCTGCCCGGCGACTGGGTGGAAGAGGTGGGCTTGCTCTCCGGGAACTGGGCGTCGTTGTCCACCGAATGCTTCAGCTGCTTGGCGGAATCCTTGCCCTCGGCCTCGCCCTCGTTCATGGCCTTCTTGAAGTTGCGGATGGCGCTGCCGACGTCGCTGCCCACCGAGCCGAGCTTCTTCGTGCCGAAGACGAGGATCACGATGGCGAGAATGAGAAGCCAGTGCCAGATGCTGAGAGAACCCATCGAATGCTCCGTGACGCCAGAGGGCCGTCAATGCAGGGGCCTGCATGATAAGACATGACCGGCAAGAAAGGTTCGGGGCGACCCTGATGTTGGCGCCAGGTCTTTGTGGCGTCGTCCTCAGGCCTTGATCCAGAAGGTCACCGGCCCGTCGTTGACCAGTTCCACCTGCATGTGGGCGCCGAAGACGCCGCTGGCGACCCCGGGAAGCTGTTCGGCCGCCATGAGCACGGTCTGGCTGAAGAGATCTCTTGCCCTGGCCACCGGCGCGCCGCGGGAGAATCCCGGGCGGTTGCCCTGGTGAGTATCGGCCACCAGCGTGAACTGCGGAACCAGCAGCAGCTCTCCGTTAACCTGGCGAAGATTCCGGTTCATTTTGCCAGCTTCGTCGGCGAACATCCGGAAAGTGAGCAGTTTTTTAACCAGCGCGCGCGCGTTTCCGGGGCTGTCGCTGGCCTCGACCCCGACCAGGGCCAGCATGCCGCCACCGATGCGTGCCACCTCGCTGCCCTCGACAGTAACGCCGGCGCGGCTGACACGCTGGATGAGGGCAATCATCAATTTCCTTTGGATAGAGAGGGTTAGCCGCCGCGGGGCGACGTTGACCGGTGGCATTCTCGCCGTTCGGGCCGTAGAATTCCGGGCTGTTTTGCGGCGCCATCGGCCGCCGCCTAAGCCTGAGGTCTTGCGGATGTCCCTGCGTTTTCTGTCAAAGGTATTTCCCTGGTGCGCGCTGGCCGTGGCGGCATGGGCCGTGACAGTCCCTGCCGAGGCAGCCGGCGACGCCCTGCGCGGCAAGCAGCTCGCGTATACCTGCCTGGGATGCCACGGCATCGACACCTACAAGAATGTGTATCCGACTTATTCGGTGCCCAAGCTGCGCGGCCAGCATCCCGAGTACATCGTCGCCGCGCTGCAGGAGTACGCCAGGAGCGAGCGCAGCCACGCCACCATGCATGCGCATGCCTCCTCGCTTTCTGACCAGGACATGCAGGATGTGGCCGCATACTTCAGCGGCGAGCAGGTGAAGTCCTCCGGCAAGGGTACCGTGGGCACACCGCCCGCCGCGGCCGCGGTCTGCCAGGCCTGCCACGGCACCGACGGCGTGGGCATCCAGGGCATCTATCCCACGCTCGCCGGCCAGCACGCCGACTATATCGAGCAGGCGCTGCAGAGCTACCGCTCGGGTTCGCGCAAGAACGACATCATGCAGCCGTTCGCGCAGCAGCTGAAGCCCGAGGAGATCAGGCAGGTGGCCGAGTATTACGAGAGGCAGCAGCCGTCGCTGAAAGTGGTGCCGCGCTTCGAGAAGCTCACGGTCGCCGCGAAATAGCCGCGAACAGGTCGGCCCCGCCCACCTCGCATTACCAACGCCGCGCTTCGCGCGGCGTTTTCATCTGGCCGGCATGAACACCTGCTGCAGGAAAGCCAGCGTGGTCGCCATGGCGGCCTGGCGGGCGGCCGTGCCATGGAACCGGCTGTCCTCGTCGCTGGCCGCGAGATACCACACTTCGGTGCCATGCGCCCGCACCAGTGCCTTGAGCTGTTCCGCTTCGTCGGCGGGCACGCGCTCGTCGCGCGCGCCCTGCACGATGAGCAGTGGCCGGACAATGGACGCCGCGTTGGACAGTGGCGAGAGGCCGGTGAGCAACGAGCGCATGTCCGCATCGCGCTCGTCGCCGAATTCCGCGCGCAGCGGCGTGCCGGACGCCGCCGCGCGGTCGAGGAACGCGGGCAGGTTGCCGATGCCGCCGATGTCGATGCCGCCGGCCAGCCGGTCCCCGTACTGCGCCAGCGCCGCCAGGGCCAGGTAGCCGCCGTACGAGCGGCCCATCACCACCACGCGGCTGCGGTCGAAGTCGCGCTGTGCGCCGATCCACACCAGCAGCGCGCCGATGTCGCGCACCGCGTCCTCGCGCAGCGCCCCGTCGTCGAGCTGCATGAAGCTGCGTCCGTACCCCGAGGAACCGCGCACGTTGGGTGCGATCACGATGCAGCCCAGCTCATCCACCAGATACCGCCGCAATGCATCCCAGCGCGGACGGAACTGTGCGGCCGGACCGTCATGGATGTCGATGATCACCGGATGGATGCCCGCCGCACGCGGGCGGAAGATGAAGGCGGGAATGTGCCGCTGCCGCGCGCCGTCCTGGTCCCAGGTCGGGTACTCCACCAGTTCCGCGGCGAGACTCTGCGACGCGGCGCCATCCGCCCCGGGCTGCGTCCATGGCGCCAGCGTGACTTCGGGCAAGGTCTCCGCCGTGGTGGCGCGCAGGTCGAACACGAACACCGCAGCCGGTGAAGTCGCGCTCTGCAAGGCCACCGCCAGACGATCGCTGCGCCGGTCGAAGCGCAGATCGTCGATCACGGCGCCGACCGGCAGCGGCGGCAGCAGCACGTCGGCCCGCAGGCGCAGATCGCGCACCACCAGGCGCGACAGTCCGCCCTCGTTGCTGCTGCAGGCGAGCAGGCGCCCATCCGGCGACAGGTCGAAGCGCTCCACGTCCCAGCGCGGCGCAGGCGTCAGCGTGGCGAGCTGGTGCGTGCGCAGATCGAGTTGCAGCAGCGCCTTGAATTCACCGCCGCGGTCGGAGGTGAAGTACAGGCCATGACCATCGCGCGCGAAGCGCGCCTCGCCGATCGAGGTGGCCGCCACGGCGGATGGCTTGCGGCCACGTCGCGGCGGGGACGGCGGCGGCGGTTCCACCGGCGTGATCATGCCGCTGGCGACATCCACCAGCAGCAGCTCGCTGTCCGCGGCGGCGCGGCGGCGGATGACCGCGAGGTAGCGGTCGTCGGGCGACCAGTCCTGCACCAGCAGCTCGTCGCTGCCGCCGCTCAGCAGCAGCCGCGCCGCGGTGGTGCCGTCGATGTCCGCGACAAACAGGTCGGTGCTGTGCGCATCGCGCGCATTGGCGCTGAACGCAATGCGCCGGCCATCGTGCGCAAACACTGGCGGACCGCGCCGCGACTTGCCATCGGTGAGCCGGCGTTCGCTGCCGGTGGCGAAGTCGCGCAGCCACAGCTGCGCGTTGCCATCGAGGTTCCTGCGAACCACCGCCACGTTCGCGTTGTAGGGATGCGCGGCCGCGCCCTCGACGGCGCCTGCATCGCCGACCAGCACCTGTGGGGTGGCGGGCGGTGCGCGGACGCGCCGCAGCTGGACTGCATTGTCGGCGTGCGCGGCCACCAGCAGGCTGCCATCGGCCAGCCAGTCCAGCAGCCGCGCGCCGCGCGCCGCCTGCCACGCCGCGGGCGGACCCGGCGCGGCGATGACGCTGCCGGGAATGCCGTCATAGAGCAGGTTGCCGCGCGAGATGCGCTGCGGGGCCTGTGCCGCTGCGACCGTGCAGGCCAGCAGGATGGCGACCACCGCCAGGCCGGGAACGCGCGCGTGTCTCATGGGCGGCGATCTTAGCGCAGCGTTAAGATGCTCCCTTCTCCATGCAGACTTTCGACGCATTCCGCATCCACGAGCAGCGCGCCGGCATCGAGCGCCTGCAGCTCGACGAGCTGTCGCCGGGTGAAGTCACCATCCGCGTGCACTGGTCCGGCATCAACTACAAGGATGCGCTGGCCGGCACCGGCAAGGGCCGCATCCTGCGGCGCTTTCCGCTGGTGGGCGGTGTGGACCTGGCCGGCGTGGTCGTGGCGTCGGAGGATGCCGCGTTCGCGCCCGGCGACCCGGTGCTCGTCACCGGCGGCGGCCTGTCGGAGACCCGTGACGGCGGCTACGCCGGCTACGCGCGCGTGCCCGCCGAAGCGGTGGTGAAGCTGCCGCCGTCGCTGACATTGCGCGATGCCATGATCATCGGCACCGCCGGGTTCGCCGCCGCGCTGGCGATCATGCAGCTCGAGCACAACGGCCTCGTTGCAGGACGGGGTCCGGTGGCGGTGACGGGCGCCACCGGCGGCGTCGGGCTGCTCGCCATCGACATGCTGGCGCGCCGCGGCCATGAAGTGGTCGCGCTCACGCGCAAGGCGGACAGTGCGCCGCTGCTGGAGCGCATCGGTGCGCGCGAGGTGCAGGTGCTCGACGAGGCGCCGCCCTCGACGCGTCCGCTGGAAACCGAGCGATGGGCCGGAGCCATCGACAACGTCGGCGGCGCGCTGCTGTCGTGGCTGCTGCGCACCACGCGCATGCAGGGCAGCGTTGCCGCCGTCGGGCTTGCTGGCGGCGCCGGGCTCAACGTCAGCGTGATGCCGTTCATCCTGCGCGGCGTGAACCTGCTCGGCATCAATTCCGCCGCGACACGCCGCGAACGGCGCCTGGCAGTGTGGGCGCGCATTGCCGCGGATCTCGCGCCGCGCCACCTGCAGGACATCCTCACGCGCACGGTCGACCTTGCGGGGCTGCGGCAGGCCTTCGATTCCATCATTGCCGGCCACAACACCGGCCGCACGCTGGTGCGCATCCATGACGATGAACGCTGAGCGCGAGGCCGCCGCCCGCCACCGCGTGCTGGTGGTGACCGGCATCCTGCTCGAGGCGCTGTATGAACAGGCCGCCGTGCCGGTGCTCGCCACGCTGAAGCCGGCGCACATGTGGCCCGGCGGCGCGCGCGTACCCGGAACCTCCTACGAGCTCGAGGCGCCGCAGGCCACCCGCGTGATGCGCGAGCTGCTGGCGCTGCGTGGCGCGCGCGAGGACGCGCTGGTGGCGGCGCTGGCCGAGGCCGACATCGCCGCGCGGGCGGCGGTGCTGGCGGGCCGCGAGCCGCCGCGGCTGGCGAGCCTGCATCCCTACTGCGCGGGCAAGCTGCTGCCCGGCTGCGAGTCCGCCGAGGCGGCGCTGAAGCGGCTGTACACCGCGGCCGAACGCATCTTCACGCTGACGCAGATGCGGCGCATCGATGCGGCATGCTGCGAATGGCGCCAGCAGCCGGTGCTGCTCGACGCCATGCCGGTGCAGCAGTTCGTGGCGCGCTGGGTGCGCAACACGCCGTGAAGGATTTCGCCGCGCGACTCCGCCACGGAGCCGCGACGCTGGGCATCGCGCTGACGCCGGCGCAGCTGGAGCAGTTCCAGGGGCTGCTGGCCGGATTGCTCAAATGGAACCAGGCCTACAACCTGACCGCGATCACCGACCCCGCGCAGGTGCTCACGCATCACCTGCTGGATTCGCTGGCGGCGCAGCCGGAGCTGCTGGGCACGAACATCGCCGATGTCGGCACCGGCGGCGGTTTCCCGGGGCTGCCGCTGGCCATCGTGAACCCCGCGCGGCGCTTCACGCTGCTCGACGCGGTGGACAAGAAGCTGCGCTTCGTGGACCACATGGCGCGCGAGCTGGGTCTTGCCAACGTGCACACGCGGCACGCGCGGGTCGAGCGGCTTGCGCCCCAGGCCTTCGATACGGTGATCGCGCGCGCGTTTGCACCGCTGCCGCGGCTGCTCGAATGGGTGGCGCCGCTGGTGGGGCCGGCCACGCGCGTCATCGCCATGAAGGGCCGCTGGCCGCCGCCCGCGGGCCGCGAGGCCGACGACGACGGCGGGCCGCTGCCCGCCGGCTGGCGCATCGAGGCCGTGCGGCCGGTGGAGGTGCCGGGCCTGCTCGAGGCGCGTCACCTCGTGATGCTGCGGCATGCGGCACCGTGACGCTGGCGCGGCGCTGGCCTAGACTGCCGCCTTCCCCATGAAGACCAAGCGCGTCATCGCAATCGCCAACCAGAAGGGCGGAGTCGGCAAGACCACCACCGCGGTGAACCTTGCCGCCTCGCTGGCGGTCACGCATCGCAGGGTGCTGCTGGTGGACATGGATCCGCAGGGCAATGCCACCATGGGCTGCGGCATCGAGAAATCCGCGGTGCTGAACGGCAGTTGCGAGGTGCTGCTGGATGAGTGCACGGCCGCCGACGCCATCCTGCCGGTGGTGGACGGCACCTTCGACCTGCTGCCCGCCAACCAGGACCTCACCTCCGCGGAGGTGCGGCTGCTGGCGCTGGAGGGCGGCCGCGAGTCGCGGCTGCGCCAGGCGCTGGCACCGGTGCGCGGCAACTACGACCTGGTGTTCATCGATTGCCCGCCGGCGCTGAACATGCTGACGCTGAACGCGCTGGTTGCGGCCGATACCGTGATCGTGCCGATGCAGTGCGAGTATTACGCGCTGGAAGGGCTGTCCGCGCTGTCCGCCACCATCGAGCAGGTGCGCGACGCGGTGAATCCGGGCCTGCACATCGAGGGTATCCTGCGCACGATGTTCGATCCGCGCTCGAATCTTTCCGGCGAAGTGAGCGCGCAGCTGCTGCAGCACTTCGGCGAAGTGGTGTTCCGCACGGTGATCCCGCGCAATGTGCGGCTGGCCGAGGCGCCGTCCTTCGGCAAGCCGGTGCTGCTGCACGACAAGGATTCGCGCGGGGCACTGGCGTATCTCGCGCTGGCCGGCGAGATGATCCGCCGCGAGGAAGACAGGCTGGATGGCGCGGCGCCGGCCGAGGTGGCCGCGGGAGAAACGCCGGCATGACGCAGAAGAAATCGTCCCTGGGGCGTGGCCTGGCCGACCTGCTCGGCGCCTCGAAGGCGCGCGCGGCCGCGCCCGCCACGCCGGTGGCGATCACCCCCGCGGGCGTGCCGGCTGGCGCGGCCGCCAGCGCGCCGCGCGGCGAAGAGCTGGCGCACCTGCCGGTGGATGCGCTGGTGCGCGGCAAGTACCAGCCGCGCAGCGACCTGCGGCAGGAAGGGCTCGAGGAACTGGCCATCTCCATCCGCAACCAGG
>Ga0335083_10001227_pt1 | contig 35861 bp, 29 predicted proteins | sample Lox_Sample_42_FD_206716 | JGI IMG/M metagenome (GOLD analysis project Ga0335083, IMG submission 206716) | Soil microbial communities from Loxahatchee National Wildlife Refuge, Florida, United States - Lox_Sample_4.2 | ecosystem: Environmental > Terrestrial > Soil > Wetlands | place: USA...
GCCAGCTTGATCCGCTGGACCTCGACCAGCCGGGCCAGATCATTGCCGGCCTCGTAGATCGGCTCGAGGACCTGGACGGCCTCCTGCTGCAGCGCCGGATCGGCGCTGGACAGATACGCCTGCAGCGCCGTGCGCGCGCCCGCGTGCGCCGGCGCCAGCCCCAGCGCCTCGCGGTAAGACGCCACCGCGCCGGCGCCGTCCTCCAGGTGCTGTTCCAGCACCTGCGCGCGCCGGAACTTCAGCTCGGCGACCGCCGTCTGATCGGACGACAGGCGGATCTCGGCGGCCATGGTGTCGGCCAGCTCTTTCCAGCGACCGAGCTGCTGGTACAGGCGATCCAGCGCCGAGAGCGCGGCGCCCTGCCCCGCGTCCTGCTTCAGGATCGTGAGATACAGCTGCACCGCCTTCTCGGGCTGCTTGATCTCGTCCTCGTACAGGCCGGCCAGCTTGAACTGGATGGCCAGCGCTTCGTCCTTGCTCTTGGCCAGCTCCAGCTTCTTGTCATAGACGGCCAGCAGGTCGGCGAAGCGGCCGGTGGCCACGTACAGCCGCTCGAGCGCCGCGACCGCGCCCGGGTCCTTGGGGGCCAGGGTCAGGATCTTCTGGTTGCGCTCGATGGCCGACTCGGGGTTCCCCAGCTCGGACTCGTAGGCGGTCGCCAGCGTCGAGAGCAGGGCCAACGTCGCCTGCTCGTCACGCGCCGCGCGCGGCAGCGCCGCCTCGTAAGCCTTGACCAGCTCGTTCCAGCCGCGGCTCTCGCCGGCCAGGCGGCGCGAGGTCTCGATCGCCCAGGTGTCGGTCGGCGCCTCGGACAGCGCGGTCAGCGCGACGCTCAGGGCGGCGTACTTGTCGCCCACGCCCATGTCCAGCAGGTCGGCCAGCCGCTGCAGCCGCGCCTGACGCTCGGCCGGATCGGTGGTGTGACCGAGCTCGACGGACAGCACCTCCGACAGCCGCTTGACGTCCTTGGACTTCTCGTACAGCGGCACCAGCGCCTGGGCCGCCTCCAGGTTCTGCGCCTCGTACGACAGGGTCTTCTCGTACGCCTTCTGCGCGCGATCGGCCTTCTGCAGGCGATCGCGATAGAGCTGGCCGATCTTGTTCCACAGCGCCACGCGCGCCGGGCCGTCCTCGCTCTCGGCCTGCCGCTCGAGGACGCGCACCAGCTCGTCCCACTTGTTCTGGGAGGCGTAGAACCCCTCCAGCGCGTCCCAGTCCTTCTGCTGCAGGTACAGCTTCTTCAGCGCGTCCTGCGCGCGCCGGTTCTCCGGCTCCTGCTGCAACAGCGCGTTCCAGGCGCCGATCGCCTGCGCGACGTTCTGGACCTTCTCGGTGTAGAGCACGCCCAGCTTGACGTGGATCGCCGAGCGCTTGGTGGCGTCGGTGGCCGACGCGACCTGGCGCTCGAGGACGGCGCCCAGCTCGCTCCACATCTTCTCGCGCTCGTACAGCTTCTCCAGCTCGCCCAGCGCCTCGGCGTTCTCCGGATCGTCGGCCAGGACCTTCTGCCACAGGTCGATCGACACCGACGCCTTCTTCATCTTCTCGGAGGCGAGCTTGGCGACCTCGACGCGGCGGGCGCGGCGCTGCGTGGGGTCGGAGATCTTCTCGATTTCGCGCTGGTTGACCGCGATCAGCTTCTCCCAGTCGCGGCGCTTCTCGTACATCTGCTTGACGAAGCCCAGCGCGTCGGCGTTGTCGGGATCGATCTCCAGGATCGCCTCGAACGCCTTGATGGCCTCGGCCTGGTTCTGGAACTTCTCGAGGAACAGGTTGGCGATGCGCAGCTGCAGCGTCACCTTGTCGGCCGGCGACTCGACGACCGCCGCCTTCTTGCGCAGCAGCGAGATCAGGTCCGGCCAGCGCTTCATGGCCTCGTACTGCGCGGCCAGCTCGTCGGTGGCCTCGAAGTTGTTCGGCTGGATGGTCAGGATCTGGTTGAACGCGTTGACGACCATCACGTCCAGCTTCAGCGGGTCGCGATAGATCTCGATCATCTCGCGCAGCACCGGGATCTTGTCCTCGGGCTGCGACCAGCTGGCCTTGTCGACGGCCTCCTTCATCACCTCGATGAAGGCGTTCCAGCGCTGCGCCTTCTTGTACACGCGCGCCAGCTCACGACGCGGCGCCCAGGCGGTGGGCGCCGACGCGACGATCTTCTTCCAGGCGTCGATCCCCTTGTCGACCGATTGCTTCTCGGCCTCGAAGGCGGCCTGCACGGGAGCGGCCAGCTCTGACGGGAAATCGTCGTGCCCAGCAGGCGAACCGTTGGAGGTGCCGTTGCCGCCCGACGCGGCATCGTCCTCTTTCTTGCGCTTACCGGTTCCCTGGCCCTGCTTCGACTGCTGATCCACTGAGCTCCTCCAAATCGGATCCGTGCCGGCTTCTCCGTCGCCTAAGTACGCGAAACGGAGTAGAAAACAGGACGATTTTTATAGCACGCCGCGCCTTTTCCAAGAAGACGAAACGGCAGGCGATATTCCCCCCAAAACGCCGAACGGCGCGGTCGAGCCGCGCCGTTCGCAATGTTTCGGATGTAGGACCGAGTGGCTACGGCCCGCTCAGGGCGTACAGCTTGTCGTTGGCCGCCTTGATGTAGTTGCCGTCGGCGGTCTTCCCGCTCTCGGCGACGAACTTCTGCAGGTACTCGCGGGCCTTCTCTTTCTGGTCGTTGCCGTGGGCCTCGTCGAACCAGTCGGAGTAGGCCATGCCGGCGTTGTACAGCGCGTCGAACAGCTCCGGATCGTCGTCGATGGCCTTCTTGAACTCCGTCGTGGCCTGCTCGTACTGCTTCAGGTTCTTGAGCGCCAGGCCGTACCCGTTGTGGCACTCGCCGTCGTCGTCCTTGGCCGTGACGCAGCCCTGGAAGACCTGCGCCGCCTCTTTGTTGAAGTCGTAGTCCAGGTACAGGTAGCCCAGCGCGACGTACGACTTCGAGAAGCGAGAGTTCGCCTCGATGGCGTGCCGGAGGGCGTCGTCGGCCTCCTTGGGCCGATCGAGCTTCTTGTAGACCAGGCCCAGACGCCACCAGGCCTTGAACAGCTTGGGGTCGGCGGCGGTCGACGCCTTCAGCGCCTTCTCGGCCTCGTCGATCCGGTTGGCCGACAGGTAGGCCTCGCCCAGGTCGTACTGGTAGTTGGCGTTGTCCGGCTTGCGCTGGACCGCCTGCTCGAAGGCCTCGATGGCCTTGTCCCACTTGCGCTGCTTCTGGGCGACCTTCCCCAGGTTGTAGTAGGCGATCTCATACGAAGGGTCCGTCTGGATCGCCTGCTTGAGGTCCTTCTCCGCCGAGTCGTAGAGGTTGTTCTTGAACTCCTCGGCGCCCTTGTTGGCCAGCTCGATCGCCTTGATCCGCTCCTGGCTGCAGGTGAAACCCTCGCAAGCCGGGACGACCGCCGCGATCGCCAGAATCACTCCCAGTGATCGGTTCATCTCTACTCTCCACCGCCCGCGGGCGTGAGAACGAACGGGTACGAAACGATGACGATGCCGCCGCCGAGGGGCTTCGGGAACTCCCACCGGCGAACCGCCTGGACAGTGCAGTTCTCGACGCGGGCGTTGCCCATGGTCGAGTTCTGCAGAACCGACGCGATGACCTGACCCGAAGCCGCGATGGTGAACTGCACCATGATGCGGCCGCCCAGGTCCGGCTTCTTCGTCAGCTCTTGCTCGTAGCAGTACTTCACCTCGTTGATGTGGCGCCGGATGATGCGGCGGATGATCTCCTTGTCCAGCGAGCCGCGAACGTTCGCCTGGCCGGGGATGACGTCCGGCGCGTGGGCGCGACGGCCACCGAGGCCGCCGGCGCCGCGGCCGTAGCCGGAGCCGTTGCCGCCGCCGCCACCCTTGCCGATGGTGCCGAGGTTGCCGAGGCCGATGGTGCCCTCGCCGGTGCCGCCGCCGCCCGACCCGGTGCCGACCAGGCCCAGGCCGCCGACGCCGTACGCCTCACCGATCTGGTTGCCCACCAGGCCGCCAAGGACGTCGGCCGCGTCGTTACCGAGCGCCGAGTCGCGGCCGAAGATCGAGGCGATGTGCGAGCCCTCGGACTGCTTGAGGACGCCGAGGATGCCGGCGTTCTTGGCCTGCTCCTCCGCGAGCTTCTTGGCCAGGTGCGGATCCGGGTTGTCCTTCGGACCCTTCAGGCCGTACAGACCCTCCTTGTTCTTGGAGGTCTTCTTGCCCATCTTGCCTTCTTCGCCCTTGTGGCGCTTGCCCTTGCCGCCCTGCTGCGAGTCGTCCTTCTTCTTGAGGAACTCGGGGATGTCCTCTTCCTTCTCCTCCGGCGGCTTGATCAGGAACTTCACGAACCGGTTGTCGCTGTTGAAGAGATCGAGCGACAGCGACTTCGGGTCCGGGGGGACGGCGAAGATCATCAGCAGGAACAGGATCAGACCGATGCCCGTGCCGACGGTGTAGACCTGCTCGCTCCACTTCCAGGTCAGGAACGGCACCTCGAGGGCGCGCGGCCGCGCCGTCGCAGAGACGACGAAGTTGGTCTCGCCGCAGTCCAGGCGGGCCGAGGCCCCCTGCGGCAGCGAGAAGCTGGAGCCGCGCTGCTGGATGAATTGCTGCAGCGGGTAGGTCTGGCCGTCGACGTACACGTCGCCGCCCATCCGGGGCGTCACGTTGACCACGTAGTCGGCGCCGGTGGCGGCGACCAGCGGGTGTGACGACGACGGCACGAAGTCGGGCGAGACCGGCGCGTCGACGTCGGCGTCCGAGCCGATGACGAAGTTCGCGGTCGACTTCCCGCGCCGCTTCAGGCCCATGTAGCAGAGCGACATGCCGCCGACGAGGCCGCCGAACACGACGAAAGCCAGGACCGGCGAGCGATCCTTCCAGAAGAAGCTCTTCGACTCCTTGCCGGCCGCCATCCACTCGTCGTATTTCACCTTCTCGGCGCCGACGTCCATGGCGGTGTAGACGAAGGTCCCGATTGCCAGGACCATGGCCAGGAGGCCGGCGTACAACATCGAGGTCCCCTGGCCGTGCGTCGACTTCCCCTCGGGGTTGAAGAGCAGGCGGGTGCCGGTGACGACACCGCGGAAGACCGTCTGGACCTCCATGGCGCGCGAACCATCGTGAACCTCGACCTCGGCGCCCGCGCCCGGCGCGCCCGCGAACGAGGGCGGCGGCGCGTAGGACTGCTGCGGCTGCTGGTAGTTCGCCTGGGGGGGCGGCGGCGCGTATCCGGGCGGCGGCGCGTACGCCTGCTGCTGGACGGGGGGCGGCGCGTAGGCGGCCGCGGGGGGCGGCGCGTAGGCGGCCGGCCGGCCGCCCCAGGCGCCCGCCGCGGGCGACGGCGTCTCGGTGGCGGCCGCGCCCTCGAGGAACGTCACGACGACACGGCAGTCGCCGAACATGACCTCGTCACCCGACTGCAGCCGGGCCTTGGTGATCCGCTCGCCGTTGACGGTGGTCCCGCGCGTCGAGCCGAGGTCCACCAGGTGGATCTCGTTGGGGCCGGTCGTCTCGATGACGGCGTGCATGCGCGACACCGTCTCGTCGTCCAGGCGCAGATGGGAAGACGCGAGCTTCCCGATCTTGATCACGTCCTGGGCGAGGACCTCCTCGCGGACCAAGCTGTCCCCTTTGTAGATCTCGAAGCGAATGGGGACGGTTCCATCGGCCATGGCTGCTCTCTCCTTACTGGTTACTAGGAAATTGAAGGGCGCTCAGGCCGATCTAAAGACGAGGGGACCCGGTCGGGTCCCCTTTTTTCTTTAAATGTCCTCGAGCGTCTTCAGCATCTCCGGGATGAAGTCTTTCCGAATCTCGATCAGGCTCGAATGCTGGGCCTTGGAGTTGGCGGTGACGTTCTCGCCATCCGGCCGCGCCAGGTCACCCTCGACCGTGTCGTCCTCGAAGTCGTAGACGGTCTTGGCCTTGTACTGGGTGTTGGCGTCGTCGCCGCCGCCACCGGCCGCGGCGGCCTCGCCGCCACCGGCTGCGGCAGCCGGGGCCGCCAGCGCGCGACCAGCGGTCCCGACGATCGCGACGGCGCCGAAGATGGCAAAACCGATGATGATCTTCTTCATGATTCGGTCTCCTTCATCACCCGGGAGCGCGGTCGCTGGGTATCAGACAACCGCCGTGGCTCTCGGTTCCCAAAAATCTTACATCGATCGACCCCACCTTCCCGCCCCCACACGAGAACGGGGCCTCAAAGGCCCCGTTCGTCTCTGACCCCACCCTGACCCTCCCCGCTCCGCGGGGAGGGAAACAGCAGGTAACTACTTCCTTTTCTTCTTCTTTTTGGCACCGGCGCCGCCGCCGGCCGCCGCGTCGTCGGCCGGGGCTGCAGCCGCCGCCTTATTGGCGTCGCCGCCGCCCGCCGCGGTCGCGGCACCGGAGGCGCCTTCCGCTCCCTTGTCGCCCCCGGCGGCCGTCTTGTCGCCACCGGCCTTCGCAGCGTCGGCCTTGGCCTTGGCAGCGGCCTCCTCGGCCTCCTGCTTCTTCATCTGCTCTTCCATCTGCTTCTGCTGCTCTTCGGCCTTCTTCTGCATCTCCTCGGCCTCGGCCTGCATCTTCGCGGCCTCGTCGAGGGCGACGTAGATTTCGTCGATGTCCTTGATGCGCTTCTCGGCCTCGCGCTTCAGGTTGTCGGGGGTCCTCTCGGTCGCGTGCCCCAGGAACTGGCGGTAGTAGTCCTGCGCCTGGTGCAGCGCCGGCTTCTGGCCATCCTTGTAGTCCTGGTACAGCAGGCCCAGGTTGAAGTAGCTCCAGGGGTTCGACGGGTCCAGCTTCTGGGCCGACTTGTACTGCGTCTCGGCCTCTTCGATCTTCTTGTTGCCGCGCAGCGCGACGCCCAGGCCGATGGCGGCCTCGTAGTTCTTCGGCTGCAGCTGCAGCACCGCGCGGAAGTTCTCCTCGGCGGTGTTGTAGTCGCGGTTGTTCAGCGAGAGCACCGCCAGGTTCAGCCGCGCCTCGGCCAGGTTCGCGTTGTACCCGACGGCCTGCTTGAACTGCTTGATGGCCGGGCTGATGTTCTTCTTCTTCAGCTCGATCAGGCCCAGCGTGTTGTAGACCTCGGCCAGGTGCTTCTTCATCTCGGGGGTGACGCCGGTCCCTTCCTCCTTGACGTTCACCTCCTTGGCCAGCTTGCCCCCCTCGGTCTCGTCGCCGCCACCTTCCTTCTTCTCCTTCTTCCCCTTCTTGCCCTTGGCGGCCTTGCCCTCGGCGGCCTCTTCCACCTTCTCCTCGGCGAACTTGCCGGTCGCGATCTCGTCCGCCTTGGCGATGGCCTGGTTGCCGACCAGCTTGGCCATCTCGAGCATGCCCATGTCGTAGTAGATGAAGGCCAGCGTCGAGAACGCCTGCAGGTTGTTGCTGTCGAGCGCCAGCACCGTGCGGAGGTTGCTGACCGCCTGCTGCACGTAGGTCCGCTTCTCCTCGCCGCTCGACGCGTGGCGCGCCTTGTCGCGGAGGATCTGGGCCAGGTTGTTGCGCGCCTCGACGGTGTGCAGCGGGTCGGCCTCGATGGCGCGGTTGAAGATCGACTCCGCCTCCTGGGTGTTGCCGCGCTTCCAGGCCAGGTAACCCAGGTTGGCGATGGCCGGGCCGTACTTCAGCCCCTGCCAGATCCGAGCGGCGTCCTCTTGCCGCCCGCACTCGGCCAGCACGGCCCCCTGGTTGAAGCGGGCCTCCACCAGCGCGGGGTTCTCGTCGGCCACGCGCTTGAACGCCTCGGAGACGCTGTCGCACTCGCCGCCCGACAATCCGCCGCCCTTCTTGGCGTTCTGGTAGCGGGACATCGCCTTCTCGAAGTCGGCGCGCGCGTCCTCGCTGATGGCGCGCTTCTTCTCCTTGGGGATCAGGTCGGCGGCGCCCGCCTTGCTGATCGTCTCGTGCTCGGTCGCGCCTTCCATCGTGCCGGTGTCTTCGTTGGCGCTGGCGGCGCTCTTGGCCGCCGGCTTCTGCTCTCCGCCGCAGCCGATCGCCGAGAGGCTCATGCCCCCCAGCGACAGGCTCAGCGTGAGGACCAGGCCCTTGCTTCCGTACTTCTTCTGGATCGTCATGGCTTTGGTCCTCACTTCTCGCTCGAGGCCGGGGCGTTGGCGGCGGCGGCCGGGGTCGACTCACCCAGCTCGGGGACGACCGGCGTCTCTTCCATCATGGTCGAGACGTAGCCGGCCTCCGGCTTCACCTCCGAAGCCAGCGGGTACTCCGTCGGCTTCATCTGGTTGAGCTCGCGCTCGCACAGACGCGACCACTCGTTGTACCAGGAGTAGTCGGTCGCAGCCTTGAGGCAGGTCTCGAACCCCTCGACCGCCTTGGCCTCGATCGGCTCCGCCTTGTCGACCAGGGCGTCGCAGAAGATCTCGCGCGGGCGGTTACCCCACTCGTCCTGCTCCTTCAGGTCCTTCGGGATCTCGGCGGTGTACAGCTGGCCGACGAAGTCGGCGTACAGCTGGCCGATGCGGGCGCTGGACGCAATCGCCCACTGCGCCTGCTTCATCTTGAAGACCTCCAGATACTGGTCGCGCGCGCGGCCCAGGCTCTTGGACTTCTCGTCCAGGTAGGTCGCGAACTTCTTGCCCGACTCCTCGGCCTTCTTCTTCTTGGCCTCGGCCTTCTTCTTGGTGTCGTACTGGCTGGGCTGCTGGAAGTCGAGGCCCTCCGGGAACTTGATCCGCAGGAACGACTCGTACTGGCTCTCGGCCAGGTAGAAGGCCGCGCCCGCCACCGCGTAGGCCGCCAGGCCCGCGCGGGTCTCGACGTCCTTGCCGGTGATCTTCGAGGCGGCCGCGCCCTTGTTCCAGATCTTCAGGACGGCCTGGAAGTGCTCGGCGCCCTTGGCGGCGGACTGCTTGTTGCGGTCGAAGACGAGGATCTTCGAGCTGGTGGGCGGGCCGCACTGCGTCCGCTTCGGCTCCTTGATCTTCTGCCCCTTCTTCCGCTTCTTGTTGATGTCGTAGAGGACCTTCTGGCGGCCGGTGGCGGCGACGCGCTTGATGTCCAGACACGCGCCGTCCTCGGAGGCCTTGGGGCAAGAGGCCTTCCAGGCCATCTCACCCAGCCGGAAGTGCGCCAGCACCTGGCGGTCGGGACCGCCCTGCGGCCCCCACTTCTTGAGGTAGTTCTCGAGGTGCTTGGCCAGGGAGTCCATGTCCCCCTTCTTCTCGTAGACGTCGGCCATCTGGAAGAAGACGCCCGCGGCGTCCTGCGGCTTGCGGCTGCCGTAGAACTTCACGAACGAGTCCATGTCGGCCAGCGCCTTGTCGCTCTCGCCCAGGCCGATGCGGAAGGTGGTCGCGTTCCCCAGCGCGTCGGTCGCCTTCTTCTCGCCCGGGAACTTGCTGGCGAAGTCCTCATAGTGCTCGGCGGCCTTCGAGTAGTAGGCCAGCTGGTGATAGCCGGCCGCCACGCGGAAGAGCGCCTTCTGCGCCAGCGGATCCTTGGGGTGCGCCTGGATCAGAGCCAGCCGCGCCTTCAGAGCCTGGCCGACCAGGTGGGCGTTCTGGAAGCACTGCCCGGCGTTCCAGAGGCGCTCGGCGTGCTTGGGGTGATCCGGAAGGGCCTCGGCGGCGGCCAGCATCGAGCGGCCGCACTCCTTGAAGTTCTTCTCCTTCTCGTAGGCGTGCCCTTCCATGTCGTAGGTGTCGCTCTTCAGCGAGATCATCTGCTTGCCGAACTCCGGGTCCTTCATGAGCTCGGGCATCTCGAGGAACTTGTCGACCCAGGAGACGACCTCCTTGGTCTTGCCCTGCGCGTTCAGAGAGTCGAGCAGCAGGTTGGCCGAGTAGATCGACAGCTCGTGCTTCGGGTACTTGCGGACGATGTCCTCGAACAGCTTCGCGGCCTCGTCGAAGTGGTTGTACTCGTAGAAGATGCGCGCCTTGCGGTACTTGATCGTCACCAGCTCCGGCGCGTCGGGCACGTACTTGATGTAGGTGTCGAAGGCCCCGATCATCTTCTTCTGGTACTCGGGGATCTCCATCGGCTCGAGCTTCTTGTGCTTCTCGGCCTCCTCGAACTTCTTGCGGTCGTTGTCGACCAGCTCCTTCTGCTCGTGGTCGTCGACGTTCAGCGCGTTCTTCCAGGCCAGGACCGCCGCGTAGGCGGCGTCCTTCACGTACTTGCCGGACGGGTTCATCTCCACGACGTGCGTGTACTGCTCGGCGGCGTCCTTCCAGTTCTCCAGCGTCCAGAGGAGCTCGCCGTAGTAGAAGTTCATGTCGTACGAGTCTTTGTCCTTGGGGAAGTGCTCCAGGTAGACCTTGTAGATGAACTTATCCAGGGCGTAGGTGTCCTGGTTCTTGGTCTTCTGCGCTTCCTTGTGCCAGATGAGCGCCAGCTCCTTGGTGGTGTCGTGGAACGTGTTGCGACACTCCTCGAGCTGGTCCTTCTTGACGCCCTTCATGTCGGCGACCTTGTCGTAGACGGCGCCCAGGCGCTCGATCTCCTGGACCTGATCGCGCTTGTTGCCGGCCGACAGCGTGTTGCGGACGATCTTGTTCTGCCACTCGCAGATTCGCGGTGAATCCATGTTCATCGCGATGACCTTCTTGTAGACCCGGCTCGAGTCGGGGAACTGGCCCTGCTCCCAGTACAGCTCGGCCAGCGCCTCCATCATCTTCGGCGCGTAGTCGCCGCCGGTGCGCTGGAAGAACTCCCAGGCCTTCTCCGGACCACCGACGTGGGCGTAGGCCTTGACGATGTCCTTCTTGGCCTCCTTGATCAGCGCCTGCTTCTGCGCCGCGGTGGCGGTGATCTTGCCTTCCGTCGACATCCGGACGACGCCGACGAAGGTCTCGAGGGCGGTCTTGTAGTCGCCCTGGTTCACGTAGCACCACCCCTTCTTGTAGACCGCGTAGGGGTAGACGCTGGACTTCGGGAACTGCTCGACCTTCTCGTAGAACTTCAGGGCGTTGTCCATCTCGCCCTTCTCGAAGTAGTACTCGGCGAACGACAGGTACGCGTCCGGGATGTACTTGCTGTTCGGGTAGTCCTTGATCAGGCGGTGGAAGAACTCACGCGCCTGGTCTTCCTTCTTCACCGACGTCAGCAGGAACGCGAGGCGGAACAGCACCTCGTCCATGCGCTCGTACTTGCGGAACTTCGTCGCGCCGATGTAGGCCTTCACGGCCTCGAGCAGCCACTTCTGCTCTTCCTGCTCGTAGCGGTGCTGTTCGGCGGTCAGGTTGCCGCGCTGGTTGGGCGGCATCTCGTAGATCTTCTGATCCAGCGCCCGCGCCTTGCCGAAGAAGAAGTGCTGCTTCTCGGCGTAGAGCTCGCCGAGCCGGAAGAGAAAGTCGGGCTTCTGCGGGTCGTCGTCGCCGGTGACCTGGATCAGGCGCCGCATCTTGCTGATCTGCGCCTCGACCAGCTTCATGATGCCTTCGCGCTTCTGCTCGACGAACTGATCGACGGTCAGAACCGGCCCCTTCTCCTTCTTGGGGGGAGGCGGCGCCTCGGGCTTGGTGAGGTTCGTCTGTCGGGCCTGAACCTCGGTCTCCTGCTTGGTGTACTTGCCCTTGCCGCTGTTGGCGGCTTCCGCCGCCTGGGCCGCCGCCGGCGCGAGCAGCGCCAGTGACAACACCACGATTCCCCTCGAAATACGGAGCTCGCTGATCATGATTTCTCCACTATTCGTGACTGCTACTACAACCGAACGTTGAGAAGCTCTTCGAACTATTGAGGCGTACCGCCCCCGCCCGTGTCGCCGCCACCCGTGTCGCCACCGCCGGACGCGCCGCCGCCGGTGTCACCACCGCCGGTGTCGCCGCCGCCGGCCGGAGCCGCGGGGGTCTCGCCGGTCGCGGGCGCGCCCTCGGGCGCCGCGCCGCCGCACTTGTTGGCGATCTTCACCCGGTAGTACCCGAGCTCATCGCGCCAGTACTCGCCGTTGAACGGCCAGATCACGTGCTCGTCGTCGGCGCGGATCTCCTGTCCGCGGTGAACGCCCGAGCCCTTGGTGATCTGCTGCTCTTGCTTGACCTCTTCTTCCAGCTCGCCCTTCTGGCCGGCCAGAATCTCGTACTCGATCTTGATGACGCGCTTGATGAGCTGCGACAGCTCCTCGGTGAGGCGCTTGATGCGGCGGCGGGCCAGATCACCGGCCTCGTTCACCGCCAGCGACCGCTGCAGCGTCAGATCGGCGAAGACGTTCTGCGCGATGTTGGTGGCCTTCCAGGAGGCGTCGGCCTTGTCGTACCGCTTGAGCTCGGAGTCGAGCTCCTTCACGTAGTCGAACCGGCGGGTCAGCGTCTGGTCGCCGAGGACGCCGCGGGCCGCGCGCTCGACCTGCTCGGGCAGGCCCGACTTCTGCGTGCGGATCTTCACCGCGATCTCGTAGAGGTCACCGTTGTCCTGGGTGCCGGTGATCAGCTTCTTCAGCTCCTGGAACACGTCCGGGTAGACGGCGTTGAAGTCGTTGATCGCCTCTTCGGCGCGGTCGTAGAGGCAGTTGTAGAAGTAGATGGTCGCCTTGACCGTCAGCCCCTCGGCCACCGACTCGGGCTTGATGTACTCGTCGAAGAACGGCGCCTGGATGGTGTGGATGTTGCCGAGGGCCTTCGAGTAGCCCTTGTCCTTGAGCATGAAGTTGGCCCAGGAAGACTCGAACAGGCTGTTCGCCCAGTCGTAGGCGTCCTCGGAGACGCGATCGAAGTACTTCACGGCCAGGTCGTACTGGCCGGTCGAGTAGAACGTGCGGGCCAGCGACAGGTTGGCGATGTCCTCGTACGGCTTGATGCGGGGGTCGTCGCTCTGGGCGGCCGTGCGCAAGACCTCTTTGAAGGCCTCGACGGCCGGCTTGGCCTGGTACTGGCGCACGAAGGTCGCGCCCTCGAACAGCTTGGCCTCGACGTAGAAGTCGCTGTTCTGCGGGACGGCCTGGAACAGCTCGACCGCCTCCTTGAACTGCCCCTTCTGGTAGTAGAACTTGCCGAGCAGGAAGTAGAGCTCGTCGCGCACCTTCTCGAGGGCCGGCTGATCGAGCTCGGCGCGGTTGTACTTGCCGATCTTGTCGAGGATGCCGGTCGACTCCGGGAGCTGCCGGTTCAACGACGCCAGCCACTTCAGCGTGGCGTTGTAGTAGGCGTGCGCCGGGCCCTTCTGGACGATCTTGTCGAAGTAGGACAGCGACGCCGAGTAGAACTTCATGTTGTAGAGGGCCTTGCCCATCCAGAACTCGGCCTTCTGCTTGTTGGGCTCGCTGTCGCCCGACTCACCCTCGATGACCTTGCTGAGCTCGATCGAGGCCGAGTAGTAATCCTCGCCGTCGTAGAGCTTGAAGGCTCTCTCGAGCACCTTGGACGGCTGGTCGCCCGCGGCTGCCTGTCCGCCTTCCGGCTGGAAGTCTCCGCCGCCTTCGGCTGCGGGCTGCTTCTTCTTCTTCGCAGAGGCAATGGATCCGGTGAGGAGCAGACAGCTGGTGAGGACGATGCCGATCGCGCGCTTGCGGCTCATGCGGAGACCTCGCTGGTTGTGCTCGAGAGCACGGGGCTTTGAAGGCAAGGGGGGACGGGCGGACGGTTTTACGACAGACGGACAGCAGAACGGAACGGAAAGGTTCACGAGTCGGCGACTACATTTCCCGCCACCACTCCACACGCGCGTGGGCCGACGTGGAGAAGCACACCCAAAACCGCGCCATCCTAAGCAGCCGGCTTTGTTACTGTCAAGCGAATCCCGGCCGGAAATCCACGGATTAGCTTGCGAAAACCGGCCCGAAACCTGACCAAACGCCCGCGTCTCCCGGGCACTATCCACAGCGTCGGACCATCCCGGAGGACCCCGATGGCAGCCCCAAGGTCAGGCATTGACAGGCAAGTGCATGTAGGTAACATGGCGCAGCCTTTTTGTCCGGACGGGAGCCCCCGCCTCGCACCGGCCGTACCGCCCAAGTTTTCCCCCAACTGGACGCAAGGAGTCTTCATGCGGATCGCTTCCCGACCCTTGGCTCGCGCTGGTGTTACCGCGCGGAGCCACTTCCTGATGACGCTGGGAGTGCTGGTGCTGGGGTTGGTGACGGCAGGCTGCGAGGACAAGCACATCGGTCGCCCGTGCCTCACGAACGCGGACGCCGGCAGCGTGGGCGCCTCGGGCGGGCAGGTCGCGATCGTCTCGTCGCCGAACCTGCAGTGTCCCAGCCGGATCTGCCTGCTTCCGGCCGACGAGTCGACCGCCGGCCAGAACCACGACGGGCCGTTCTGCACCTACGCCTGCAACTCGGACGACGACTGCTCGGACGGCGAGACCGGGAACAAGAGCGACCCGAACGACACGCGCTGCAAGGGCAACTTCATCTGCGCGATCGCCACCACCACCGGCCCCTTCTGCTGCCAGAAGTACTGCATCTGCCACGATTTCGTGTACGTCCCGCCGGGCGGCCTGACGACCCCGCTCGCCTGCGAGCCGGGCTCGTCGACCTGCGACAACGTCCACTGAGGGCGGGAGGGCTCGCCCTCCCGCGGCGGAGCCGCGCCTTCGGGATGCTTGGACCCGCGGCTCACGCCGCTTCCGGCGCCTCGACTAAGAGCCGGAGATCTGGAAGGCGTCGGGAACGTGGATCAGGTCGGGAGGACGGTCGGGCCAGAAGGTGATGGCGATGACGTCGAAGCGGTAGGCGGTGGCCGAGGGCTTCTCTTCGTCCAGGTACAGGCGGGCGGAGTGGATGACGCGGGCGCGCTTGTGGGGGGTGATCGTCTCGAGGGGATGCCCGGACTGATCGCCGGTGCGGGAGCGGACCTCGACGAAGACGCAGGTGCCGTCGTCGTCGGCGATGATGTCCAGCTCGCCGGTGGTGTGACCCCGGCGGCACCAGTTGCGCGCGACGATACGCAAGCCGGCCGCCGCCAGGAAGTCGGCGGCCAGTGACTCGGCCTGTCGCCCCAGCCCCGGACGTCGGGTGAGGCGATCGGACACGCGAGCCCGCTGCTAGCTGGCCGGAGCGGCCGCGGGAGCGGGCGCTTCGGGAGCGGGAGTGGGAGCGGGCGCGGGCGCTTCCTCGGCGCTGCTCTTCTCGCCCTTGATGCGGGCGGCCTTGCCCTGCAGCTCGCGCAGGTAGTTGAGGCGGGCGCGGCGCACCTCGCCGCGCGAGAGGACCTCGATCTTCTCGATGCGCGACGTGTGCAGCGGGAAGATGCGCTCGACGCCGACGCCGTACGAGATCTTTCGCACGGTGAAGGACGCGCGCGAGCCGCCACGGTGCTGGCCGATCACGACGCCCTCGAACACCTGCACCCGCTCCTTGTCCCCTTCCTTGATCAGGGTGTGGACCCGGACGCTGTCGCCCGAACGCAGGTCGGGCAAGTCGGTCCGGCGGAAGCTGCTCTCGATCTCACGCAAAAGCGGGTTCGTGCTCATGGGAAAGCCCGCATATCTAGACGCCCGCCGGCCTGGAGTCAAGTGCCGCGACGGGTCTGGCGCCGCCCGAGCTTTTTGCGACGCCAATTTCCTTGACCTTGGGTCGTGCTCAACCGCACCATGCTGCGGCTTCGTGTTCCAGATCACACTCTAGGAGGCCTCGAATGGTGCGTCCGAATGTCGTCCAGCTCGTTTCGATTGCAGCGGTTTGCCTGTTGGGGTGCAGCAGCGGCTCGGGCGGTGGCGCGACGGGGGGAACGACCGGCACCGGTGGCGGGGCGACCGGCGGACAGCCAGGGGCGACGGGCGGGACGGCTGGTTCAGGAACGGGTGGAGCAGCGGGCGCGGCCGGCGGCGCCGGCGGCGGTCACGGCGGAGACGCCGGAGCGGCCGGCGGCGCCAGCGGAGCGGCCGGCGGTGTCGGGGGCGCGGCCGGCGGCGCCAGCGGAGCGGCCGGCGGTGTCGGGGGCGCGGCCGGTGGGGCTGGCGGAGCGGCGGGGGCCCAGGCATGCAACAGCCTCATCAACAACGCGCCCGTCGTCAACAAGGACCACGATCCCGCGGCCCCGCCGGCGATGACCGGGGGCACGCTCACGCCGGGCCTCTACTACCTGACGAAGATGGTCCAGTACAACGGCGAGAATGGGAACACGGCGCACCAGGAGACCTGGAGCTTCTCGGCCAGCAACACGTTCGACGTCGTCCAGCTGGACGGCACCCGCTACTCGGGCACCTACGCGGTCAGCGGGACGACCGTGACGCTGACCATCACGTGCCCCGCGGCGGCCGCGGGCAGGGTGGTGGCCTCCCCCTACACCGCGACGGCGACCCAGCTGGTCACGATCAACTCCGACGACGCCAACGAGGCGCACACGTTCACTCTCCAGTCGGGCACCGGCGGCAGCGGCGGTGCGGGTGGCGGCGCCGGCTCTTGCACCGCGCTGACCCCGAGCGGCTCGCCGGTGTCCGAAGCGGCCGGGACCGGAACCACCCCCACGCCCGTCGGGGGAACCATCGCCACCGGCACCTACCAGCTCACCGGCTGGCAGGTGTATTCCCCGGCAACTCCCGACACCACGCGCTCGCGGAAGCTCGCGATCCGGTTCGGCTCGACCAGCTTCGAGGTCGCGGGCACCGACTCGAACGCGTCCCCGGTCAACTACACGGGTGCCTATACGGCCGCTGGAACGATGCTGACGACGAACTGGACCTGCGGGCCGACCGGCTCGGTCCAGCAGGGCTACACGGCCAGCTCGACGGTGTTGCAGATCTTCAACCCGCGCTCAGGCGGGGTCGAGGTCGAGACCTGGACGCTGCAGTAACCGCCGCTCCTCGTCGCTGAGGGGGTGCGCGGCGATGAGGTCGGGGCGGCGCGACACGGTCGCGCGCGCCGCCTCGGCTCGCCGCCACTCGTCGATGACCTTGTGGTTGCCCGACAGCAGCACGTCGGGCACCGCCAGCTCGCGCCAGACGGCGGGCCGCGTCCACTGCGGGTACTCCAGGCGGCCGGCCGAGAACGACTCGTCGGCCGGTGACTGCCCGCAACCGAGCACGCCCGGCACCAGACGCCCCACCGCCTCGACGATGGCGGCCGCGGCGACTTCACCGCCGGCCAGCACGAAGTCGCCGATGCGCAGCTCTTCGTCGACCATCGACGCGATCCGCTCGTCGATCCCTTCGTAGCGGCCGCAGATCAGCGTGAGGCGGCCGCGGCCGGCCAGCTCGCGCGCCTTGGCCTGATCGAACAGCCGCCCGCGCGGCGTCAGCAGGATGCGGTGGGACGGCCCGCGCGCCGCCGCGATCGCCTCCAGCGCGGCGGCCACCGGCTCGACCCGCAGGATCATGCCGGGCCCGCCGCCGAACGGCGTGTCGTCCACCTGCCGGTAGCGCCCCAGCCCGAAGTCGCGGGGGTTCGTGCAGTGGGCGGCCAGCACCCCGGCGGCGACGGCGCGACCGATCACCGTGGTCCCCAGGAAGCCGGCCATCACCTCGGGGAACAGCGTCACGATCTCGAACGTGAGCGACGCCGGAATCAGCGGATCATTGGTCGTCATCGTCCCACCGGACCTGCATCTTACGGCCGGGGACGTCGACGGACACCACGTGCGCGGCGACGATGGGGATCAGCCGTTCGCTCCCGTCCGGCCCCACCACCGTGGCCACGTCGTGGGCGCCGTTCCAGAACGTTCCCTGGACCCTGCCCAGCTCGCGCCCGGCTTCGTCCTCGACGGTGCAACCGGCGATGTCCTCGACGTAGAACTCGCCCGGCGCCAGCGGCGGCAGCGCGGCCCTGGAAGCCCGCACCTCGGACAACGTGAGCGCGGCGGCCGCCTCGCGGTCGGGCACCCCTTCCAGGCGCACCAGGTAGCCGTCGTTGACGCGCCGGCTGCCCAGCAGCCGGCGACGGGCCCAGACCGCGCCGCGGCCGATCAACACCTCGGTCAGCTGGGCCAGAGCCCGACCGCCGCGGTCGTAAGTCCGCAGCAGGAGCTCGCCGCCAACCCCGTGCGGGCGGCCCAGGACGCCGATGGGCAGCGTCTCTGGATCGTACTCGGCTATTCGAGGATCTCGAGCATCACCCGGCGGCGCGTCTTGACGGACGCGGCTGCCAGGATCGTCCGGAGCGCCTTGGCGGTGCGCCCCTGCTTGCCGATCACCTTGCCCAGATCGTCCTCGGCGACCTTCAGCTCGAAGACCAGCGCGTCGGGCTCGGAGACCTCGTCCACCTCGACCTGCTCGGGGTGGTCGACCAGGCCTCGGGCCAGGTAGTCCACCAGCTCGCGCAGGGCGGGCTCACCAGGTTTTTGCGCGCCCTCGTCCATGGACGCCGCTTCAGGCAGCCGGGGCGGCCGCCTTGCGCTGCCGGCGGAGGAGCTCCGAGACGGTCTGGCTGGGCAGCGCGCCGTTCTTCAGCCAGTGCTGCAGGCGCTGCTCATCGACCCGGAACTCGACCGGGTCGCGCAGCGGGTCGTAGACGCCCAGCTGCTCGATGAAACGCCCGTCGCGCGGGCTGCGGGTGTCGGCGGCAACGACACGGTAGAAGGGAACCTTTTTGCCGCCGGCGCGGGTGAGACGAATGGTCACGGCCATGTTTGCAACTGTCCTCGAAAAAGCGGAGCAGCGAACCCTAGCGGCGACACCCGCCGCTGTCAAGCGACCCGGACCTGCTGCCGGGAATTGCCAGGACGCGCCTCAGGTTGCCATAGTGCCGCCCGCCCGTGTCCCCGCGCCGACGAATCGTCTGGTCTCTGCTGCCGGCGGCCCTTGCCGCGGCGGGAGCCGTGGCGGCGGTGGCCGGGCCCGGGAAGGCGGTCCCCGGGGACCGCCGGCTGACCATCTTCTATACGGCCGAGATTCACGGGACGCTGGAGCCGTGCGGCTGCACCAGCGACCCGCTGGGGGACGTGGCCCGTTACACGGCGCTGGTGCGCGCCGCCGCCGCCGCCGGGCCGACGCTGATGGTCGACGGCGGCGGGATGTCGTTCCCCGAAACCAGCAGCCCGCGCGAGCGGGGCGCCAACGAGCTGCGGGCCCGCTTCCTGGCCAGGACCCTGGCTGGGGTGGCCAGCGGGCTGGCCGAGACCGACCTGCCGCCCGGCGGCCACGGCGACGTTCTGCCCAAACGACTGGCCGTCAACCTGTCGCACACCTCCGCGGTCGTCCCGTCGCGGCTGGAGACAGCCGGTGGGATCCGCGTCGGGATCTTCGGGGTGGCGGACCCCGCGCTGGCCAGCCGTCTGGGGGCCGAGGCCGAAGACCCGGTGACCGCCGCCAAGCGCGAGGTCGCGCGGCTGCGCGGCGCCGGCGCCGAGCTGGTCATCGCCCTGGCCCCGATCGATCGCCCGACCGCCCGGCGGCTGGCGCGCGCAGCCGCCCCGGACCTGGTCGTGCTGGGCCGGCAGGTGGGCAAGGGGCAGCCCCGCGCCGAGGCGGTCGGCTCCAGCTTCCTGGTGGCGTCCGCCGACGAGCTCCAGCGCGTCGGGCGCATCGACCTGGTCTGGCGCGGCGCCGGATCGCTGGTCGACGCAGGCGGTCCCGAGGCGGCCGCGCTCCGCCGCATCGAGATCGACAACCAGCTCTCGCGCCTGGACGACGACCTGGCGCGGTGGGCGGCGGGCCCCGGCTCGGACCCGGCCTTCGTCGCTGCCAAGCGCCGCGAACGGGTCGAGCTGCAGGCCGAGCGCGACGGCCTCGCCCGCCCCTGGTCGCCGCCGGCCAGCGGCAACTACTTCACCAACCAGCTCATCCCGCTGCGCCGGAGCCTGCCGCGCGACGAGAAGACCGCGGCGGCGATGCGCAAGCTCGACGGCCAGGTCGGCGCGCTGAACCTGAAGACGGCGGCGCCGCCGGTCCCGCGCGAGCCGGGGCGGCCCTTCTACGTCGGCGACGCCAGGTGCGGAAGCTGCCACGCGCCCGCGCTGGCGTTCTGGAAGAAGACCGTTCACGCCACCGCCTGGCAGACGCTGGTCGAGGTGAACAAGCAGAACGACTACCGCTGCGTGAGCTGCCACGTGACCGGCTACGGCCAGGTGGGCGGCAGCAGCCTGGGGCACACCGATCGCCTGCGCGACGTGCAGTGCGAGGTCTGCCACGGGCCGGGCTCGGAGCACGTCGCGCAGAAGGGGCTCGAGGAGCCCGCGGCGGTCCGGCGCGACGCCCCCGCCACCCTCTGCACCGGGTGCCACACCGAGCAGCACTCCGACACGTTCCAGTACCAGGCCTACCTGCGCGACATCGTCGGCCCGGGTCACGGCGCCGCCGCGCGCGAGAAGCTGGGCAACGGAGTAACCGGTCACGAGCTGCGCAGCGCCGCGCTCGCCCGCGCCAGGACCGCCGGCGCCGCGCAAGCCAAGAAGCTCTAGCTCGCCTACGAGACCGCCGAGCCCGAGAGCAGCTGGTCCAGCAGGTCCGGCTCGATGTTGCCGCCGCTCACCACCACGACGGTGCGGCGGCCGCGGATGGGCGACGCGTCCTCGAGCAGCGCGGCGATGGCGGGCGCGGCCGAGGCCTCGCAGAGGATCCCCAGCGTCCGGTAGGCATAGACGATCGCCTCACGGATCTGCAGCTCGGGGACCAGCGCGATCTCCGGGAAGTAGTCGCGCGCCATCGCGTAGGTGCGCTCGCTGACCGCGCCCTCCAGCCCTTCCGCCAGCGTGGGGCCGCCCTCGTAGGTCGTGTAGGCGCGTCCCTCGTCCAGCGACCGTCGCATGGCGCAGTTGGATTCGGGCGAGGCGCCCAGGATCTTGATCCCGCGCGGCACCACCTCGACGCCGATGCCACCGGCCAGCCCGCCGCCGCCGACCGGGACCACGATCGATTGCACGTCCGGGAGCTGGGCCAGGATCTCGCGGGCCAGCAGGCCCCCGTTCCCCGCGATCACGTGGTCGTCGTCGAACGCCGAGACGAACACGGCCGACGGATCGGCGGCCGCTCGCCGCTTGGCTTCGGCCTCGGCCTCGTCGTAGGTGGCGCCCGCCACCTCGACCCGGGCGCCCAGCGCCGCGATGCCGGCCCGCTTGAACTCGGGGGCCTGCGCCGAGACCAGCACGGTCGCCTCGACCCCCAGCGCCCGCGCCGCCAGCGCCACGCCCAGCCCGTGGTTCCCGGCCGACGCCGCGATGACACGCCGCCCGCTGCCCTCCAGCGCCAGCGCCGCCACGCGCGCCGCCGCGCCGCGCAACTTGAACGAGCCCGTCCGCTGCAGGTTCTCCAGCTTCAGCCAGATGTCGGCGCCCGTCCGGCGCCCCAGCGCGGGCGCCGGGACCAGCGGGGTGACGCGGGTCAGCCGGCGCACGCGATTCGCGACCTCGCCGCCGGTCACCTCGCGCCAGACATCTGGATCGAACATCCGCATTGCGCGGCGCCCACCCTACCATCGACGCTCAGCGTCCGGCGCGGTAAGAACGGGATATGTCGTTCGTCGCGCTCGATCGGCTGGTCAAGGGCGGCCACGTCGCCGAAGCCGAAGCTCCGCGCGTCGCCGAGCTGTGGGACGAGATCCGGCGGCTCAAGCGCGAGAAGCGGGCGTTCATTCCGGCACACAACTACCAGGTGCCGGAGGTGCAAGCCATCGCCGACCTGGTGGGCGACAGCTTCGAGCTGGCGGTCAAGGCGCGCGACCTGGATCCGTCGCAAGGGGCGATGGTCGTGTTCTGCGGCGTCCGGTTCATGGCCGAGGGGTGCTACACGCTGGCCCCGGAGCGTCCGGTCTACCTGCCGCGGCTCGAGGCGCTGTGCTCGCTGGCCGAGGTCGACGCCGACGACGTGGCCGAGCGGCAGGACTTCCTGCGGGCGGCCGGCCGCAGCTTCGCCACCATGACGTACGTGAACACGTACGCCGAGGTGAAGGCGCTGTCGGACACCTGCTGCACCAGCTCGAACGCGGCGCGAATCGCCGACCGACTGGGCGTCCCCGACCTGCTGTTCGTCCCCGACCAGAACCTGGCGTACCAGGTCGCGCTGAAGACCAGGCGGACTTACCTGCCCCCGCCCGAGCCGCACAAGTTCCACCCGCGCGAGTACGCCGAGATGATCGAGCCGCTGATTCGCGAGGGGGAGAAGCAGGGGCTGCGCGGCAACGTGTTCGCCTGGGAGGGCGCCTGCCACGTGCACCACCAGATGAGCGTCGAGGACGTCGCCCGCATCCGGCGCGAGGATCCGTCGGCCACGGTGATCGTCCACGGCGAAGTCCGCCCCGAGCTGCAACGCGCGGCCGACCAGGTGATGTCGACCTCGCAGATGGCCCGCTACGTCGAGGCCCACCCGGAGAAGACCCGGTACGCCATCCTGACCGAGTGCGGCCTGGTGGTGCGGCTCGAGCTCGACCACCCGGAGAAGCAGTTCTACAAGCCGTGCCGGCTCTGCCACTACATGAAGGTGACCGACCTGGAGAGCGTCTATCTGACGCTGCGGGACGAGCCGGCGGATCACCGGATCACCGTCCCGGAGGACGTCCGCGTCCCGGCCGCCCGCGCGATGGCCCGGATGATCGAGCTCGCTTCCTAGCGCGTTCCTGGCGGCTCAGCGCGGGGGACAGACGCGAGCCAGGGTCTGCGTCAGCGTCTCGAAGTCGATCGGCTTTCTGAACACAGCCGCGAAACCCAGCGACTGCAGCAACTCGCTGTCCCTGATCGACGTGATCGCGATGGTCGGGATCGAGCGCAGCCCCGAGGTGCGCATCTGCGCCTCCCGGAACGCAACCCCGGTCACCCGCGGCAGCATGATGTCGAGCAGGATCGCCGCCGGCAGCGGCTCGCGTTGCAGTCGGCGAATCGCCTCTTCGCCGTCGGCCGCGCAACCGACGTAATAGCCCTCTTGCATGAGCAGCTCGGCCAGATGCGCCCGCAGCGTGAAGTCGTCCTCGATCAACAAGAGACGCTGCGGCTCGGTGGCCACGCGCGGCGGTGCATCCTCGTCCGTGGTGACCCCGACACCCTGCTCTGCGCCTCCCAGGACCTCTGTGGCCGACATTGTTGTACAAACGTGGCCTCGGCGTCGGATGTGTCAAGCCGCCGCGCGGCAAAAAACCTACCTGGCGCTGCGGTTCCTGGAAGCCTGTCGCGGGCGACCGATCCTTGCCGGTCTGTAAGCCCGAAATTAGATCCATATCGTCGATGACCACCCTGGCGGAGAGCGCCCTCCCGACGGCCGCCGTGCTCGCCGTCGACGATCACCCGGCCAACCTGGTGGCCCTCGAGGCGATCTTCGAGACGCTGGACGTCCAGCTGGTCACGGCGACCTCGGGCCGGGAGGCGCTGCAGCTGGCCAGCGCGCGGGCGTTCGCCGTCATCCTGCTGGACGTGGTCATGCCCGAGATGGACGGCTTCGAGGTGCTGCAGAAGCTGCGGGCTCTGCCGTTCGCCTCGGCCACGCCGATCATCCTGCTCACCGCCTACGAGTTCGATCCGCGCGACATCGAGTCGCTGCAGGGGACGGCCCTGGTCGACTACATCGTGAAGCCGATCGCCTCGGCGCTGCTGCGCGCCAAGGTCCGGGCGCTGGTCTCGCTCTACCGCCGGGGTGAGGCGCTGGCGGCCAAGGACCGCGACATCGCCATGCTGGCGCACGACCTGCAGACGCCCCTGGCCAGCATCGCCGCCGGCGCGGCGCTGCTGCAGCGGACCGAGCTGGACAACCGGGCCCGCGCGATCGCCGGCCGGGTCACGCACACGGTCAAGCGCATGAGCGACATGGTCAACGATCTCACCGACTACGCGCGCGCCGGGCAGGGCCCCATCCCCGTGCTCCCGAAACCGGTCGACCTGGGCGAGCTGACCCGCGACGTGATCGACGAGTACCGCCAGCTGGACAGCAGCCCGCGCATCCGCCTGGAGGTGACGGGCGATCTGCGCGGGTCCTGGGATCCCAACCGCCTGAGCCAGGCGATGGCCAACCTGGTCGCCAACGCGCTGAACTACGGCGAAGGGGAGATCGTGGTGGCCGGGCAAGAGGTCCGGGGCGGCGGTGGGGAGTCGACCGGCGACGTCGTCGAGATGGTCGTCCACAACAGGGGCGAGCCGATCCCGGCCGAGCTGCTGCCGATCATCTTCAATCCCTTCGAGCGCGGCGCCAACGAACGCAAGGGTCTGGGTCTGGGCCTGTTCATCGTGCGCGCCATCGTGACCGCCCACGGCGGAACGGTGGACGTCACCTCGTCGCGCGCCGACGGGACCACCTTTCGGATCCGCCTGCCTCGGCGGCGGTGACACCTTCACCCGCGCTGGATGCGCACGGCGACGGAGGCCACCTCGCGGGTGGTGCGTTCGACCAGGTCCAGGAGCTCGACGCCCTGACCGCGGTCGTCCAGCCAGGTCCGCCGGTCCGGGTTCCAGTCGAAGTGCCAGGCGCGGTCGCGGAACGCGGCCCAGAGCTGCCGGGGGGAGGGCTGCGGCGTCAGCATCAGCCGCTGCTTCTCGAGGTAGGTGATGGTCAGCGTCCCCTGCGACAGCGAGACCTCGGCCAGGTCGGGATCGACCGCCTCGAACGCGCGATCGACGCGCGCGAACGTGTCGTCCAGGAGGTGCCGGTACTGTTTCTCGTCGAGGCTCAACGTTCACCGCCGCGTAAAGGCCATCCAGAAGTCGAACCCGGACCGGCGCACGAGCATCGGGACGGGTTCCCCCAGCTTGTACCCTTTCAGCGCATCCGCCACGTCGTTCTGCGTCCAGACCGCCGTCTTGCCGATGCGAAGCACCACGTCGCCGGTGCGCAGCCCGGCCTGGGCGGCCGCGCTGTGGTCGGTCACGCGCGTCACCGTCACGCTGCGCCCGACGCCTGCACCGCCCGCCGGGCGCAGCTGCGTCTCTTGCACGTCGAAGTCGTCGACGTTCGCCATCAGCGGCTCGGGCGTGCGCGTGCAGCTGGACGGGTGCGGCGGCGCGATGTCCCGCACCGGCGCCGCCCGCGGGACGATCTCGCGGGCCAGCCGCTTCCCGTCGCGCAGCACGACGATCTTGGTGCGCGTCCCCGGCGCACTGAGCTGGGCGTCGATCTTGAAGTCCTCGCTGGTCGCGATGTCGGCGCCGTTCCATGACATGACGACGTCGCCCGGTTCCAGGCCGGCCGCCTCGGCCGGCGAGCCCCTCTCGATGCTCGCGATCAGCGCGCCGCGACCCGAGTTGAGCTTCAGCGCCGCCTCCAGCGCCGGGTCGATCGGCTGTGCGTCGACGCCCAGGTAGGCGCGCCGGGCCACGCCCGTCTCGATGAGCCGCGGCAACAGCGCTTTGGCCATGTTCACGGGGATCGCGAAGCCGATCCCCTGCGCGGGTTGCAGCGGGTGGCCGGCCCAGAACGCGGCGTTGATTCCGATCACCGCCCCCGACGCGTCGATCAGCGGACCGCCCGAGTTCCCCAGGTTGATCGAGGCGTCGGTCTGGATGAAGAACGAGTAGAGATCGTCCGAGCCCGCCTCGCGGAGCGTGGAGCGATCGACGACCCGGTCCTTGGCCGACACGATCCCCGCGGTCACGCTGTGGTTGAAGCCGTAGGGGTTCCCGATGGCGATCACCGGCTCGCCCACCCGCACCGAGCTGGAGTCGCCCAGCGCCAGCACCGGCAGGGGCCGATCGGAGTGGACCCTGAGGAGGGCGATGTCGGTGGCGACGTCGGCGCCCGCCACGCAGGCGGCCAGCTCGCGGCCGTCGAACAGGCGGACCCGCAGGTCGACGACGCCGCGGACCACGTGCTCGTTGGTCAGGATGAACCCGTCCCGATTGATGATGAAGCCGGTGCCGATCGAGGTCCGGCCCGAGTCGTTGTCGGACTCGGAGGCGTTCGCCCCGTCGGGCATCTCGCCGCGGACGTGCACCACGGCGGCGCGCGCCCGCTCGGCCAGCTCGGCCAGCCCCACCGATGCGCGCGCCTGGTGGGGCGCGACCGTCCACAGCACCGGCGGCGGATGCGCGGCGACCGGCAGGCTCACCAGGCAAATCACCAGCGCGAGGAGGGGGCAGCGCATCCCCAGCAAGCCTAACCGATTCGACGCCTCAGGGTTCTCGAGTCGGACGATCCACCCGCCGGATCAGGCGATGGAGTGCCTGGCGGTCGGTCGTCGAGACGTGCTCCTCGGGACTGTCGTCGGCGGTGTGCTCAGCCGCAGGCGCAGGCACCGGCTTCGTGGGCTCGTGACCGGCGATGCGCTGGCGTACGTCTTTCACCAACGGCCCGGCCGCCTCGCGCGTCCCCTCGACCAGATCGTGAGACTCCTTGCTCTGGCCGATGGCCCGCAGGTGCTGGAACAGCGTCTGGGATCCCAGCTTCACGGTGAGGCCGAACCAGGCGAAGGCCACCAGTCCGCACAGCCCCATCCCGAGCTTCACGAGTCGAAACATGGGCGGTCGTCAGCGCAGCGTGTGCGCGCTGCCGGCGCGGAACACGATCTGCCCGGAGGATGGCACCGCCTCGCGCGCCCGCAGCCTGCGCTGCAGGCCAGCGACGCTGCCGCGTTTGGCCACCGAGACCAGCACGAAGCCTTTCGGCAACGCGCGCGCACGAACCTCAGAAAATTCGCCCAGCATGGATCACCTGTCCCATCTTCCCCGGTGACCCGGAGCCGTCAAATTTTTTGGGTGCTGCTCGATCTAGTTCGGGACCCTCAAAGGGTCCCGCGCCCCCCGCGACGAGCTCGCGCGGGCCAAGCCCGCGCTCCCTCACGCGATCTACTTCGGGACCCTCAAAGGGTCCCGCGCCCCCCGCGACGAGCTCGCGCGGGCCAAGCCCGCGCTCCCTCACGCGATCAGCCAGAATCCGTCGGCACCAGGTCGGCGCCGGTCTGCTTCGCCAGCTCCGCCAGTCGCTTTCGTGACGCTCGCTCGATCAGCCAGACCACCAGGATCGAGATGTTGTAGAGGCCGAACAGCGGCGTGGCCATCAGCACCTGCGACAGCACGTCGGGGCCGGGCGTCAGAATGCCGCCGACCAGGAACGACAGGATGAGGGCGTACTTGTCGAACTTCAGGAGCGACTTCGACTTCACCAGGCCCATCCAGCCCATCACGGACAGCAGCACCGGCAGCTCGAACGCCACGCCGGTGCCCATCAGCATCGCCAGCATGAAGCCGACGACCTCGTCCATCATCACCGCCGGCTCGATCTTGAACCCCAGGACGCCGGGGAAGGTCTCGGCGAATCCGAGCATGTACGTCAGCGCCGGCTTGCACAGCACGGCGTAGCCGAACAGAGCGCCGCCGACGAAGCAGACCGCGGTCGCGAAGGTCACGACCAGCGCCATCCGCTTCTCTTTCTTGTACAGCCCCGGCGCGATGAACCGCCAGATCTCCCAGAAGATGAAAGGGCTGGCGACCAGCAGCGCGCCGTAGATGGCCAGCTTGGTGTAGACCCAGAACGGCTCCGTCGGACTGGCGAACCGGATGACCGGTTCCTGACCGTTCAGCGCGGTCTTCCAGGCGGCAATCATCGGCCGGATCAGGAGCTCGAAGTACTTCTTGACGAAGTAGAACGACACGCCGATGGCCAGCAGGAACCAGATCGCCGCGGTGCGCAGGCGCGTCCGGAGCTCCGACAGGTGCTCCACGAACGTCATCCGCGCGTCCTGGACCTTCTGGCGGTCCTTGTCCTTCTGAGGATCCGTGGCGTGATCCTTTTCGTCGTTGGTGGTCAGCTGGGGGTCTCCTGCAAGCGCGGTCGGAGCGCCGCGGCCAGGCCTGGCCGCAGCTCGACGAGCCTAGGTCTTCTTCGCGCCGGGAACGGGGGGTGGCTTGACGCCGGAAGCGGGCGGCGCGCCCGGTGGCAGCAGATCGTTGTCTGCCAGGACCTGGGTCGCGTTCGGGCCAGGGATTGGTTTTCGGCTGACGCCGGGCAGTGGCGGCGGCGTCGGGCGGCGCACGGGCGGCGGGGTGCCGGCCAGCAGGTCCGCCTCGGAGAGCGATTGCGTGACGTTGGCGCGTTCGCCCGACACGCTCGAAACCGGCGGCGGGACGCGAGGCGCGCCCGGCACGGGGGCCGGAGGCGGGGCCGGGGTGGCGGGAGGCTGGTGGCGCGCGACGGTCCCGGCGGGCGCGCTGATCGGAGGCACGATGGGGGCGACGTCGCCGCCCTCGGCGGCTGGCGCGGTCACCACCGCGGCCGCCGCCTCCGCCGGGTTCTCGGTGGCGGCGGGTGCGGCCGCCTGCGACGAAGCGGTCAACGAGGCCAGGGCTGATGCGGCGGCCGCACCGGCGTTCTGCTCGTCCCGCTTGCGCGCGGCCTCTTCCATCGTCCTTCGGACCTGGTCACGCCGTTTCAGCTCCTCGGGGGCCAGCGTCACGGCGTCCCGGAGCTCCTCGAAGGGCTTCCGGATGGCGTCGTCCAGGACGATCTCGTTCTTGACGTCGGAGGTCACCTTCCGGAACTCGCGAATGAGTTTCCCCAGCCCGGAGGCCAGCTCAGGCAACTTCGACGGTCCCACGAAAACCAGGACCAACAGCAAGACCACGATGATCTCGCCCGTTCCAAGGTTAAACACCCTGGAAATCTAACCCCATGGACCCCCATCCGACAACGTGAAGAGCGGCATCTGTCGGGGGGGCCCCAAACGATAAGCGGCGATGCCGCCGGCCCGCAGCAGGCCGGCAAGGTGATCATCGGGGGCGCCGACCAGGGCCGCCTCGGCCGCTCCCGTGGCCCGGACGTAGCCGACCAGGCGGCCGGCGTCGGCGCCCATCGGGAAGACCAGACCCCCTCCCCCCTGCCCCGCCCGGGGCCCGACGGCCAGGATCGGGCGCGGGACCGGCTTGCCGGCCTGGGCGGGGACCGGCGCGCCGGCCGCCCAGAGCAGCAGCTCGTGCGCGGCCAGGCGCCCGGAATATCGCTGGATCGTGGCGGCCCGGGGGGTGACGCCCAGGGCGCGCCGGTAGACGGCCAGCGACTCCAGGATCTTGCGATTCGTGCGCACCGCGACGCCGGCCTGGGCCAGCACCTGGCCGACGACGGGCGCCAGGCCCGGCGGGTCGACGACCAGGACGGGCGCCGCCCCGGCTCCGCGGCCCCGGACCGCCGCCAGCAAGCCGGCCTCGGCCTCGGCCCGGGCGGGGAGCGGCAGGTCCGCCCCCGCCCAGCGCGCGTCCAGACAGACCGCGTCCGCGGCGCGGACGTCGGGCTGGTCCCCCAGCGGCCCCGCATAAACCAGACGGCGGCCACCCTGCTCGCAGAGCAGCGACGCCGCCCCCGGCAGGTAGCCGGATGGGTAGAGCTCGAGCCGCAGAGCGCCCAGGGTGAAGGGCCGGCCGAACGCCGTGACCAGGGCGTGCGACCGCAGCCGCTCGCCGACTGGGCCCAGCAGCGTCAGCGTCGTATCGGTCGTCAGCAACTGGCGGCGCCCTCGCCCCAGCCCGGGAAGCCCGCGCCGGCCATGCGCCGCCATGACCGGCGCGTGCGAGAGGAACAGAAGATCCGTGGCCGCGTTTCCGTCGCAGGTGACCACCGTGCCGGCAATCCGGACCCCGGCACGAAAGACGAAAGAGGGTCTGGTCGCAGGGGTATCGCTCATGCGCGGATCGCGGCTCGGCACTATATGTTGCCGGGGGCCGAACGGGACCTGTAAGCTCGGGCCGCGCACATGAATGAAGCCAGCCCCCGCTTTCGGCAGGACCTGGCCACATCGGTGATCGAGGCGGACGGTGTGCCGTGTGTGGACGTCCGCGATCCGAGGACCGGCACCAGCTTCCGCCTGTACGATTTCGAGTACCAGCTGGCGCTGCAACTGAATGGCCAGCCGGTGGCCGACGTGGTGGGCTGGGCCTCGCAGGCCTATGGCGTCGACCTGACGGCCGACAGCGTCACGGAGTTCGCGACGCGCCTGCGCGAGCTCGGCTTTCTGGAGGCGCAGCCGCCGGTGTCGGCTCACGCGGCCGCGACGCTCGAGGTGCCGATCCCGAGGGCCCCCCTCATGGACGATTCCTCGGAGAACGCCGCCGACGAGTGGGCGTCGCCGCAGGGGGCCAAGACGGCGCAGTTCGTCCCGGATGCGTCGATGCTGGGCGCTCCCGAGCTGACGCCGGTGGCGCCGCTCGACCTGCCGCCGCCGGTCGCGCCCAAGGAGCCCCTGCCGGAGCCCGCCAAGGAGCTGACGACCGCCGCGCCGCAGGCGGAGGTGGTCTCCGAGCCGACCGTTCCGGTGTCGCTGGACGGGGCCGAGGCATCCGCCGGTGACCGGTCGGGCGCGTCGAAGCGTCCCACCCCACCCGCCTGGGCGGTCGCGCTGGACGGCGATCTGAAATCGGCCGAATCACCGCCGGTCGTGGAGACGCCGGCCGAGCCGCCGCCCGTCTCGCTGCCGCCCCTGCCGTCGAACACGCAGGCGCCGCCGCCCCCGGGCGTCCCCGAGCGGCGGCAGCCGCCGGAGCCCGAGGCCGTGGTGATGTCGGGGTTCGAGGCGGCCAAGGCCGAGCCGGCGGCCGGCAAGTCGCGCGCCCCGTTGCTCCTCATCGTCTTCGTCGTGCTCGTGGTGGCCGCCGTGGCCGGCTTGCTGTACTGGAAGAGCCAGCGGCCGGCGCCGGCCCCTCAGGCCGTGCGCGTTCACGTGTTGACCCCTGCGCCCGCGGCGGTCTACCGGTGGTTCGATCGGCCGGGGCAGGTGACCGCCCACGAGACCCTGTCGCTGGGGTTCGGCACAGCGGGCCGCCTGACCGAGCTGCTGCCGTCGGGAACCGACGTGGCGGCGGGCGACGTCATCGGCAAGCTGGCTGGCGCGGCACCGATCGAGGCCGCGCTCGAGCACCATCGCTCGCGGGTCGGCTTCTACAAGCAGGTGCGCGACACCATGCAGGCCGCCGGCAACAGCGCCGCCGCCCATCACGCCGAGGTGATGCTGGCCGAGAAAGAGCGCCTGGTGGCTGACGCTCAGGCCGCGCTCGCGAGGTTCACCGTGGTCGCCACCGAGCCCGGCGAGATCCTCGAGACGCTGGCCAAGGTCGGCGGCGCCGTCGCCGCGGGCGCGCCGGTCGTCCGCCTGAAGAGCCACCTCTTGCGCGGGGCCTTTCACCTGGATCCGGCAGACCGGGCGGCGTTCGCCGGCCTGGACTTCTGTCGCGTCGAGGTGATCGGCCTGGCGCCCCGCGCCTCGAACGACCCGGTCCGCCGCGCCGGACCGCCGCTGACCGCCGTCGACGCGAGCCCGCTGGAGGCGCAGGTCGGCCCGCGCTTCATCGACTGCGACCGGCTGGCCGCCGCGGGCGCGGGCGACGAGAACGCGCAGGTCGCGCTGCCCGGCGACGTCGGGCTGGTCTCCGGTCAGCCGCTGCGGCTGGCGCGGCGGCGCTTCGACGCCGTGTTTCCGCTGCCAGCCACCGCGCTGTCCGGCGATGGCGACCGCCGCTCGGTCTGGATCGCGGGCCGCGACGGAATGACCGAAGCGCGCGCGGTCGCGCTGGCGGAGTCCGGCGACGAGGCGCTGGTCAGCAAGGGCCTGCGGGTGGGGGACCAGGTGATCCTGGACCCACCGAGCGAGCTGCAACCGGGCACGCGCGTCGCGATCGCGCCGTGAAGAGGGGGACCCCTCCCTAACCCTCCCCGCTCCGCGGGGAGGGAAAAAAGACCCTCACCGCGGGGCGGGGGGGAACAGAGCTGGAACCCGTGGAGCGGGGGGAACAGAGCTGGAATCCCGCGGAGCGGGGGGAACAGAGCTGGAGCCCTCCCCGCGGAGCGGGGAGGGATGGGAGGGGTCTGGTCCCGCGGCGGCGTCCCTCACACGCCGATCCGCACCAGCTCCAGCAGCGGTCCGCCGTCCGGCCGCGGGCGGTCCAGATCCGCGCGGCACTCGATCGACCAGTCCTCGTCCCCGTCGGCGTCGACCAATGTCTGCAGCGCGCGGAAGCGGCGCGGCTCCAGCTCGTCGAGGCGCGTGCGGTCGGGACGGCGCGCGTCGGGCGTCACCAGCAGCGTCTGGTGTTCGGCCCAGAACGGCGCCATCGCGGCGGCCAGCCGCTCGGGCGTCCAGGGCTGGTCGTCGCCCGAGGTCACCAGCCGCGCCGCCGCCGCGTGGTCGCGGCGGGCCAGCGCGCCCACCAGCTTGTGCAGCTCGGCGCGAACCACCGCCAGCGCGGATCGCCGCTCGGCGGCCGGATCGACGGAGACCGCCGGCGTCGATGGGCGAAGACGCCGCTTCGAAGGGTCGGCCAGCGCCTCCCACTCTTCCAGCAGGCTGGTGTCGACGTCGCGGAGCATCGTCCCCAGGTAAGCCAGCACGTCCAGCAACGCCTCGGTACGGGCCGACAAGGGGACGGTCTGCTCCAGCGTCTTCCAGACCTGCGAGAGGTAGCGCATCAGCACCCCCTCGATCCGCTCGATCCCCAGCTCGCGGATGTAGTCGTTGAACGACGCGCACTTCTCGTACATGTCCCGGGCCACCGACTTGGGGCGCACGTTCTGGTGCCCGACCCAGGGGTGCCGCGCCGCGAAGTCGTCGAAGGTCGCGTAGATGAAGTCACGATTGGGCTTGGGCCACTCCATCGCCTCCAGCTCGGCGATCCGCTGCTCGTACTCGACCCCCTCGGCCTTCATCTGGGCCATGCGCTCGTCCTTCAACAGATCCAGCTGGCGGCGCAGCACGGCGTCGGGATCCTCGACGATCGCCTCGACCAGCGTCAGCACGTCCGGCCCGTAGCCGGCGGCGTCGCGGTCCAGGACGGCCAGCGCCTCGAGCAGGTACAGCGACAGCGTCTGGTTCAGCGAGAAGTCGCGCTGCAGATCGGCACTGACCTCGACGACCCGGCCGCGGATCGCCTCGGTGGTGACCACGTCGACCAGGTGAGCGCGCCGCAGCGTGCGGAAGTAGGCCGCCGCCCGCCGCCGTTCGTTGCGCCTGTCGCGCGGGCCGCCGTGCGATCGCCCGATGATCGTCACCAGCCGCCGGTAACCCCCGTCCGACGCGCGTGACTGCAGACAGTTGAGCAGCACCCCGTGCGTCACCTCGAACCGCGAGATCAGCGGCTCGGGCGTGCCGTTCACCAGCCGGTCGAGCGTGCCGCGGTCCCAGTGGACGAAGCCGCGGGCGGGCGGCTTTTGCATGACGACCTTCTTGCCGGCCGCCTGCTTGGCGGCCAGGCGCTTGTTCTCGACGACGTGCGCGGGCGCCTGCGCGACGACGAAGCCGCGCTCGTCGAACCCCTTGCGCCCGGCCCGCCCCGCGATCTGCAGGAACTCGCGCACGCCCAGGATGGCGGTCTTCTCGCCGTCGTACTTGCAGAGCTGCGTGAACAGCACCGTCCGGATCGGGATGTTGACGCCCACGCCCAGCGTGTCGGTGCCGCTGATCACCTTCAAGAGGCCCTGCTGGGCCAGCCGCTCGACCAGCAGGCGGTACTTGGGCAGGAGGCCGGCGTGGTGCAAGCCGATCCCGTGCCGCAGGAAGCGCTGCATCTCCTTGCCGTAAGGCGTGTCGAACGAGTGCCCCTCGAGCACGCCGCGAATCGCGTCCTTGTCGGCCTTCGAGGAGAGGTCGACGCTCATCAGGTTCTGCGCCTCTTCGGCCGCAGCCCGCTGCGTGAAGTTGACCAGGTAGATGGGGGCGCGCCCCTGCGTGACCAGCTCGGCGATCGTCTCGTGCAACGGCGTCTCGCGGTACTCGAACTCCAGCGGCACCGGCCGGTCGCGCCCGCGGACGATCGCGACCTCTTGCCCGGTCAGCGACGTCAGTCCGTCGGCCACGGTCGTCACGTCGCCCAGCGTGGCCGACATCAGCAGGAACGTCGTCCGCGGCATGCAGAGCAACGGGATCTGCCAGGCCATGCCACGCTCGCGATCGCCGTAGTAGTGGAACTCGTCCATCACCACGTAGTCCGCCGTGGCGGCGTCACGCAGCGCCATGTTGGCCAGGATCTCCGCCGTGCAGCAGACGATCGGCGCGTTCCGGTTGATGCTCGCGTCGCCGGTCAGCATGCCGACCTGCTCGGGCCCGAACAGCCGGCACAGATCGAAGAACTTCTCGCTGACCAACGCCTTGACCGGCGACGTGTAGACCGAGGTCTTCCCCTCGGCCAGCCCCTTGAAGTGCAGCGCCGCGGCCACCAGCGACTTGCCCGAGCCGGTCGGCGTGTTCAGCACGACGTGCTTGCCCGCCATCAGCTCGAGCAGCGCTTCCTCCTGCGCCGGGTAGAGCGTCAGCCCCGACGAGGTGGCCCACCCCACGAACCGCGACAGCACCTCGTCGGCGCCGGCCTCGCGCGGCGGCAGCAGCCCCCACAGCGGCGGCGGGGGCGCAGAGCTCTCGGCCGCGGTCGTCATCGCGCCGCTACTTGCGCAGCTGCTTCTCGAGGATCTTGTACGCTTGCGTGAGCCGCTGCGCCAGGTCGGTGGCGGCCTTCTGCCTCTCCGGCGAGCCCGCGTTCAGGTCGGGGTGGTACTTGCGCATGAGCCGCCGGTACGACCGCTTGACCGCCTCGAAGTCGGACCCGGGCGGGACCTCCAGCGCGGTGTAAGCCCGGCGGATCGCCTCGTCGCCGGCCGCGGTCCGCCGGGGCGGCGCGTACTCTTCGCGGAACGAGCCGGGCGCGCGGCCGGTGGGGCGCGACGAGCGCGGCGTCGGGCGGCTGGACCGCGACGTGACGCGCTCGACCTCTTCGCGGGCCTGGCGGCGGCGCTCGATTTCGGCCGCCAGCTCTTCGTCGGACATCGACCCGACGTCGCCCTCCCCGCGGCCGCGCGTACGCCGGCCTCGATCGTCGTCCTCGTCGGCGCGCGCGGCCCTGTCCAGCAGCGAGTTGAGCTCGGATCGAGCCAGATCGATGAGGCGCTTGCCGATGCTCATTTCTCCTTGCCCGCATACAGGCTGTGCCCGTCCATCTCGGGCGGGGCCGCGATGCCCATCTCCTCGAGCACGGTCGGCGCCACGTCGGCCAGCTTCCCGCCCTGCCGCAGCTTGCGTCCTGCCGCCCGCGTCCCGACCGCGATGAACGGAATGGGGTTCATCGTGTGCGCCGTGTGGGGCTGGCCGGTCTGCGGATCGATCATCGTCTCGCAGTTGCCGTGATCGGCCGTGATGAACACGGTCGCGTCACCGGCGGCGGCCGCCTCGACGATGCGCCCCAGCGCCTTGTCGACCGCCTCCACCGCGTGGATGGCCGGGTCCAGCTTGCCCGTGTGCCCGACCATGTCGGGGTTGGCGTAGTTGACCAGGATGAAGGTCGGCCCCCCCGGCTTGAGCGCGTCGACCACCACGTCGGTCACCGGCGCCGCCGACATCTCGGGCGCCAGGTCGTAGGTCGCGACGTCGCGGTTGGACGGCACCAGGCGCCGCTCCTCGCCCGGGAACGGCTGCTCGACGCCGCCGTTGAAGAAGTAGGTGACGTGCGCGTACTTCTCCGTCTCGGCCGTGCGCAGCTGCGAGACGCCGTGCTTGGAGAGCACCTCGCCCAGGATCATCGACAGGCTCTGGGGCGGGAAGGCCACCGGCACGTCGACCTTGGAGTCGTACTGGGTCATGGTCGCGAAGCCCGCCAGCTTGGGCACGTGGCCGCGGTCGAAGTAGGGAAACGCGTCGGCGCCGGCGTGCAGGGCCAGCGTCAGCTGCCGCGCCCGATCGGAGCGGAAGTTGTAGAAGAAGCAGCCGTCGCCGTCCTTGATGACCGCCGCGGGCTTCCCGTCCGGGCCTTTCCGTACCAGCGGCATGACGAACTCGTCGGTCAGCTCCTTGCCGTCGGGACCGGCGGTGTAGCCACGCTCGACCGCCGCCGCCAGGTCGTCGACCAGCTGCCCCTCGCCGCGGGTGAGCATCTTCCAGGCCACCTCCAGCCGCTCCCAGCGCTTGTCGCGATCCATCGCGTAGTAGCGCCCGACCGCCGAGACCAGCTCGCCGACGCCGATCTCCTTCAGCTTGGCGTCGACCTGCCGCAGGTAGCCGGCCGCCGACTTGGGCGGCGTGTCGCGGCCGTCCAGGAAGGCGTGCCAGGCGACCCGCTTGAGGCCGCGCCGCTTGGCCAGCTCGCAGACGGCGTAGGCGTGCTCCAGCGCGGCGTGGACGTTGCCGGGGCTGGTCAGGCCGAACAGGTGCAGCGTCCCGCCGCTGGCCTCGACCGCGTCGACCAGCTTCACCAGCGCCGGGTTCTCGTAGAACG
>Ga0335083_10001228_pt1 | contig 35853 bp, 38 predicted proteins | sample Lox_Sample_42_FD_206716 | JGI IMG/M metagenome (GOLD analysis project Ga0335083, IMG submission 206716) | Soil microbial communities from Loxahatchee National Wildlife Refuge, Florida, United States - Lox_Sample_4.2 | ecosystem: Environmental > Terrestrial > Soil > Wetlands | place: USA...
GTCGAATGGTGCCGAGCGCAGCTCAAGCGCGGCAAAGCGCGGGCGCTGGTGGTCAATTCCGGCAACGCCAATGCCTTCACCGGCAAGAGCGGCCGCGCCGCGACCAAGCTTACCGCCGAGTTCGCAGCCAAAGCTGCAAGCTGCAAGCCGGCGGAGGTTTTCCTCGCCTCGACCGGCGTCATCGGCGAGCCGCTCGACGCTGGCAAATTCGGCCCGGTGATGGACGGGCTTGCCGCCCGCGCCAGAGCGGGCGACTTCCTCGATGCGGCTCGGGCGATCATGACCACCGACACGTTCCCGAAAGTCGCCACTCGTCGCACCACGATCGGCAAGACGGCCGTCGCGATCAACGGCATTGCCAAAGGGGCCGGGATGATCGCACCCGACATGGCGACAATGTTGTCGTTCATCTTTACCGACGCGAATATCGCCGCGCCCGTGTTGCAGGCGATGCTCAACGAGGCGGTCATCGATACCTTCAACGCGGTCACGGTCGACGGCGATACCTCGACCTCCGACACGCTAATGGTCTTCGCGACCGGTAAGGCCGAAAACGCGCGCATCGCACGCGGCCGCGATCCGCGCCTTAGAAGCTTCAAACAGGCGCTGCAGCGAGTGCTCGCCGACCTCTCCGAGCAGATCGCGCGCGACGGCGAGGGCGCGCGCAAGCTGGTCGAGATCACGGTCGAAGGCGCGGTGTCGAAGAAATCGGCGCGACGCGTCGCCTTGTCGATTGCCAACTCGCCGCTGGTCAAGACCGCAATCGCCGGCGAAGACGCCAACTGGGGCCGCGTGGTTATGGCGGTCGGCAAGGCCGGCGAGCCGGCAGACCGCGACAAGCTGTCGATCTGGTTCGGAGGTATTCGCGTTGCCCACAAAGGTGCGCGCGATCCCGCCTACGACGAGGCCGCGGTCAGCGCGGCGATGAAAAGGCCGGAGATCGAGCTGAAAGTTGCGCTCGGCATGGGCAAGGCGCGCGACCGCGTGCTCACTTGCGACCTCACTAAGGAATACGTCGCCATCAACGGCGACTACCGCTCGTGATCGCCATGAAACGCTCTTAGCGAGCGGTTAACTACGCCGTTAGAACCCTTAATTTATTTAATCAGTTTGAACCGCCGTTTACCCTGCACTCGTAACGTTTCGGACATAGGGCCGTGACCGCAAAGCTCGTTCTTGTCGCCGCCTGCGCCCTTATCGATGCCGACGGCCGCGTGCTCATCGCTCAGCGTCCGCAAGGCAAGCCGATGGCGGGCCTGTGGGAGTTTCCCGGCGGCAAGATCGAACCGGGCGAACGGCCGGAGCAGAGTTTGATCCGTGAACTCAAGGAGGAACTGGGAATCGAGGTCAGCGAGGACTGTCTCGCGCCGCTTACCTTCGCAAGCCACCGCTATCCCGACTTTCACCTTTTGATGCCGCTCTATGTCTGTCGGCGCTGGAAGGGACAAGTCACCGCCAGGGAAGCGCAAAAGGTGGCCTGGGTGCGACCGAACCGCCTGCGAGACTATCCGATGCCGCCCGCGGACGAGCCGCTGGTGTCGCACCTCATGGCGTTGCTGTAGCCCGGTCCAGAACAGGAAGTGACGATGCACGATATGCTCAAGAACCAGATCCGCCGCTTTCTGCGGCAGCAGCAGGGCGCGACCGCGATCGAGTACGCGCTGATCGCCGCCGGCGTCGCCGCCGCCATCATCGTCACCGTCAATGCGCTCGGCGTTTCGGTGGTCGGCATGTGGACCGCGGTCGCCAACGCGCTCTAGCTTTTTGGCCCGGCTTTTTCACCCGCGGACACCTCCCTGGTGCCAAGGACGTCGGCAAGGCGCTGTCTCGCCGAGCCGGGCTTGAGCGGTTGTTGCTGGCTCTGGTGCGGCGCCCAGCCCGACAGCCAGACAATCTCAAACGTGGCGCGCATGCGCCCATCCTCGTCGGTAAAGCGCTCCCCATAGATGTCGGCCATGCGCTCGAGCGTCGCGCGCCTGAGCGGCGACTTGCGGCGCTCGTGCAAAATATTGGTCGCGCCCATGCGGCGCAATTCGCGCATGAGGTCGAGCACCGAATCGTAGCGCACGGTAAGGCGGTCGGTATCGACCACCGGCAGCGCAAAGCCGGCGCGCTGCATGAGCGCGCCGAGCTCGCGCACATCGGCGAACGGCGCAACTCGCGGGGAGGCGCCGCCTTCGATCTCGCTTTCCGCCTCGGCAAAGGCCTCCCGTAGCTCGGTGAGGCTCTCGCCGCCGATCATGGCGGCGAGCAGCAGGCCATCCGGCCTGAGCGCGCGGCGAATCTGGATCAGCGCGCCGGGCAAGTCATTCACAAATTGCAGCGACAATCCCGACACCACCAGGTCGAGCGAACCTTCGGCGAAGGGCAAAGCCTCTTCATCGGCGGCAATGCGCGCGAAATCGTCATCGAGCCGGTGGGCGGCCGGTTCGACCGCGACCAGATCACCGACACGGCCGCTCTCGCTCAGCGCCCGACGCAACGCATCGGACGGCGTACCGAGATCGGCGGCGCGCTCGAAATGCCGCACCACCGTAGCCAATCGCTCGGCCATGTCTTGCGCGACGCGCTCGAGCAAAAACGTCTCCGCGCCAAGCGTTCCCGCGCGGGCGCGGCGGCGGCGCAACAAAGAACGGTCGAAGATGGTCGGACCTACTGACATCTGCTAGCCTTTGCAGCATGAACGAGTTTGCCGCGCAAAGCCAAGCGCCCGCGACGCCCTTGCGCAGCGCCTTGCGCGGGGCGTTGCGTTTTGCGCTCGATCTTACGCTGCCCCCGCTCTGCCCTTCCTGTCGCGAGCCGCTGGGTGATGGCGTCGGCTTATGCTCCGGCTGCTGGGCGAAGCTGTCCTTCATCGAGCCGCCCTACTGCGCCCGTCTCGGCATCCCGTTCCTCTACGATCCCGGACCGGGCACGCTGTCGATGGAAGCGATTGCCGATCCGCCGGCCTATGATCGCGCCCGCGCCGCGGTGCGCTACGACGACGTCGCCCGTGCGCTGGTGCACGGCTTCAAATACAGCGACCGGCTCGACCTCGCGCCGCTGATGGCGCGCTGGATGGCGCGCGCCGGGCGCGAGTTGCTGGCCGGGGCCGACACGCTGATCCCAGTGCCGCTGCACTGGCGCCGGCTTTGGGCGCGCCGCTTCAACCAGTCGGCCACGCTCGCCGGCGCCATATCGGCGGCAACCGGCGTTCCGGTCGTCCACGGCGCCTTGCAGCGCGTGCGCCCGACCGCCCAGCAGGTCGGACTTTCCCGATCCGAGCGCGCGTCCAACGTGCAAGGCGCCTTCGGCGTGTCCGCGGAGGGCAAGATGCAGGTCGCCGGGCGCCGCATCGTGCTGATCGATGACGTGCTGACATCGGGCGCCACCGTCGACACCTGTGCCCGCGTTTTGCTGCGCGCCGGAGCCGCCGGCGTCGATGTGCTCACCTTTGCCCGGGTTGTGAGCCCGCTACGCGCCACCATATAAAGTCGAGGAGCGACAAGGCCAATGTCCCCGATCGAAATCTACACCACGCGCTTCTGCCCTTTCTGTCATACGGCTAAGGCGCTGCTTAAGCGCAAGGGTGCGGCTTTCACGGAAATCAATTTGTCGCAGGAGCACGAGCGCCGCAACGAGATGGTCGAACGGGCAAACGGGCGCATGACGGTGCCGCAAATCTTTATCGGCGATGTGCACATCGGCGGCTCCGACGAACTGCATGCGCTGGAGCGCGCCGGCAAGCTCGACGCGCTGCTTGCCGGAAGCGGGCCGAACGCATGAGCGCAAGCAACGCGAAAGCGACGTTCAAGGCCGCGATGATTCAGATGCGCTCCGGGCTGGCGCCCGCGGCCAATGTCGACGCGGCGGCAAAGCTCATCGGTGAAGCAAAATCTGCCGGCGCTCATTACGCACAGACGCCGGAGATGACTAACATCCTCGCCGCCAAGCGCGAGCGGTTGCTCGCCACCGTCGTCGAGGAAGATGCCGATACGTCGCTTGCGAGTTTCCGCGATCTCGCGCGCAAGCTTGGGCTTTACATCCATATCGGCTCGCTGGCGATCAAGGCGTCGCCCGACCGGGCTGCCAATCGCGCGTTCCTCATCGACCCTAAGGGCGAGATCGCCGCGCGTTACGACAAGATCCACATGTTCGACGTCGATCTCGAAGGCGGCGAAAGCTACCGCGAGTCGCGTACCTATCGGCCTGGCGAGTATGCGGCGCTCGCCGACCTGCCCTGGGGGCGGCTCGGCGTCACCATCTGCTACGACTTGCGTTTTCCCGCGCTCTATCGCGCGCTCGCCGAAGCTGGCGCCACTATGCTGGCGATCCCGTCCGCCTTCACCAAACAGACCGGCGAGGCGCATTGGCACGTGCTGATGCGCGCACGCGCCATCGAGAACGGTTCATTTGTTTTCGCGGCCGCGCAGGGGGGCAGCCATAAGAACGGCCGCGAAACCTACGGCCATTCACTGATCGTTGATCCCTGGGGGCGTATTTTGGCGGAAGGCGGGACCGAGCCCGGAGTGATCATGGCGGAGATCGACATGGCAGAGGTGGCCAAGGCGCGCGGGCGCATCCCCTCGCTGCAGCATGGCCGCCGATTCGAGGTGATCGAGCCGCTGGCCGAACCGACCCACCTGCACATCGTGCGGAGCGCCGAATGATCCGTTACTCGCTCGTCTGCGAGCACCGGCACGAATTCGAAAGCTGGTTTGCCGATTCCGCAGTCTTCGAGAAACAGGCCAAGCGCAAGCTGGTCGTCTGCCCGCAATGCGGATCGAGCAAGGTCGAGAAGGCGATCATGGCGCCGCGCCTTGCCACATCGAAGCAACGCATGATGCCGGAGGAAAAACCGGCGCCGACAACGAACGCGGCGCCGATAACGGACCATGCGCCGGTTGCCATGCTGTCGCCACAGGAGCGCGAGTTGCGCGGCAAATTGAAGGAGCTGCGCGAGCATCTCACCAAGAATGCCGATAATGTCGGCGCGAAATTCCCCGAGGAAGCGCGCAAGATGCATTACGGCGAGATCGAGCACCGCTCGATCTATGGCGAAGCCTCTCCCGAGGAGGCAAAGCGCCTTGCCGAGGAAGGCATCGAATTCCACCCGCTGCCGATTCTGCCGGACGAGCGCAACTGATTCCCCGTTCGCGCGCCTTCAATACGCCCACACCAGCAGCGCGACGCCGGCAACCACCAGCACGATGCCGAGGCGCTCGCGCGATGTGGTCGGCTGTTTGAAGACGAAGTGCGTCACTCCTTGCGCGAACAGCACTTCGACCAGCGCCAACGTGCGCACGTTTGCGGCGCTGGTGATGGCAAAGCCAAGAAACCAGAATTCGGAGGCAAAGGCGCCCATGAAGCCGGCAAACAACGACGGCTTCCAGGCCTTGGCGATGGCGCCGAGCACCGCCGGATCGCGCAGTGCCAAATAGGCCGAAAGCAGCACCGCCTGGATCACCAGTCCGACGGCCAGCGTGAACGTCGCCGCCATGACGAAATGCGGCAGATGCAGCGCGAGGATGGCGCCGCGATAAGAAATCGCGGAGAGTGCAAACAGTGCGCCGGACAACAGGCCGATGACGGTCGACCGCTTCGTGCCGGTTTTCTCGGCGCCCGCCTTCAACGAAATAACGATGACACCGACGGTGGCGATGAGGATTGCGACGCCGGACAAAGGCGTGATCTTGTCGCCCAGGAAAATCAAGCCGAACAGCGCCACCTGCACCGGCTCGGTCTTGATGTAGGCGTAGGCGACGACGAAGGAACGCTCGCCCATCACCGACAGCATGGTGGCGGTGGCGCCGATCTGCGTCAGCGCCCCGGCGATGACCCAGGGCCAGAATGCCGCGGGCGGATGCGGCAGCCCGTAGCCGGCCGCCGCCATCACCGCCGGCAAGAAGATCAGCGCGAAGGGAAAGCCGAACAAGAAACGGACGTGCGTTGCGCCGACGGTGCCCAATGTCGCGGTGAGCTCGCGCTGCATGGCGTTGCGCGCGGTCTGTGCCGCCGCGGCGATCAAAGTGAAGACGGCCCAGAGCATCGACAATCCCAACACGTCGCGCCCGGCTCCAGGCCGGGTATCCAAGCCTTGCTTCTATAGGCGTGGATGGCCGGCACAAGGGCTAGCCATGACGGGGCAGCTATGCCGCCTTCGGCTTGATCTCCGCGGACTCGGGGAACTCGCTGACCTTGCCGTGCTCGTTGTCGATGAGCAGGAACAGATCGAAATAACGGATGCGCGGCGCCGAGCCGGTGCGCTTGATGATCGATTGCCGCCAGGTCTCGCCGTGCGCCTTTTTCGCCGCCTTGATGGAGGGCCAGACGTAGACGCCGCCGCCGGTCTTGCCGTCGAGCTCGAGCAGGAAATGCTTGCGCAAGAGATCCTTGTTGGCCTGCCAGTGTGCAATCGCGTTGCGCGCCTCTTCGGCGACCTGCTTCCGGCTCCAGCCCTTGGGCGAGTCGAATTCAACGAATTCAAGAATCATCGTTTTCTCCATCGCGTGCCGCAACCAACATGTAATTCACGTCCATGTCGCTCGACAACTGCCAGCGGTCGGCGAACGGATTATAGACCACCCCCCGTTCACCGGTTACGCGCAGGCTGCTGCGCTCGACGGCTCCTTCAAGCTCTGCCGGCGTAACGAACCTGTCCCATTGATGGGTGCCGCGCGGCAGCCAGCGCAGAATATATTCGGCCCCGACAATCGCCAGCGCAAAGCTTTTCAGCGTGCGGTTAAGCGTCGCGGCAACGAACAGCCCGCCCGGCTTCACCATTCCCGCGCAGGTGGCGACAAAAGAGGCGACATCCGCGACGTGCTCGACCACCTCCATGGCGAGCACCGCGTCGAAGCGCTCGCCGGCAGCGGCGAGGTCCTCGGCGGTCGTGGCGCGGTAATCGATGGCGAGACCGCCCTCCTCGGCATGCGCGCGGGCGACATCGATGTTCTCCTCCGCCGGATCGGCGCCGACCATATCGGCGCCGAGCCGCGCCAAAGGCTCCGACAGGATGCCGCCGCCGCAGCCGATGTCGAGCATGCGCAGGCCTTTGAGACAATCGAGCGCCTTGGCGTCGCGACCGAAACGCTCCGCGGTCTTGTCGCGGATATAGGCAAGCCGCACCGGATTGAACTTGTGCAGCGCCGCCATCGGTCCGCGCGGCGACCACCAATCCGCGGCATGGCGAGCGAAGCGCTCGACTTCACCGCGGTCGACAGAAGATTTTGTGCGGCCGGCCATCAGCGCGCCGTCACGTAGTTGCGGAAAGCGAGCGGCGCGCCGATGTAGCGCAACGGCTCCAGTGTCTCGCCGGTGCCGCGGATGGTGATGTCGCCATAATTGAGCATACGGCCGAGCACCGACTGGTCGACGTCCACGCTCTCCACCTTGTCCATGTTCATCTCCACCGTATGACGGCGGATGAAGCCGCACTTGTAGACGATGCGGCGGTCGGTGGCGTCGATCTCGGTGGTCCACCGTTTGAACCAGGCGCGAAAGAACGAGCCGAGCGCGAGAAGGGCAAAAAGCACTGCGGCGGCGATCGCGGGCGGGAAAAGCATGCCCCCGGCAAGCAGCAGGACAACGGCGACCGCCATCAAAACGAAGGCTGGCACGTAGATCACCCAGTGCAGCGTGCCGGTATAGAGCACCCTTTCACCCGGTTGCAGAATTCGTTCGATGTAGCGCATCCGCTTAACCTAGACCGTAACGACTTCGGCCGTTCAAGTTGCAGTCCCGTACCCCCGCCGGTATGTATACGCGCCTTTTTGCCCCGGCGCTCCCAATCGCGCGCGGGGCGTTCGTTAGCGGTTTTTACCCCGTCCGGGAACAACAAGCTCGAAGATCATGGCTCGGCTGGTGATGAAATTCGGCGGGACCTCGGTCGCCGATCTCGACCGCATCCGTAATGTCGCGCGCCACGTCAAGCGCGAGGTGGATGCCGGCTATGACGTCGCCATCGTCGTCTCGGCGATGGCCGGCGTGACTAACCAGTTGGTCGAGTGGTGCCGGCAGGCGGCGATGCTGCACGACGCGCGCGAATACGACGCGGTTGTGGCGACCGGCGAGCAGGTCAGCGCCGGGTTGCTCGCCATCGTGCTCGAGGGCATGGGCGTCAATGCCCGCTCCTGGCAAGGCTGGCAGCTGCCGATCCTGACCGACAATGCCCACGCCGCGGCCCGCATCCTCGAGGTCAATGGCGCCGAGTTGATCCGCCGCTTCAAGGAAATGAAGCAGGTCGCGGTGATCGCCGGCTTCCAGGGCATGCACAAGGAAACCGGACGCATCACCACCCTCGGCCGCGGCGGCTCCGATACTTCGGCGGTTGCTATCGCCGCCGCGATCGGCGCCGAGCGTTGCGACATCTATACCGACGTCGACGGCGTCTACACCACCGATCCGCGCGTGGTGCCGCAGGCGCACCGGCTTGACAAGATCGCCTATGAGGAAATGCTGGAGCTTGCCTCGCTCGGCGCCAAGGTGATGCAGGTGCGCTCGGTCGAGCTCGGCATGGTGCACAACGTGCGCATCTTCGTGCGCTCGAGCTTCGAGAAGCCGGAAGACATCGATCCGAAAAAGCCGCCGTCCGGCACGCTCATTTGCGACGAGGGAGACATCGTGGAACAGCAAATCGTCACAGGCATCGCCTTCTCCAAGGACGAGGCGCAGATCTCGATCCGCCGCGTGCAGGACAAGCCGGGGGTCGCCGCCGCGATCTTCGGGCCGCTCGCCGACGCCAACATCAACGTCGATATGATCGTGCAGAACGTCTCCGCCGACGGGTCGACCACGGATCTCACTTTCACGGTGCCGTCGGCCGATTACGAGCGCGCGCGCATGACCATCGACAAGGCGAGAGCCAAGATCGGCTACGAGCGCATGGATGGGGCGACCGATGTCGGCAAAGTCTCTGTGATCGGCATCGGCATGCGCAGCCACGCCGGCGTCGCCGCCAAGGCGTTCAAGGCGCTATCCGAGCAGAAGATCAACATCCTCGCCATCACGACCTCGGAGATCAAGTTCTCGGTTCTGATCAACGTGGCGCAGACCGACCTTGCCGTGCGAACGCTGCACACGCTTTACGGGCTCGATAAGGGATAATGAAAAACCGGGAGTAATATTATGCGCGTCGTTGCGCTCGAAGAGCACTTTACCCTTCCGTCCGCGGTCAAACGCATCGACCCGGCGGCGATCAAGGCGCGCGGCTTTCAGCCGCGCCGCGCACCAACCGACCGGCCGAACCCGCTGGAATTGCTACCCGAGATCGGCGAAAAACGTTTCAAATCGATGGATGAGGCTGGCATCACCGTGCAGGTGTTGTCGTTCAACGGCCCCGGTCCCGACCTCGTGCCGGGCGCCGACGGCGTCGCCATGGCGCGCGAAATCAACGATTACTGCGCCGGGGTCGTCGCGCAGCACCCGAAACGCTTCGCCGGTTTCGCCGTGCTGCCCACGGCAAGCCCGGAGGCTTGCGCCGCCGAGCTCGAGCGCTGCGTGAAACAGCTTAAATTCGTCGGTGCCATGGTGCATGGCACGACCGAGGGACGCTTCCTCGACCATCCGAGCTATGACGCACTATTGTCGACCGCCGAAAGGCTCGACGTGCCGATCTACCTTCATCCGCACCTGGCGCCGGCCCCGGTGCGGCAGGCCTATTACTCCGGGCTCGAACAGGGAGCCGGCCGCGTGCTGGAGGCCGCCGGTTGGGGCTGGCATTCGGAGACGGCGATCCACCTGTTACGCCTGGTGCTGGCCGGCACGCTCGACAAACATCCCAAGCTGAAGATCATCATCGGCCACATGGGCGAGATGCTGCCGGTGATGCTGGCGCGTATCGACGCGGTCTTTTCACTCGATGTCGATCATCTCAAGCGGCCGATCAGCAAGGCCATTCTCGACCAGGTATGGATCACCACCAGCGGCATCTTCACCGAGCCGCCGTTTCTGGCTGCCCTACAAACATTCGGCATTGATCGCATCCTGTTCTCCGTCGACTACCCCTACGCGCCCAATATGGCGGGCCGGCGCTTCCTCAACGCGGTCTCGCTGTCGCCGGCAGATATGGCCAAGCTCGCGCACGGCAACGCCGACGCGTTGCTGAAGCTGGCCTAGCGCTGCACCGCAGCGAGACCGTACCGGTTTTGGCCAGTTTCGTTCGGCCATTTGGCTTGCCCCTTGCATGGACCCTTCGCTATAGCCTGAGGGAAAATCGCCGCGGCGCAGGCGCCGCGGTCGCTTTTCGTACATGATCGGGCCGTAAAGGGCTGCAGTCGAAGGCGGCTTACAGGAACTTATCAATGCGTGGCGCGCTTGGCGGTCCGCGCGTGCTGCTCCGCAGGCTCCGCGAAGTGATGGCGGAGCCGGTCAGCGCGCAGGAACGCCTCGACAAGGTGGTGGTGCTGATCGCCGCCAACATGGTGGCGGAAGTCTGCTCCGTTTACGTGTTGCGCGTGGACGGAATGCTCGAGCTTTACGCCACCGAGGGCTTGAAGCGCGAAGCCGTGCACCAGACCGTGATGAAGGCCGACGAGGGCCTTGTCGGCCTGGTGGCGAGCGAAGCCAACCCAATCAACCTGTCCGACGCGCAGGCACATCCCGCCTTCTCGTTCCGTCCGGAAACCGGCGAAGAGATCTATCACTCCTTCCTCGGCGTGCCGATCCTGCGCGCCGGCAACACGCTCGGCGTGCTGGTGGTGCAGAACAGGGCGCGCCGCACCTACACCGAAGAAGAAGAAGAGGCGCTGCAGACGACGGCGATGGTGCTCGCCGAGATGATCGCTTCGGGCGAACTGGCTGCGATCGCCCCTCCCGGCGCGGAACCCGTCGCCCGTCATTCGATGAACCTCAAGGGCACTTCGCTCTCCGAGGGCATCGCGCTTGGCCACGTGGTACTGCACGAGCCGCGCGTCGTCATTACCGATGTCATCGCCGACGATGTGCCGAAAGAATTGAAGCGCCTCGATGCCGCGATCGCAACCTTACGCGCCGATCTCGATCGCCTGGTCGAGCATCGCGACGTCGCCGACGGCGGCGAGCACCGCGACGTGCTGGAAGCCTATCGCATGTTCTCCTACGACCAGGGCTGGCTGCACAAAATAAGGGAGGCAGTGTCCACGGGCTTGACCGCTGAAGCGGGCGTCGAGCGTGTGCAATCCGATACACGCGCGCGCATGTTGCGCGCCGCCGACCACTACCTGCGCGATCGCTTGCACGACCTCGACGATCTCGCCAACCGGCTGATGCGCATCCTGATGGGCCACGATCACGCCCCCTCGCGCGAGCAATTGCCGGAGAACGCCATTCTCGTGGCCCGCTCCATGGGGCCGGCGGCGCTGCTCGACTACGACCGGAAAAGGTTGCGCGGGCTGGTGCTGGAAGAAGGTGGCCCAACCTCGCACGTCTCGATTGTGGCAAGGGCACTCGGCATCCCGGCAGTGGGAGAGATCGACAACGCCACCGGCCTCGTCGAGCCGGGCGACGCCATCATCGTCGATGGCGCGACCGGCGACATCCATATGCGCCCGCCGACCGATATCGAAATCGCCTATGCCGAGCGGGTACGCTTGCGCGCGCGGCGGCAGGCGCAGTATCGCGCCCTGCGCGACCGGCCCTGTGTCAGCAAGGATGGGCAGAAGTTCTCGCTGATGATCAACGCGGGGCTGATCATCGATCTGCCGCATCTCGATGACACCGGCGCCGCCGGCATCGGCCTGTTCCGCACCGAGCTGCAATTCATGGTCGCCGATTCGCTTCCACGAACCGGCGATCAACTCGCGCTTTACCGAACGGTGCTCGATGCGGCGGAAAAACGGCCGGTGACCTTCCGCACGCTCGATATTGGCGGCGACAAGGTACTGCCCTATCTGAGGAACATTGAAGAAGAGAACCCGGCGCTTGGCTGGCGCGCGATCCGTCTCGGCCTCGACCGGCCGGGACTGTTGCGCGCCCAGGTGCGCGCGTTGTTGCGCGCTGCCGGCGGCCGCGAATTGAGATTGATGTTCCCGATGATCGCGATGGTGGAGGAATTCGACAAGGCCAAAGCCTTGGTCGAGGTCGAACTGACGCATCTGCGCCGGCACGGCCACGAATTGCCCGATCGGGTCGAGATCGGCACCATGCTGGAGGTGCCGTCACTCTTGTTCCAGCTCGACGAGCTTATGGCCCGCGTCGATTTCCTCTCGGTCGGGTCCAACGACCTCATGCAGTTCCTCTATGCGGCCGACCGCGGCAATGCGCGCGTCGCCGAACGCTTCGATCCGCTGTCCGCACCGGTCATGCGCGCACTCAAGGACGTCGCCGACAAGGCCAAGAAGCACAGCAAGCCGGTGACCTTGTGCGGCGAACTCGCCTCACAGCCGATCGGCGCCCTGGCGCTTGCGATTCTCGGCTATCGCTCGCTGTCGCTGTCGCCCTCTGCGGTCGGCCCGGTCAAGGCGGTGCTTCTCGATCTCGACGTGCGCAAGGGCGAGGAGACGATCCTGCCGCTGCTCGCGCAGCCGGTCGGCAGCGTCAACATGCGCAACAAGCTCGAGAATTTTGCGCAGGCCGAAGGGCTGCAACTGTGACGACACTGCCGCAGCAGAAACTTGACGCGCTGCTTGCTCGGCACGCCTTGGTGGAAAGCGAGATGGCGACCAATCTCGCCCCGGACGCCTACGTGAAACTGTCGCGCGAGTTCGCCGAGCTCTCGCCGGTAGTCGATACCATCAAGGCCTATCGCGCCGCCGTGCAGGAAATCGCCGATCTCGACGCCATCGTCGCCGATGGCGCAAGCGACGCCGAAATGCGGCGCATGGCGCAGAGCGAGAAGCAGGCGGTCGAGGCGCGTCGGGAGCGGCTCGGACACCAGCTGCGCCTGGCGCTGATCCCGAAAGACGCCATGGACGACCACAACGCCATCCTGGAAATCCGCGCCGGCACCGGCGGCGACGAGGCCGCCTTGTTCGCCGGCGACCTCTTCCGCATGTACGAGCGCTACGCGGCGACACAAGGATGGAAGGTCGAGATCCTGTCGATGAGCGAGGGCAGCAAAGGCGGCTTCAAGGAAATCATCGCCGAGGTGAGCGGACGCGGCGTCTTCGCCAAGCTCAAATTCGAGTCCGGCGTCCACCGCGTGCAGCGCGTGCCCGACACCGAGGCCTCCGGCCGCATCCACACCTCGGCGGCGACGGTTGCCGTGCTGCCCGAGGTCGAGGACGTCGATGTCCATATCAACGAGGCGGATCTCAAGATCGACACCATGCGCGCCGGCGGCGCCGGCGGCCAGCATGTCAACAAGACCGAATCGGCCATCCGCATCACCCACATGCCCAGCGGTATCGTCGTCGCCGTGCAGGAAGAGCGCTCGCAGCACAAGAATCGCGCCAAGGCGATGATGATGTTGCGCGCCAAGCTCTACGAGCAGGAACGGTCAAAGCGCGACGCCGAGCGCGCGGCGGAGCGGCGCGGCCAGGTCGGCTCCGGCGACCGTTCCGAGCGCATCCGCACTTACAATTTCCCGCAGGGGCGCGTGACCGACCACCGCATCAATCTTACTCTCTACACGCTCCCGAAGGTGATGGAGGGTGAAGGCCTTGGCGAGGTGATTGACGCATTGATCACCGAACATCAAGCCGAATTGCTTGCGGCAGAAGGCGCGGCGTGAGGGTCGTCGTCGGGCTGAAAGCGGGCGCCTCGATTGCCGAGTCGATTCGATTGGTGTCGCAGTCGTTTCGCATGACGAGCATTGAATCCGCTGACGTCGACGCGCGCCTGCTGATCGCCGAGGCGCTACGCCTCGGCCGCGCGCAATTGATCGCGCAATCGGACCGGCTTTTGGAAGCGCGCGAGGTGAATGTCATCTCGGCGCTCGCCACACGGCGGCTGAAGCACGAGCCGGTTGCCCGCATTCTCGGCCGCAAGGAATTCTGGAGCCTGGAGCTCGCAGTGACGCCGGCAGTTCTGGTGCCGCGGCCGGAGACCGAGACTGTGGTCGAGAGCGCCCTTGATTTTGTGGCAACGCGCGGTCTGCGCATGGAAAAGCTGCGCTTGCTCGACATTGGCACCGGCTCGGGTGCACTTGCCCTGGCACTGCTTTCGGAACTGCTGAACGCCAGCGCCGTCGCAACAGACATCAGCGCTGAAGCGCTTGCGGTCGCCCGCAACAACGCTGCCCGGCACAAACTCGACGCACGCTGCAGATTCGTTGCCTGCGATATTGCCGCCGGCGTCGGCGGACCATTCGATCTCGTCGTATCGAATCCCCCCTACATTGCCCGCGGCGAGATCGCGGGATTGCCGCCGGAGGTACGCGATCACGACCCCGTCTCGGCGCTTGATGGCGGCAAAGACGGTCTCGATTTCTACCGCCGTCTCGCGGGGGATTCCGCGCGGCTGCTCGGCCCCGGCGCGTTAACGATCGTCGAGCTTGGCGCAGGCCAGGGGGACGCGGTAAGCGCGTTGTTTACCAATGCGGGCTTAACGGTGAGATCCGTGCGCAAAGACCTCGCGGGCATTCCCCGCGCGCTTGGCGCGAGCCTTCCATGAGTAAGATGCATTGCGCATAAGCGCGCTGCGCAGCCCTTTCAAAATCGCAAAAAAAGCACTTGGATTATTGCCGGGAAACGACTAGCTTCCGGGCAACGGAATCGACCCCAAACGGTCGCGCTGCCAAGGAACCCCGGAGCGAGGCTCTGTGCGGCGGCGGCGCTGACCAGGTGGATCGTGAAACGCCCGCTTAACGCAAACGGTTTACTGACGGCTGACGAATTCGCCACGAATGGGTCCGGATGTTTCAACCGGCTGAGCGCATCGCTTTCTTGAGCGTCTGTCGATGCGTGCAATGAGAGGAAGGCAACACCGCGGGTCAAGGCCGCGGCCATGGGGTTGCTGCTGATACCGCGACAAGGATCGCAACCGTTCTCGGCAAGCGCGAGCTGGCGCGGATGCGTGCGTGCGGCAAAAACGGAATATGGAATTGGGCTGTTAGAAGATATCGGATTCGGCTGTTGGAAAAGGTGAGCAAATAGGCACATGAGAAACGGTCAGAAGCGCATGCGGGGACGCAATAACAATCGCCGCCAAAACCAGAATCCTCTGACGAGGGTCTATGAGTCGAACGGACCCGACGTGAAGATTCGCGGCACTGCGTCCCACATTGCGGAAAAATACATGCAGCTTGCCCGGGACTCGCAAGGATCGGGCGACCCCGTCGCGGCTGAAAATTATTTTCAACACGCGGAGCATTACTTCCGCTTGATCGCCGCCGCGCAGGAACAGTTCCGCCAGCAAAACCCCTATTACAATCAGCAGCCGCAGCAAGGCCAAGGCGCGCCGCAGGGAGCGGCCGACGAAGGTTATGACGACGGCGAAGACGAGCAGCCGTTCGAGCAGCAGCAACAGCCGCAGCAGCAGCAGCCATATCCACCACGCGAAGGGCAGCCTTATCCGCCGCGCGAGGGGCAATCGTTCCAACCCCGCGAGCAGCAGCACTACGGCAATCGCCCGCAGCAATCCTATCAGCAGCCGGCGGGCAATGACGCCGGCGGTCTGCCTTCATTCATTACCGGTAACCAGGCGCAGCCCTACAATCCGAACCAGGGTCCGAACGGTCACGATCAGGGCGAGCGGCAGGATCGCTATGGCCATCGCCGGCGCCGGCGTCACCGCGGCGGCTATCGGCCCGATCGGCCGGACTTTAACAATCCCAATCAGCAAGGCGCCGCACCGGCGATGCCGGGCGATGGCGGCGATGATTCGCCGCAACCAGGCGAGTGATTTGTGAGATATGCGGATTGAGGGCCGGGCTTTGTCCCGGCCCTCAATTTTTTACCCGCCTGGCGACGGCGCGAGCGCCGGCTTGAGCGCCGGCACCAGGCGCCGTTTTTCGCGGCGCGCAGGGATGGCGCGGTAAACCTGCTTGGTCGCCTCGACGAGATGCACGCCGGCAAACGGCGCCGACAAGGTCGCTCCGGTGCGCTCCCAAGCAACCGCCGAACGCAGGAACCAGCCGCGCTCGACCGGCGGCACATAAAGCGCCTCCCCCCATCCTGTCGGTGTGAACCAGGTCTCGCGCAAGAGCTGATTGATCTGCGTACGCGAATAAGGACGGCCATGCCCAAAAGGCGTCGTATCCATGCGCGCCCATAATCCGCGGCGGTTGGGCACCACGGCGAGCAGCCGGCCGCCGCCGGCAAGCACGCGCCAGACTTCGCGCAGCAGCGCGCCGGGGTCGATGGTCATTTCCAGCGCGTGAACCAGCAGCACGCGGTCAACCGCCGCGTCGGGCAGCGGCATCTCGCATTCATCGACGAGGCTGGCGAGCGCCGGCCGCGCGGTCGGCCATTTCACCACGCCCTGCCCAGCCGGCATAAAGGCAAGGCAGCGCTCGGCCTCCTCGCGGAACAGCCCGAGATAGGGCGTGGCATAGCCGATACCGAGCACGCGCTGGCCGGCCGTATCGCGCCAGAGCGCGCGGATGCCGCGGCCGACGAAGCGCCGCGCCACGACGCCCAGGCGCTGGCCATAGAAATTGCGCAGATCAACGACGTCGATCGACATAAGCGCAAATTACCACGATTACTCAAGAATCGCCGCAACGGGTGGAACGCATTGCCTCTACCTGCTTTTATTGGCGTGCTACGGTTAATGCCCAAACGATGAGGACAATTATGCCGGCCGAAGCTCGCCTGTTCACGTGCTTGAGCGACAATTACGGCGTGCTCCTGCACGACGGTGAAAGCGGCGCCACCGCCTCGATCGACGCGCCGGAAGCGGCGCCCATCGAGGCGGCGCTGAAGGCGACCGGCTGGAAGCTCACCGACATCCTGGTCACCCACCATCACCACGACCACACCGGCGGCATCCAGGCGCTGAAGGCAAAATACAAATGCCGCGTGGTCGCGCCGGTCGCCAAGGGCGCGGCCATCCCGGCAGTCGATGAGACGGTGCGCGAAGGCGACAAGATCTCGGTCGGCAAATTGTCGGCCAATGTCATCGAAACGCCGGGGCACACGCTCGACCACATCGCCTATTGGTTCCACGCCGACAAGCTTGCCTTTGTCGGCGATACGTTATTCTCCATCGGCTGCGGCCGGGTGATCGAAGGCACGCCGGAGATGATGTGGGCCTCGCTGAAGAAGCTGCGCGATCTCCCCAACGACACCGAAATCTACTGCGGCCATGAATACACGCTCGCCAACATCAAGTTTGCCCGCACTATCGAGCCTTATAATCCGGTGCTGGCCGCACGCGAGGCGCAGGCCAAGCAGCAAATCGCGCAAGGCGAGCCGACCATTCCGGTCACTATCGGCGATGAGAAGCTGGCCAATCCGTTCCTGCGCGCGGACCTTCCTGAAGTCATGGGCCAGATCTCCATGGATGGCGAGCCGCCGGCAAAGGTTTTTGCGGAAATCCGCGCGCGCAAGAACAAGTTCAAGTGACGGGCGCCGCCGAGATCATCCGCCGCCTTGAGCTCAAGCCGCATCCGGAGGGCGGGCATTACCGCGAGACCTTCCGCGATCCGCATACCGTCAACGGCCGCGCCGCCTCCACCTCGATCTATTTTCTGCTCCAGCGCGGCGAGCGCTCGCACTGGCATCGCGTCGATGCGGTCGAAACCTGGCACTATTATCTGGGCGCGCCGCTGAAGCTGTCGGTCGTCAACGGCGCCAGCGAAGAAATCATCCGCCTCGGCCCCGACATCGCCGCCGGCGAAGCGCCGCAGGTGACAGTGCCGGCACGCGCCTGGCAATCCGCCGAGAGCTACGGCGACTGGACGTTGGTCGGCTGCACTGTCGCGCCGGGCTTCGAGTTCTCCGGCTTCGAGCTGGCCCCGAAGGGGTGGAGGCCAAAATAACTGCATCCGCTCGTCCCCGCGGACGCGGGGACCCAGCCTTTGCCAAAGAAACTGGATTCCCGCTTTCGCGGGAATGAGCGGATTTCAGCGCCAGGCGTGAGTTCAGGCGAAGTATTGCCCGCCGTTGGCCGTGAGAGTTGCGCCGGTGATAAGGCCGGCATCGTCACTCGCCAGGAAGACGACGCAGCGCGCGATTTCTGCCGGCTCGCCGAGACGGCCGATCGGGATCTGCGGCAGGATCGATTTCTCCAGCACGTCCTTGGGCACCGCCTGCACCATTTCGGTGTTGATATAGCCCGGTGCGATCGCGTTGACCGTTATGCCGTTGCGCGCGCTTTCCTGCGCCAGCGCTTTGGTGAAGCCGAGTTCTCCCGCCTTGGCAGCCGAATAATTGGTCTGGCCGATCTGGCCCTTCTGGCCGTTGATCGAGGAGATGTTGACGATGCGGCCGAACTTGCGTTCGCGCATGCCCTCTATGACGTTGCGGCACATGTTGAACAGCGAGCCGAGATTGGTGTCGATCACCTGTTTCCACTGTTCGGGCTTCATGCGGTGCAGCGTGGCGTCGCGAGTGATGCCGGCGTTGTTGACCAGCACCTCAACGGGGCCGACCTCGGCCTCGACCTTCTTCACGCCCTCGGCGCAAGCCTCGAAATTGGATACGTCCCACTTGAATACCGGAATGCCGGTCTCCGCTTTGAATTTCTGCGCCGCTTCGTCGTTGCCGCCGTAGTTGGCGGCGACCTTGTAGCCGGCCGCTTTCAGCGCTTTCGAAATTGCCGCCCCGATGCCACGGGTGCCGCCGGTAACCAACGCAACGCGTGCCATACGCCCCTCCTCCCGGATTTGTTCCCCCGTCATGGCCGGGCTTGTCCCAGCCACCCACGCCTTTGCTTGCCAGCTTAAAGACGTGGATGCCCGGCACAAGGCCGGGCATGACGCCGTATTCGTTGCAGCGCAACGCTATCGCTTACCGTTCCACGCACATCGCGATCCCCATACCGCCGCCGATGCACAATGTGGCGAGGCCCTTCTTGGCGTTGCGCTTCTGCATCTCGTAGAGCAGCGTCACCAGCACGCGCGTGCCAGAAGCGCCGATCGGGTGGCCGATAGCGATGGCGCCGCCGTTGACGTTGACCTTGGCGGTGTCCCAGCCGAGGTCCTTGTTGACCGCGCAGGCCTGGGCGGCGAAGGCCTCGTTCGCCTCGATGAGATCGAGGTCCTCTTTCTTCCAGCCGGCCTTTTTCAGCGCGGCGCGCGAAGCCGGGATCGGCCCAGTGCCCATGATCGCCGGATCGACGCCCGCGTGTGCCCAAGAGACAACGCGCGCAAGCGGCGTCTTGCCGAGCTTGGCGGCTTCCGAAGCCTTCATCAGCACCACGGCGGCGGCGCCATCATTGATGCCGGAGGCGCTGCCGGCGGTGACGGTGCCTTCCTTGTCGAAGGCGGGCCGCAGTTTCTGCAGCGCTTCGAGCGTGGTGCCGTGCTTGGGATATTCGTCGGCGTCGACGACGATATCGCCTTTGCGCGCCTTGATCGTCACCGGCGTGATCTCGTCCTTGAACTTGCCGGCCTTTTGCGCCGCTTCGGCCTTCTGCTGCGAGCGCAGCGCAAATTCGTCCTGCTGCTGGCGGGTGATCTGCCATTGCTTGGCGACGTTCTCCGCCGTGTTGCCCATGTGATAGCCGTTGAAGGCATCCCAGAGCCCGTCCTTGATCATGGTGTCGATCATCTCGAAGGCGCCCATCTTCACGCCCTGCCGTAAGTGCTGGGCATGCGGGGCCATGCTCATCGACTCCTGGCCGCCGGCCACGACGATGTCGGCGTCGCCATTGGCGATCTGCTGAAACCCAAGCGCAACCGAACGCAGACCGGAGCCGCAGAGCTGGTTCACGCCCCACGCAGGGGCCTCGACCGGAATGCCAGCGGCGATAGAGGCCTGCCGCGCCGGGTTCTGGCCCTGTCCGGCGGTGAGGATTTGCCCCAAGATCACTTCATTGACGCGGCCCGGCTCAATTCCGGCGCGCTTGACCGCCTCCTGGATGGCGGTTTTTCCGAGCTCGTGGGCCGGCAAATTGGCGAACGCCCCATTGAATGCGCCGACGGGCGTGCGGGCGGCGCTGACTATGACGATATCGTCCTGCATCCGAAACTCCTGTTGCGTTGCGCTTTGGGGCGTTTTGGCACTGCCGCATCCTGTGGAGCGGGAGAGGCGCTGTCAATAACGCTTGGACCACACATAAGTGCGGCAATTCGCGGTTTTTAGCCCCATCAAGCGATCGATCGGCAATCGACGGCCGCTCTACCGCGCCGCCACAAAACGACTCGCTTGGCACGGGCGAAAGCGGCTATGCTCGATTACCCACGGCAGGGGAAGCGAAGATGGCGATGGCAGAAGAAGCAAAACAACAAGAGCCGGTCACAATCAAAAAATATGCGAACCGGCGCCTCTACAACACCGGAACCAGCACCTACGTGACCCTCGAGGATCTCGCCGCCATGGTGAAAAACGGCGAGGATTTCGTGGTCTACGACGCCAAGACCGGCGAAGACATCACCCGCTCGGTGCTGGCGCAGATCATATTCGAGCAGGAAAACAAGGAGGGGCAAAGCTTGTTGCCCATCGCCTTCCTGCGCCAGCTCATCCGCTTCTACGGCGACAGCATGCAGATGCTGGTGCCGCGCTACCTGGAACAATCGATCGACACATTCACCAAGGAACAGGGCAAGTTCCGTGCGCAAATGGCGCAGGCCTTCGGCGCCGGCGCCTTCGGTCCACTGGAAGATCAGGTGCGACGCAACATGGAGATGTTCGAAAAGACGTTCGCCATGTTCGTGCCGTTCGCCCGCGGCCAGGGCAAGAACGAAACAGAAAAGCCCTCGGGTGCTGAAATCGACGAGCTCAAGCAGAAGCTCGACGAAATGCAGAAGCGCCTGGACAGGCTGGGCAATAAGGACTGAGCCAGCTCCATCATCCTGAGGAGCGAGCGCGGCGAGCCTCCAAGGACGACGGGCACTGACTCCGCGGCAAATCGCCTTCCGTTGGCCTAGGCTGAAATCGCTTGCGACGCGCGCCACGGCCGCGCCGTCGCGGCGAGCCCGACCAGCGCGCCCTGCAGATAATCGCAGCCCCAACCGGTCAGCATCGTCGCCGCCTGCTCGTCCTGCACCCATTCGGCGACGGTCTTGAGGCCGAGGCGGCGCGAGAGATCGATCAGCGTATGCACGAAGGCGCGGTCGTCCTCCGACCGCAAGATGTTCTGCACGAAGGAGCCATCGACTTTGACAATGTCGACGCCGAGCTTGCGCAAGTTGCGGAACGAGGTGTAACCGGCACCGAAATCGTCGATGGCGATGCGGCAGCCGAGATCCTTCACCCGGGTGACGAAGCCGCGGGTGTCGTCGACGTCCTGGATGGCGGCGGTTTCCGTGATTTCCAGAATCAGCCGCTCGGCAACGCCGCCATGCGCGCGCAACAGCGCGGCGAGACCCGCCCACCAGTCCGGATCGATTGTGGAGGGCGGCGAGACATTGACGCTGGCGTGAAAATCGGGGGTCTGCGCGAGCTCCTGCACGACAAGTTCGAGGACGCGATGGTCGAGCATGCGCACAAGCCCGACGCGCTCGGCAACGGGAACGATCTCGTTGGCATGCGCAATCGAGCCGTCGGGGCGCTGCACCCGCATCAAGCATTCGTAAAAGGCGTTGTTTCGGCTCACCGCCTCGACCACCGGCTCAAAGGCGAGCGCGATGCGGCGGTCGTTGAGTGCGGCGACGATCTCGTCGGTTGCGCGCAAACTTTCCTTGCGCAGCGCCTCCCGCTCGACGTTAGGGCGGTAGGCGGCAAACGAACCGTGACGCTTGGCTCGCGCGACGTCGAGCGCGTCCTGCGCCCGGTGCAGGATTTCCGGCACGGTGCGGGCATGGCGCGGCGCGGTGACGCCGCCGATGGTAACGGTGACCGCGACCGGCCCCGCATCGGTCGCCATTGGTTCGTCGCGCACCGCGGCCAAGAGCCGTTCGGCGGCGACCGACAGTTCCTCCGGTGTGCACGTTTTGAGAACGACACCGAACTTGTTGCCGGAAAAACGGCCAAGGTAGTCTTCGCCGCGCAACTTCGGCCGCATGCGCTTGGCGAGCTGCGCAATCGCTTGCTCGGTGACCTCGAAGCCATAGGCCTCGTTGAGCCGGCCGAGATAATCGATGGCGACCAGCAGAAAGCCGCAGGAGGTGCGGAAGCGGACCGCCTCGTCGAGGATGCCCCCCAGCATTTCGACAAGGCGCGCGCGGTTCATCTCGCCGGTCGCCGGGTCGAAGTGCGCCATTTGCATGAGCTTGTGCTCGCGCTCGTGGCGGGCGTCGATCGAACGCACGACGCCCTGTGCGCGCGCCGGCTTGCCGTCGGCGCCGGCGAACCAGCGGCCGGTGTCCTCGATCCAGATGCGTTCGCCGTCGGCGCGGCGGAAGGCGTATTCGATCTGATAGGCGACGCCGGCGCCGGCATCGCTGTGCGCGCCGCTCGTCACCGCGTCGAAACGGCTGTGGCCGGCGACAGCCTCGACGTGCTGCGCAAAGGCACGCCCGCTCGCGATCTCGGTTGCATCGACGCCGAGCACCATGGCCGCGTTCGCCGACCAGGCGAGCGCGTCGCTGTCGAGGCGCCACTCGTAGGCGGCCTCGCCTACGGAGACCAGGATCGCAGCGGCGTCCGGTTGATCGTTTCGGGCCACGCTCGCCCCTTTTTGGCACGCGGCCTGCCGGGGCCGCGTTAAAATCGAGAGAAAGGCGAGCAGCAAACTATAGGAAATCGTTAAAGATTTGGGAAAAGCGCGCGATTGCTCGTGAGTTGTAGGGCGATGGGCTTTTTCCAGCGCGCGGCACGATACTTGCCAATCTCATAAGCGAGCCGGGCGCTTTGTCCCGGACTGAGACAGGGCAGATGACCGAAAACGGTATGCACTCCGCGCAGACGGACGAGCCGGCAAGCGAAAGCCGCGCGCTCGTCGCGACCGCGCGCGCCGCCACGCACAAAACTGCCGCAGGCTTCCGCGAGGCGCCGTTTATCGCCCAGCTCATCGCCACCAGGGAGCAACTGCCGCAAACGCGCGAGCGCTGCCGCGCGCAGCCGCGCGACGCGATCGCCACCTACCGCACGGTTGAAGCGCTGATATATTTCCCAGAGTGAGGGCTAGTAACCGAGCGCGCAGCCGTCCTTGCGCGGCTCGGAGCCCCCGATCAGCACGCCACGCTGCCAGTCGATATTGACGACTTGCGCGCCACCCCAGGGCGTTTCCGGTATGGTGACGTGGTGGCCGCGAGCTTTGAGGCCTTCGATGGTCGCCGCCGGCATGCCGCGCTCGACCGCGCTATCCTCACCGACGAAGAAGGCGCGCGGCGCATCGATCGCCTGCTGCACGTCCATGCCGTAGTCGACGAGGTTTAGCACGAGCTGCGCATGGCCCATCGGCTGGTAATGCGCGCCCATGACGCCGAAACTGTAAGCGACGCGGCCGCCGCGCAGGCCAAGCGCCGGGATGATGGTGTGCATCGGCCGCTTCGACGGCCCGAATTCGTTGGGATGGCCGGCTTCAAGCGTGAAGCAGGAGCCGCGGTTGGTGAACATGATGCCGGTCTTCTCGGTGCACAGGCCCTGGCCGAAATTCGAATAGAGCGTGTTGATGAACGACACCGCCATGCGGTCCTTGTCGACGATGGAGATGTAGGTCGTCTCGTTGCCCGGCGTCGGCGACTTCGGCAACGGCACGCGCTTCTGCGGGTCGATTTTCCCGGCGAGCGATTTCGCCCACGACTTGTCGAGGAGCTTCGCCACGTCGATGCGCATCGCCTTGGGGTCGGCGATGTGGGTGTCGCGCACGGCGTAAGCGATGCGCGCGGCTTCCAGCATCAGATGGAAGCGCTCGGGGCCCAGTGCTGCGAGCGATTTCATGTCGAAGTTTTCCAGGATATTGAGCATCACCAACGCGGTGAGCCCCTGGCCGTTCGGCGGCAATTCGAAGACGTCGAGGCCGCGATAGTTGCTCGAGACCGGCGTGACCGCTTCGCCCTTGTGCGCGGCGATGTCCTCAGCGGTGATCAGCGAATCGTGCGCGGCAAGGGTCGCAGCCATGTCGTCGGCGATTTCGCCTTCGTAAAGCGCGCGTGCGCCTTTTGCGGCGATAGCCTTCAGCGTTTTCGCCAGCGCAGGCAGCTTGAACACATCGCCTTCTTTCGGCGCCGTGCCGTTGACGAGATAATATTTGGCGCTCGCCGGGTCGCTTCGCAGCCGCGGCACAAAGCGGGCCCAATCGAAGGCGACGCGGGCGGCGATGGGAAAGCCGTTCGTTGCGTAATCGATTGCCGGCGCCAGCGCGAGGTCGAGGCCGATGGTGCCGTGCGCCTTTAGCGTGGCCTCCCAGGCTTCGACGGCGCCGGGTACTGTCACGGCATGGATCGAAGCACCGATTTCATGCAGGCCTTGCGCGCGCAAGGCTTCGCCCGATGCCTTGGCCGCCGAGCGCCCGCAACCGTTGTAGCCCCAGGGCTTTTGCCCGGGCTTCGCCAGCATGATGAAGCAATCGCCGCCGATGCCGGTCATGTGCGGCTCGACCACGCAGAGCACTGCGCAAGCGGTGACCGCCGCATCGACGGCATTGCCGCCTGCGCGCAGTACATCGAGCGCGGCAAGCGTCGCCAAAGGATGCGAGGTTGCCGCCATGCCGTTCATGGCGATGACGGGCGAGCGGCCGGGAAGCTGGAAATCGCGCGGCATTCAAATGCGCCGCATCAAACCTCGGTCTTCGGCTTGAGGACCTGGCGGCCCTTGTACATGCCGGTCTTCAGGTCGATGTGGTGCGGGCGGCGCAGTTCGCCGGAATCCTTGTCCTCCACATAGGTCGGCTGTTTCAGCGCGTCAGCCGAGCGGCGCATGCCGCGGCGCGACGGCGAGGTTTTTCTTTTCGGCACAGCCATGGACGTGAACTCCGGTCAAAAATCGCGATGTCGGTTTGGCGCCGGGCTTATAGACCAGGCACCAAGTATCAGCAATGAGAAATCGGACACCCGTTTCCGCCCACGAACGGCTGGTTTGCCGATTACCGTTGTCGAGCCCCCGTCAGCACGCAAGTCGCCTCCTCCGGCGAGCGCGCGGCGCGGGCGACATAAAGCCCCGCGAGGCGGCGCAGGCCCGGCCCCGGCTTGCGCGCGCTGCGGTCGTAGGGATTCGGCAACACGGCGGTCAGCAGCGCCGCCTGGTAGGCGGAAAGCTCGCGCGCGGATTTGCCGAAGGCGTAACGGCTGCCCGCCTCGACGCCGAACTGACCCGTCGGGCCCCACTCGGCGACGTTCAGGTAAATCTCCAGGATGCGCCGCTTGGTCAGCACGAAATCGATCCAAAGCGCCAGGGGGAATTCCAGCGCCTTGCGCAGATAACTGCGGGCCGGCCAGAGAAACAGGTTCTTGGCCACCTGCTGGGTGATGGTCGAGCCGCCGCGCATCTCGCCGATATCGTCGACCTCGTCGATTGCGGCACGAATGCCGGCGAAGTCGACGCCATGATGGGTACAGAAGCGGCCATCCTCGGCGACAATCACCGTATGAATGAGCGCCGGGGCGATGCGTGCGAGCGGCACGTATTCACGCTCCACCCGCTGCCCAGTCAGTCGGCGCCAGAACATGACCGTCGAGACAGGTTTTCCCGCGACGTAAAACGGCGCCAACACGTACGGCGCAAGCACGAGCAGCAAAGCAACCGTGCCGATATAGACCAGCGGTCGCGGCAATCGCGGTAGCCGCAGCACATCGCGGGTAAGGCTGAATTTGCGGTCCCGGCGCGTCATAGGCGACCATAGCCCATGATGCAATTTGCGGCGATTGCGGCGCGGCGCTAAGGATGCCGGCCATGGATGCGCCTTCCAGCGATTTTTCGACGCGGCTTTCGGCGGTGGCCGGAGAAACTGAAACGCTGCTCGACCGCCTGCTCGGCGCCGAGCCGGTTGCCGGTGAAATCGTACGTCCGCAGCGGCTGATGCAAGCCATGCGCTACGCCGCGCTCGGTGGCGGAAAAAGGGTGCGGCCGTTCCTGCTGGTCGAATGCGCCGGACTGTTCGGCGTCAAACGTGAAAGCGCGCTGCTCGCCGGCTGCGCGCTCGAATGCGTGCATTGCTATTCGCTGGTACACGACGATTTGCCGGCGATGGATAACGATGACTTGCGCCGCGGGCGCGCAACCGTGCACAAGGCCTTCGACGGCGCAACGGCGATCCTCGCCGGCGACGGCCTGCTCACCTTCGCCTTCGACCTGATCTCGCGACCCGAAGTGCATGCCGACCCAGCCGTGCGCGGTGCGCTCGTCGGCGAGCTCGCACGCGCGGCCGGCATCGGCGGCATGGTCGGCGGGCAGATGCTCGATCTCGCCGCGGAAGGTCGCTTTGAGGGGCACAAGCCGCTCGGTGAAAGCGACATCGCCACCCTGCAGGCGATGAAGACCGGAGCACTGTTGCGCTTTGCCTGCCGCGCCGGCGCGCTGCTCGGCAAGGCCGACGCCAAGGCGCTCGTCAATGTCGACCGCTACGGCGCCGCCGTCGGGCAGGCGTTCCAGATTGCCGACGACCTGCTCGACATCGAAGGCAGCGCGGAGACGACCGGCAAAGCGACCGGCAAGGACGCCGCCGCCGGCAAGGCGACGTTAGTCGCGACCCTCGGCCCCGCGGGCGCGCGTGCAAGACTCGCAGAGCTGGTCAATGAGGCCGAGGCCGCGCTGTCGCCGTTCGGCGCCAAGGCCGATATTCTGCGTGCGGCGGCGCGGTTCATCGCCGAACGGCGGAACTGAACAGTTCAGACCGGATTAAATGACGATGGCGCAAAAAACCGGAACTCCGGTGCAGCCGAAGCCGCTTACCGGCCTGCCATTGCGCATGGCGCGATTACACGCGAAGTTGCTCATCGCCATCGCCGTCGGCATCGCCGTCGCGGCAATAGCGCCGGCCGACTGGCGCATCTGGACGCGCCTGCTGTGCGGCTGGGACGTCGGCGTGGTGGTCTATCTCATCGTCATGCACGCGACGTTCCGCAGCTACAGCGTCGAGCGCATCCGCAAGCGCGCCGCACAACAGGACGAAGGCGCATTTGCTATCCTGGTGCTGACAATGGCGGCGACGATCGCCAGCATGGTCGCGATCGTGTTCGAACTCGGCGGCCTCAAACATGCAAGCGAGGCGGCCGCCGCCGGCCAGCTCGCAACAGCGGTCGTCACGATTCTGCTGTCCTGGGCTTTCATGCATACGATCTTCGCCATCCATTACGCGCACGAGTATTACGGCGAGCGCCGCGACAAGAAATTGGGCGGCCTCAAGTTTCCCGGAGACGGTGAGCCGGACTACCGCGACTTTGTTTATTTCTCGCTGGTCATCGCCATGACGTCGCAGGTTTCCGACGTCGCCATCACGAGCAGCGCCATCCGCCACGTCGTCAGCCTGCACGCAGTGCTGTCGTTCTTCTTCAACCTGACGATCCTGGCGCTGACCGTGAACATGATCTCCAATCTTTTTTAGGCGGTCGCCATGCCGATGCAACTGGCAAACTTCAGCGGCCCGACGGGAATAGCGGAAACGATCCTGCTGATGCTCGCCGTGCTGGCGATTGTCGCCGCCGGTGCCAAACGACTCGCCATTGCGCCCTCCATCCTGCTGGTGATTGCAGGCATCGCTATCGCGCTCGTCCCCGGCCTTCCGCGGTTCGAGGTACCGCCGGAGCTGGTGCTGCTGATCTTTCTGCCGCCGCTCGTCTATTCCGCTGGCGTCGCCATGAGCTGGCGCGAATTCCGATTCAACCTGCGGCCGATCACGCTGCTGGCCTTCGGCTGCGTCGTCTTTACCACCGGCGCCATTGCCGTCGCCGCGCATTATCTGCTCGGCTTCTCCTGGGGCGTCGGCTTCCTGCTCGGCGCCATTATCTCGCCGACTGACGTAGTGGCGCCGCTCGCCATGGCGCGCCAGCTCGGCCTGCCGCACCGCCTCGTCGTCGTGCTCGAGGGCGAGGGCCTCGCCAACGACGCGACCGCGCTGGTGCTCTACCGCTTCGCCGTGGCTGCCGTCGCAACCGGCACCTTCTCGCTGGAGAAGGCCGCCGGCGAGTTCGCGCTGATCGTGTTCGGCGAAATCGTCTACGGCATCGGCGTCGGCTGGTTGAGCCTGCGCTTGCGCAACTGGGCCGACGACCCGCGGGTCGAGATCACACTCTCGCTGATGACGCCCTATCTGGCCTTTTGGGTGCCGTTCGATCTCGGCGGCTCGGGGGTGCTGGCGACGGTCGCCTGCGGGCTTTACGTGAGCTGGAACGGCCCGCTGCTCATTCCCTTCGCTACGCGGCTGCAGGGGATCTTCTTCTGGGACCTGGTCGTTTACCTTATCGAAGGCCTGCTGTTCCTCATCACCGGCTTGCAGGTGCGCACCCTGCTGACGGAAGCGCATGCGCCGGCGATTCAAGATCTTGTAGTTGCGACGCTGCTCACCACGGCAATGGCCGTGATCGCCCGTTTCATCTGGGTGTTTCCGGCAACCTATATCCCACGCTGGCTGAGCCCTCGGATTCGCAAACGCGACCCGTCGCCGACATGGCAAGGCCCGTTCTTCCTAGCCTTCACCGGCATTCGCGGCGTCGACTCGCTCGCGGTGGCACTCGCCATACCGTATTTCGTCGCCGGCGGCGCGCCATTTCCGCAACGCGATCTGATCCTGTTTGTGACCTTCGGCATCATCGTCATCACGCTGATCGGTCAGGGCTCGATGCTGCCGGCCGTCGCGCGCTGGCTCGACTTGCCGCGCGAAAGCAGGAAGGAGCGCGCGCACGATATCCGCGAGGAATTGTCGGCGCGCAGGGCGGCGCTCGCCGCCGTCAGCGCGCGGCTGGACAAGGCGATCGAGGATCACGAATTGCCGGAGGAGATGGCCAAACACCTGCGGACGCGCAATGAGGGGCGCGAGCAGGTGCTACCGGCCAATCTTGAAGACGGCCTCGAAGCGACCAGGCAGATTGCCAAGGTGAAAAAAGAGCTGATCGACACCGAACGTCAATTCATTTTCGACATGCTGCGCGAAGGCAAGATCAGCGACGAGGCGCGCCGGCGCATCGAATACGAGCTCGACCTCGAAGAGGCGAGCGTCGCCAATCGCGCCAAGGACGGCGGCGGCTGGTTCTAAAGCCGCCGCCGCGCGCCGATCAATACCAGCAGCGATGGTAACGGCAGTACCAGCTATGGTGATACGGCCGGGAATTGTAATAGTACCACCAGCGCGGATGATGCCGATACCGATAATGATGGTACCAATAGACCGGCTGCAGCATGGACGCCGAGGCCGCGCCTTCGGCGATGGGCGTGCCGTTCGCCGGCGCCGCAATCGCGGCACCGCCCGCCGCAACGCCGAGCGCCGCGCCGGTCAGTAAAGCAATGATTGCCCTACGCATACTTGTTCCCTCCAATGCAGTTCGTCCCAGAGAACAACGATTGCGCGGCCGATTGGTTCGGCGAAAATTGGGAACCCCGCTACGGCGCCACCTGGCGGCCCTGGAGATCTAGACCGGCCGTTCGCCCTTGATGGTGACGCGGTTGCCCGCGCGCGTGTGCGGCCAATAGTCCCACATCGCGCGGTGCTGCGAGCAACGGTTGTCCCAGAAGGCGATGGCGTTCTCGGTCCAGCGGAAGCGGCACTGGAACAGCGGATTTTCCTCGTGGTCGTAGAGATAGGCGAGGATGGCATCGCTTTCGTCGCGAGGGATGCCGACGATATGGCTGGTGAAGCCGCGGTTGACATAAAGCGCTTTCTTGCCGGTGACCGGATGCGTGCGCACCACAGGGTGCTCGGCGCGCGGATAGCTCGGCTTGTCGGCGACGCCCAAATTGGAATAGAGGCCGCGATAGACGATCTCGCCGTCATGCACGGCGGTCAGCCCCTCGAGATATTTCTTCATGCGGTCGGAGAGCGCGTCGTAAGCCGCGTACATGCTGGCCCATAACGTGTCGCCGCCCGACGGCGGACACTGCTTGATGTAAAGGATCGAGCCCATCGGCGGCTCGAGGTCGCAGGAGACGTCCGAATGCCAGCCTTCGCCGTTGGCGCGCGGCGAATTCTTGTCGGCATAGATCTTCATCAAAGCCGGCTCGCCTTCCTCGTGCGGAGCGGCGGGATGGATGTGCAGTTCGCCGAACAGGCGGCCGAAGGCGAGGTGCTGGGCCGGCGTGATGTGCTGGTCGCGGAAGAAGATGACGATATTCTCGGCAAGCGCGCGATGCAGCTCGTCGACGGTGCGGTTGGACAGCGGCTTGGCGAGATCGACGCCGTCGATTTCCGCGCCGATGATCGGCGTCAGCTTGTCGACGGCGATCGTTTCATAGGGCTGCGTGTTGTCGGCCACGTGGCGAATACGCGGGCCCTGATTGCCGCGCAGGGAACTCATGGGACACCTCCGGCCAGTGCTTTGAACAGAATGTAGCCCGATCGCGGGCAAGCGCAACTCGCGCGCAACCTGCGAGACTCACGGGCTTATTCCGCGTCTGCGGAGCAGACGTGCGTCATCGCCCCTGTTCTTTGTCCGGCGCGGGGGGCGCCGGTCTCCCCTTTTTCCGTTTCCCCAAATGGGGGAATGGAGCGCCGGGAGGGCGCCAGGGGGCCTGCGCCAGCAGCCCCCTTTGGGCCGGCCCTTGCGATCGGGCGGCCCGCGCGCCTTGCGAGGGCGCGCGCCGGTCTTGCGAGACCGGCTGCGCCCCCCTGGCGCTCCATCCTGCGGCGCCATTGTCGGGCGCCGCGCCTTGCTGCTGGCTTGGCGCACCCTCGAGACGGCGCGCGAAGCCTTCGAGCCAAGCTCTTAGGATTATATTCCAGAATGCCGGAATGTCAAGCCGCTATTCCGCCGCGGTGCGCTGGCCTTGGCCGAAGCGACGCTCGATGTAGTCGGCGACCATCTGCTTGAAATCGGCGGCGAGCGTCGCCCCGCGCAAAGTGGCAGCTTTCTTGCCGTCGATGAACACAGGCGCGGTGGGCTGCTCGCCGGTGCCGGGCAGCGAGATGCCGATGTCGGCGTGCTTTGACTCGCCCGGCCCGTTGACGATGCAGCCCATCACCGCGACGTTGAGCGTTTCCACGCCCGGATAGCGCGTCTTCCACGCGGGCATGGAATCGCGGATGTAGCCCTGGATGTCGGCGGCCAATTCCTGGAACGTGGTCGAGGTGGTGCGGCCGCAGCCGGGACAGGCGGCCACCAGCGGCACGAAGGTCCGCAGCCCCATGGTCTGCAGCAATTCCTGCGCCACCTGCACCTCCAGTGTGCGGTCGCCGCCGGGCTCCGGTGTCAGCGAGATGCGGATGGTGTCGCCGATGCCGCGCTGCAACAGCACGCCGAGCGCGGCGGAGGACGCAACGATGCCCTTCGAGCCCATGCCGGCTTCGGTCAAGCCGAGATGGAGCGCGTAATCGGAGCGGCGCGCCAGTTCGCTGTAGACCGCGATGAGATCCTGCACCGCGGACACTTTGGCGGAAAGAATGATGCGATTCTTCGGCAGGCCAATCTCTTCGGCACGCGCCGCCGAGAGCAGCGCCGACTGCACCATGGCTTCGTGCATGACCTCGCGGGCGTCTTTCGGATTGGATGATTTCGAGTTCTCGTCCATCAGCCGCGTCAGCAATTCCTGATCGAGCGAACCCCAGTTGACGCCGATGCGCACCGGCTTGCCGTATTGAATCGCAAATTCGACGATCTGCGTGAACTGCGGATCGCGCTTGTTCTTGAAGCCGACATTGCCGGGATTGATGCGGTATTTGTCGAGGGCCTCGGCGCAGCCGGGGTGATCGGCGAGCAGCTTGTGGCCGATGTAGTGGAAATCGCCGACGACCGGCACGGAAACGCCGAGCTGCGCCAGCCGCTCTTTGATCTTGGGCACGGCGGCCGCGGCCTCATCGCGATCCACCGTGATACGCACGATTTCCGAGCCGGCACGTGCCAAAGCCGCGACCTGCCGCGCCGTCGCCTCGACGTCGGCGGTGTCGGTGTTGGTCATCGACTGTACAACGATCGGGGCGGACCCACCGACGATGACGCCGCCGACGTTGACGCCGACCGACTTATGACGTTCCTGCGCGCTGGTACCCATCGAACGCTCCAGCAACCGGGTTAGCCGCGAAAAAGTTCCCGCCACCGGGAGTGCCAGACAAATATGACAGGGTCAACGCAGGCGAAAGCCCCGCGTCGAGGGTCATTTTGGCCGGTTCACCAGGATCAGCCCCGCCGCAACCAGCGCCACAGAAGCGGCAAAAGCCGCCGTCAACGGCTCGTCGAGCATGAGATGGCCGGCGGCGACGCCGAACAACGGCGACAGGAAGGTGAAGGCGGAAAGCCGGTTGGCGGAATAGCGCGCCACCATGGCAAACCAGATGACGAAGGTGACGCTCACCACCCACACCGTCTGATAGGCCAGCGCGGCAATCGCCGGGACGGACGGCACGTGGCTCATGTGCTCGCCGAACAGCGGGATGCAGACGGCAAAGACCGGCGCCGAGACGACGAGCTGGTATAGCATCACCTTTTCCGCCGGAGCGCGGGTCAGCGCGCTTGCCTTGATCAGCACCGTGGTCGCCGCCCAACCAAACGCGCCGCCGAGGATCATGAGATCGCCGAGCGCCTGATGCGGGTCGGCAGCGGGCGTGGGCAAACCGAAGGCGAGCGCAATGCCGGCGAAGGACAAGGCCAGTCCCGACCATTGCCACCAGTGAAAGCGGTCTGCGGGGAGAAAAATGCGCGAGCCAATGACGACGAAAAACGGCGCCGTATAGAGGAACAGCACGGCGCGGCTCGCCGTGGTGTAGAGCAGCCCGCGATAGAGCAGGATGAACTCGGCGGCGAACAGCACGCCGGCGCCGATGCCGGCGATGAGCGTGCCGTCGCGCTTAAACAGTGGAATGCGCCGGGCAAGCGCCCAGACCAGCACGATCGCGATCGCGCCGAAACCGCGCAGGGCGGCTTGTGTCATCGGCGGGATGTCGTGGATGGCGAATTTCGCCGCCACCTGGTTGAACCCCCACGACAGGCAGAGCATGACCATGACCGCGGCGCCGAAGGCATCGAGCGGGCGGACGACCTGGTGATGGGTTGCGGGGGTGGAGGACACGGAAGACTTCCGGCTGGCGCGGTCTTATCGCCCAAGCCGAAGCATGCGGCAACCGCTATGGCTCGGATGCGAAGTTGCGGAAGGTGACCGAGTAGCGCAGGCGGTCGAGCGGCGGAATGCTGTGCTCCCACAGCGTGCGCGACGGCCCGCTCAGCAGATACGCCGAGCGCGGCTCAGCAACGAACGAGGCACGCTCCCACGTCATGCCCTGCCGGCGGCGCAGGCGGAACCTGCACGCCGCAAGGATCGAGACGCCCACGACGTCGCCGAACATCGGCTTGTCCTTGTGCCAGCCGATGCCGGCGCCGGGCGCGTATTCTGTGACCAGCGCCTGCTGAAAGCTCTCGGGATCGCAGCCGGCAAGACGCGCCGCCTTGCGCTGCAGCGGCAACAGCTCGGATGGGATCGGCTTGCTCTCGGCGAGCTGCTGCGCCTGGTAGTCGTAGCGCCAGCCGAAGGAAACGATGCGCCGGTTGCCGAGAAAACCGCCGGCAAACTCGAAAGGCTTGAACGGCAATGTTTCGACAAATGCGACGAGCGAGCGTTCCTCATCGGGACGGATGAGATCCGCCTGATAGCGCATGCCCTCCGGCAACACGGGCGGCGCATCGAACAATTTGAGCTGTGCCTGTGCCATCGCTGAACCGATAACGTCCAGCGCAGCTAATGTGTTCACGCCGCCTTGCAATGGGCGCAGATGCCGGAGATCTCGATCACCGGCGTTTTCGGCGTGAAGCCGGCGGCGCGCGAGGCGGTTTTGATGGTGTCGGCAACGGCCGCGGCAGCGGCTTCGCCGACGGCACCGCATTTCTCGCAGATGAGGAATACCACAGGATCGCTGCTGGCGTGGTTATGCACGCAGGCGATGAAGGCGTTGCGGCTTTCGATGCGGTGGACGAGCCCCTGCTCGCGCAGGAAATCGAGTGCGCGGTAGACTGTGATCGGCGCCGGACGGCCGCCCCGCGCCGCGAGCCTGTCGATCAGCTCATAGGCGCCGAGCGGCGTATGGCTCGACAGCAGCACCTCGAGTACGGCGCGCCGGATCGGCGTCAGCCGCTCGCGGCGCCCCGCGCAGATAGCCTCGGCATGCGCGATGGCGTCGCTCGAGCAACGCGCATGGTCGTGATCTGGCGGCGGGAACGCCGCGCGTAAGCCGGTCTTTTTGGGCAACAGGTTGTGCCTTTCGAATCTGAATTCTACCGCGACTAAGGTCGCAACGTAAAAACGCTGGCGGCCTCTATATATTGCATTGCAATAAAAACGGGAGCAGGGTCCGCCATCCCGCGACAAACCCTTCATTTGCGGCCATTTGGTCGCCTGAATCGAGGATCGCATGTTGAAAGGCAAGACGGCGCTGGTCACCGGCTCGACCTCGGGAATCGGCCAGGCAATTGCCCGCGCCATGGCCGCCGAGGGCGCCAACGTCATGCTCAACGGCTTTGGTGACAAGGCGGCGATCGAGACCCACCGCGCCGGGATGGAGAAGGAGTTCGGCATCAAGGCGCTCTACTCGCCGGCCGACATGACCAAGCCGGCCGAGATCGCCGAGATGGTGGCGACCGCCGAAAAGGCCTTCGGCGCGCTCGACATCCTCGTCAACAATGCCGGCATCCAGCACGTCGCCAATATCGAGGACTTCCCCATCGACAAATGGAACGCGGTGATCGCCATCAATCTCTCCTCCTCGTTCCATACGATCCGCGCCGCGGTGCCCGGCATGAAGAAGCGCGCGTGGGGCCGCATCATCAACATCGCTTCCGCGCACGGCTTGGTCGCCAGCGTGCAGAAGGTCGCCTACGTGGCGGCCAAGCACGGCCTCGTCGGCTTGACCAAGGTGGTGGCGATGGAAACCGCGAACGCCGGCATCACCTGCAATGCCATCTGCCCCGGTTGGGTACTCACCTCCCTGGTGCAGGCGCAGATCGACGCGCGCGCCAAGGCCTCGGGCAGACCGGTGCGCGAGGAAGCGGTCGCGCTCGTCTCGGAGAAGCAGCCGATGCACCAGTTCACCAAGCCGGAGTCGATCGGGGCGCTGGCGGTGTTTCTGGCGAGCGATGCCGCCGCCACTATCACCGGCGCGGCCTACCCGATCGACGGCGGCTGGACCGCGCAGTGACAACACCCGTCATTCCGGGGCGCGAGCGAAAGCGAGCGAGCCCGGAATCCATAACCCGCAGCGCTGCGGAGTATGGATTCCGGGTCCGGCGCTTCGCGCCGTCCCGGAATGACAATGTGAGAACCCCATGATCGAATTTCTCACCCGCGCCTTCGGCGGCGATAAATCGGGCAAGCCGCCGGGCACGAAGGCAATCAATCTGGCGCTGCAGGGCGGCGGCGCGCACGGCGCCTTCACCTGGGGCGTGCTCGATCATCTGCTCGACGACGGGCGGCTCACCGTGGAAGGCATCTCCGGCACGTCGGCCGGCGCGGTCAACACGGTGATGCTGGCCGACGGCTTGAGGCGCGGCGGCCCGGCTGAAGCGCGCAAGCGGCTGGCCGATTTCTGGCGCGCAGCAAGCCTCGGCGGCGACCTGCCGCCGTTGCAGCGCGCGGTGACCGACCGGCTGTTCTCGCTTCTGCCGCACCAGGATTCGCCGACGCTCGACTGGCTCACCGCCTGGTCGAAATACCTTTCGCCCTACGATCTCAACCCGCTCAACATCAACCCGCTCAAGGACCTGATCGAGCGCTTCGTCGATTTCGAAAGCCTGCGCGCCGACAGCCGCGCCATTTTCGTCGCCGCCACCAATGTGCAGACCGGGCGCCTGAAGGTCTTTTCGCGCGAGACGATTTCCGCCGAAGCGGTCATGGCATCGGCCTGCCTGCCGGCAATCTTCCGCGCCGTCGAAATCGACGGCGTGCCCTATTGGGACGGTGGCTA
>Ga0335083_10001229_pt1 | contig 35851 bp, 36 predicted proteins | sample Lox_Sample_42_FD_206716 | JGI IMG/M metagenome (GOLD analysis project Ga0335083, IMG submission 206716) | Soil microbial communities from Loxahatchee National Wildlife Refuge, Florida, United States - Lox_Sample_4.2 | ecosystem: Environmental > Terrestrial > Soil > Wetlands | place: USA...
TCCACCAGCCCCACGTCAGACGACTCGGTACGTGACATCTTGCACCAGGTAGCCGAGGCTCGCTCGCGCTGTGCCTGAACCGCTGCTGTGGCCTCGCCGGCGTGGGCAGGATCGGGCGATCTTCGGGGGTGCGCGAGGCGACATCAACGGTCGAGTCCGTTCGCCGAGCGAAGTGGGACCATGAAGACTGTGCACGTGGCTGACGATCGCGGGAGCTGGGCGGCCGAGGACAACGAGCCGTTCAACGCGGCCCTCGGCGGCGTGTCGCCCGAGCTGTTCAGCTACTCGGCCGGAGCCGGCAACGGTTGCGCCATTGCCTTCCTGTGGGTAATCGCGATTGGGCTGATCAGTGTCGGAGCGATCGGCCCGTCCGTGATTCTCCTCGCGATAGGGGGCGCTCTCGCTGGCGCTCTTGCCTGGCGGTCGGTTCAGCGGTTTCGGCAGCGACCTGCACGTCGGCGCGGATGACGGCGTGCATCAGTGACACCACGCGCAGTCATCCTCGTCGAAGGCGAGAGCGACCGGATCGCGCTTGAGACACTCGCGGCTCGACTGGGCCGCGATCCTGCTGCACGGGGTGTCGAGATCGTATCGATGAACGGCGTAACGAACGTGGGTGCGTATCTCGAGCGCTTCGCCGCGACTCACGGCGTGGCAGTGATGTGCGACGATCGAGAATCCGCCGGCGTCCGCCGTGCCGCGCAACGTGCCGGCGTCGTCGATCTGCACGTCGAGGTGTGCGTCGCCGACCTCGAAGACGAACTCATTCGAGCGCTGGGCCCCGCGGCGGTCGAGCAGGTGATCGAGGCGGAGGGCGAACTCGGTTCCTTTCGCGCGCTTCAGCAGATGCCGGCCCATCGCGGGCGCACACCTGAGCACCAACTCCGTCGCTTTGTCGGAACGAAGAGCGGCCGCAAGGCCCGGTACGCGCGCCTCCTCGTCGAAGCTCTCGATCTCGCGCACATTCCACAACCGTTGAGGGACGTGCTCACGCATGGATCGGGAAAGTCGTGACGCGTCGAACTGACCCAGTACCTCCGGCCGGCTGGAGCCGCAACCCATCGCATCACGCCGATGACCGAACGATGGCGCGCGTCCGGACATGGTGGACGATCCACGCGGTGCGAGCTTCCGGAACCCGGCCGTTGCATGATGACTACGTGTGGCCCGACGATCGGCGATGGATCAGGTGTGCAACATGACCGACGAGACGTTTGATCGAGAATTTTGGGAAAGACGCTGGGCGCAGGCGCTGCGAGAGCATCCGGACGAGGTGGCGATTCGTCCACCGAATGCGCACCTCGTCGCCGAGATCGGAGATGTCGCCCCCGGACTCTCCCTCGACGCAGGCTGTGGGCACGGCGCCGAGGCGATCTGGCTCGCGGCGTCCGGATGGCGGGTCACTGCCGTCGACTTCTCGGTGACCGCCCTCGAACACGCCCGGGCGATGGCGCAGGCCGTCGGTGGAGACGTCGCCGAACGCATCGCGTGGATCGCTGGCGATCTCGGGAGCTGGGAGCCGCCGCCCCGGCACTTTGATCTCGTCAGCTGTTCGTATGTGAACATCCGCGGATCTGTGAGGGAGATGGTGGCTCGGCTCGCTACCGGCGTCGCGCCCGGTGGGACGCTCTTCCTGGTCGGCCATCTTCCCGTGGATCCCGCGACCGGCGAACCAACGCCCGCGGCGGGCCAGGTACAAGTGACCGTGGAAGAAGCCGTCGAAGCTCGCGACTCGCGCGAGTGGAACGTCGTCTTGGCCGAGGAGCGGACCCGGGCCGTTGGCACCGGAGTCGATGCGGTTGTGCGCGCGGTCTACCGGCCTTCGCGTTGTGGTCGCAGAGGGTGAACGCAACGCTTTCGTCGAGTCGGAGCGGGCCGGGTGTGTTCGCGGGTAGTTGGGACCGCGGTCGCCGTGCGCTTTGTGTATGTCGGCCCGAGGCGATGCCGACAATCGACGTCGGTCATGGGAACGGCGGCCCGTGCGCGCTGCGATCCAGTTGGTTGCCGCAGTACTGGTGCCCTTCATGGTCATCGCGACTCCGTTGACCTGGCTGGAGAAACACCTCGCCGGGCCACACGGCGCCGCCACTCACTGCGATCGCGATCAGCGACAAGGTGTGCCCTTCCCTCGTTGAGGTTCAACGGGCGGCGACCACCTTCCAGATGCAATGGATCGCAGCAGCCGACCCACGACACTCCTGGCACGTTCGCAAACGAGGCTCGAACCTGCGCTGGCCGATTGAGCGCGAGCATTGAACGAGCCGCTCCGAAGCTCGCATCCTCGCTGCGCTCCCGGCTCGTGGTTGTGGCCTCCGACGCACAACTCGTCAACCGGCCATCGTCCGTAGCCGCCGATCGGTTCGCCTGACCAGGCGGGTTCCGTGTGCTCGCAGACGGGCGTCGAATCGGGCAGTCTGAGGGGGTGACGGGGAACACTGAGCACCTGGGTGCCCGCGCAGAGGAGCGCTCGATGTTGAGCGGGTTTCTCGACTGGTATCGCGAAGTGGTCGAGCACAAGGTCGAGGGGTTGGCGCTCGACGACGCGACACGGGTCATGACACCGACCGGTCTGTCACCTCTCGGTGTTGTTGCACATCTCGCCGCAGTCGAGGTCGGGTGGTTCGACGAAACCTTTGCCGGCCGGCCGGTCGACGAGATGTGGGACGACCACGGGTCGTTCCGAATCCGTGAGGGCGACACCGTCGAGTCCGTGCTCGCCGAGTATCGCGACGTGTGCGGCCGCTCGCGCCAGGTGGTGGCTGCCGCGTCATCGCTGGATGATCTCAGCGCTCGGACCGATGATGTATGGGGCCGGGTATCGCTGCGCTGGATTCTCGTGCACATGATCGAGGAGACCGCACGGCACGCCGGTCACCTCGACATCATGCGAGAGACGATCGACGGCCGTACTGGCGATTGACGAACGCGCCTGCCGATCTCTGCTACTGGCGCTGCGAGTGTGCCGATCGGCGGCTGTCGTTGTCGCTAAGACTGGTAGTGGGGGATCGCGTATACCCCGGCAAGCAGTATGGATACCGGCCGGCCGAGACCGGCTGAGGATCCGGCCGGCGGATTTTGTCTCACGACGACGCGTGTCGGCGGTGCGCGCAGAGGTAGGTCCGGCCGCACCGACATGGCGGGATGGCAGCGGGTTGTCGCCTGCTTGGCCGGCACGACGCAGAGCTGACTCGGCAGCTTCAACCCGACCCTCTGGCTGGGTGCAACTCGAGGATTCGGGCGAAGGCCGCGAGTCCGCAGTTCACTGGTCGCCGTTTTCGCGGGGAGCCCGACGACGTTCGGTACAACGACGGACGAGCGACCGGGCTCCGTATGGAGACCGCCGGGTATCCCGGGTCTCGCGCTTTGGGCCGGAGATCTTGGGAGCGACGTGCGAGGAGACGCGTGAGGAGACGCTTTGCTACACGCGGCGATCAAAAGCACTGCCCCGACGACGCACGAGAGCAACCGCATGTCTGTCAGACGCTGCACGGACGGTCGTGGTTCCACTCGCGCGCCAGATTGCCTGATCGCGCGCCACCAGGCGAACGCAGCCCAGGCAGACATGGTGCAGCGGTACGGTGGCACCTTGAATGTCACTAGACGCGACGACCGAGGTACGCCGCGAGTTCGTCTGCAGAGGACGCGCTGTCCGGTGGACTCCGTCTCGGTCCGAACCCGGCCACGCCTTCTGGCCCGCGCAGGTCGTCGGAGACAACCTCCGCGCCCTTGAGCAACTCGACTGCGATCGTCGGGTCGAGATCCGTTGACTGGTGGGTTGCCTTGGAGAGATCCCAGCCGTGGACGAAGACCTCCGTCGTCGCAAGCCATAGAGCCAACGAACCCGAGAGGTCTCCGAAGGGCATACTGACGCGCTTATCGAGCGCGCCGGGCGCGTCGAAGGCCGCCGCGCACAACGCGGACGATTCGTCGTACGCGCTGAGAAAGTCACCGCTGGCATAGTCGGGCTCGTGGTCGGGAGGCGCGTCACCTGCACGCATTGCCCGAGCGAACCGGAAGTTCGCCACGACCACGTGATTGATCACGTCCCGCACGGCCCACGACTCACAAGGCGTCGAGTTGCCAAGCTGGTCGGTCCCGATGTTGGTCAGAACGCCACGGGTAATCGCATGCGCCCGCGCCAGTACCTCCTTTTCCAACCGATCCAGCCCCCGTCGTCGTGCACCCGACCTCCACCAGGTCTACCGAGGGGCTGTTACATCTGCGCTAACGATCGTCGGCGGCAGTCCCGATGAAGGAGCAAGCCCCGAGCGCGAAGCGCGGATCGGCTGCGGGTTCAGGTGGTCATCGCAACGCTTTCGCGAGGTAGATGACTTCGTGCGTTTCGTCGGAGCGCAACGGCTCCCGCTCGCCCGTGGGAGCGAAGCCCTCAATGCGATACAGCTCAGCGGCGCCTGCGTTGTCGTCGACGACGCCGAGCCGCGCGGATGACGCGCCCTGCTCGGCGCCCCAGACGAGAACTGCATCGAGCAGCGCCCGGGCAATGCCTTCGCGTCGTCGTTGAGGACGGACCCACATTGCGAAGACGTGGACTACGCCATTGACCACCGTGCCCGTCGCGAGGCCGTGCCACCCGTCGTCGTCTTCTGCGATGACCGCTACTCCTTCGGTAACCCACGACAAGCGACTCGCGGGAGTTCGAGCGACCTCACTCGCGTAGGTGCTCCCAAATGCCATGGGACTTTCCGACAGCGCCTCCAGACGCAAGGCATGCAGACGGTCGAGTTCTGTGGGGTCAACGCTCCGGACGAGACACATCACAACGCCAGCCTCGCCCAAGTCGACTATGCAGGGCCGCGATTTCTTGCCTCGTCCGGCGAGACCATAGCGGTGGTTATGGCGTGGTGTTAGGTGATGTTCGTGAAGTTGAGGTCGTTTGGTTGTTGGTTAGGAGTTGCAGCGGCCAGGTGCCGGGGATGCCCTTGAGTTCGTAGGTGCCGAACGGTTCGAACGTCGCCGTTTGCCCGATGACGGCGGGGGGAATGGACGCTGTCACGACGATCTGACCAGAGTCGGCTAGCGCCATGGCCCGAGCTGCTATCACGACGCCGAGCCCGGAGACGTCGTCGCCGCGACGGTCGATGTCACCGAGGTGGATACCGATTCGCACTCCGAGGCCTTCGATAGCGAGAGCGTCGCGGACTCTTTCCGCCGCGCGGAGCGCGGCGCCAGCGGAAGGAAGTGTTGCGAGGATGCCGTCACCGGTGGTCTTGATGACTGTCCCGCCGCAACCTCCGACCGCGCCGCGGAGTGCTGCGTCATGACGGTCGAGTACGAACTTCCATCGCGCGTCGCCGAGAGACACGGCACGTTGGGTGGACGCGACGAGGTCCGTGTACATAACCGCAGCGAGGATGCGTTGCGGTGGCGGGAGTCGTCGCTCACCGATGACAAAGGCGGCGATTTCGGCCACGAGTGCGTCGACATCACCGAGAAACGGAAAGTGATCCGCACCGTCGAGTTCGACGGCTTTCGCACCGCTGATCTGCGACGCCGCGAGCCGCACCCACTCGGAAGGCGAGTACGCGTTGTCTCGTCGGTGTAACACCAGCGTCGGAGTCTCGACCTCTTCAAGGAGCTGATCGGCGGGTCGCGAGGTGAAAACCGAATCCCAGATACGACCCGCTGTCGTCGGGCTCGCACCGACGCGACCTGCTCGGGCGTACCACGCTTGAAACGACGAGTCCGACGCGCGAGACGGAGCGATCTGGCCGAGAAAGTTGTCCCCGACGCCATCCACGTTCTGGCGGACGAAACCGCGACGTTCGGTGACCCAGCTCTCCCACTGGTCGTCGGGAATGGTCAATGGTTGGTGCAGGATCAGTAGACGCAACCGATCGGGGTGCTGCGCCGCGAACCGGGTTGCTATCCCGTATCCATCCCAGGCGAAAACCACGGGATCCTGAACGGCTGACGCTTCGACGACCGCCGCCAGGTCGTCGGCCCAACGGTCGAGAATCGGTCCGTTCAAGTCCACGATCGGATCGGACAGCCCCAGACCTCGGCGGTCGAACACCACTACCCGAGCAAAGGATCGAAGCCCTTCGAGCAGCCGCACGAACCCAGGATCCTCGTCGAAGACTTCCATCGGAATGAGACCACCGGAAACCATAACGACGTCGACGGGCCGATCACACGAGAGGTCGGACTCAAGCACCCGAAACGCGACATGAGTGCCATCCGAACCGCGCGCATACTCCACATCACCCACCTGTCCAGTCTCGCGCTGCGCACGAACCCGCGCCCGTCCGGCACTCCTCGCCCGACCCGATCAACAGATCTGTGCGCCTCGATGGGTCGTCTCAGTTCGAGGTCGGCGGGAGGTCGAACAAGGCCACCTCGGCAGCATCAGGCGCGTCGAAAAGGAGCAGCCACGCGTCGAGGTCGGTACGACGGATTGGGTAGCGGTCCCAGGGTGGCTGCGAGTTCCGCGCCTCGATGCGCCGCCAGAGTTCGTCGGTAGAAATATCGAGGTAGTGCAGTTCGACGCCGACGCCAAGGCGACGAGCCACGGATCGCATCTCGTCGCGTTCCGTCCGCGCCCAGAGCCCAAAATCGACGACGACACTCAGCCCAAGGCGCAGTATTTCTTGGGCGAGATGCCAGAGTTCGCGTTCGACCCTCTCCCGGGTCGGCGCGTCCCAGGGGCTGGAGCCGAGGGCCGTGAGCCACTCATCCTTCGTGAGGCGCACGGCGCGTCGGTCTGCAGCGAGCTGCCTTGCGAGTGCGGTCTTGCCCGCCCCAGGCAACCCGCAGGTGAGAATCAATCGCGCGCCGCTCACGTGCCCTAGTCCAGCAGCTCCGAGCGGCAGAGTTATGGCGCAGCGACTCCGACAGCCGTCAGGAGCAGTTCGGGGATCTTCGTCGATCGGCAGACGTTCGTGCGCAGCGGCGCTCGAAACCTCGCAGCCGTGCACGACCGCCTCCACGCATCGGGTCACCACGTAGTCGCGCAGCACGATCGGCCCCTGCATTGTGATGGCGGTCACCCCAAGATCAGCGCGCCGAAGCGCCGGGGTCACCGTATCGACGTTTGCCCCGAAGGTCAGCTCTTCGTCGGGCGTGCGTCGAGCCGATTGGTTGATGACATCTGCGAGTGTTGAGGTTCCCGACAAGTTGGCGACGAGACTGACCTGTGGAGGTGCAGTGGCAGTAATGCATTCGGCGGTCGCATCGTCACGCTCACCGCGCACATCCAGACGTCGAAGGCTTCGTTCAAGGCCGGTCGGCGACGGGACCTACCGTGCGTCACTCCCGGCCACGACCACGTATTCATTGGGCATCGCGGCACCGAACTGGAGCAGCGGTAGTGGAACCGAGGGCGGCGGTTCACCGCGGGGGTCGTCACGAGTGCCGCGGGCGTGATGACGTTCCCCGCCGACGGCGGCTCCCCGCACGTGCACAGGAACTTCGTAGACGCGACGTTCGTGGCGACCGTCCCGAAATAGAACCGATCGCTCGTTGTCTCCGAGCGCGTTCCGGGGCAGCCTCGCATCCCGCGGGCGAGACTGTTACCGTTCGCGCGCAGCCATCGAGACTCGGGGGATCAGCGCATGACGCGCATACGCAAGCTCGGAAGCGGCATCACGCTGGTCGTCGCGGTCGTGTTCCTTGCGGCTGGTTGCCAGCCGCTCACCTTCCTGCCCGGCGGGGGCGGTGCCGGCACCGGGAGCTGCCTGGGTGGCACCTGGAACCTCGATACCGAGCACATCGGCGCACTGTCGACCGCGTTTCCCGGGCTGACGATCACCGCGGCGGGTCCCGGCGTCATCCTTTCGCTCACCGGCACGACCTGGGCGCTGCACGCCGATCAGACCCTGACCGGCTCCCTGACGACGAAGTTGGGAACTGCGAGCGGAACCGTCCACGTGACCGGCGACGCGAGCGGCACCTACGTGTCGACGGCGTCGAGCATCTCATTCACCCTGGCAAGCGTGTCGGGCTCGGCTGCCTACGACATCACGGTGTTCGGCGTGCACAAGACCGGCACACTTTCGCTTCCGACGAGTGGGCTGCAGAAGCTCTACGGCTTGAAGGGCGTGGCCGCCGAATCGTGCAGCGCGAGCGGACTCGTCTTGACGTTCCCGTCGTTCTCGATGCACGCACGTCACTAGTCGGGAACAGTCGCAAGCTCTAGCAGCTCCGCGGCCGGGGCTGCTCAGGTGAGGAGTTCCGCATACCCGGTGTTCAACAGGCGCGCCGGAACACACGCGACATCTCCGTCGATGTATGGCTCGAGTGGTTCGTCGCCGACGAGGACGACGATGACGGTGAGGCCCTCGGTTTTCACACAGACGGGCGTGACCTGAACCATGACGCCGCGGCCACGCTCTCCGTAGTCGGAGTCGCGGAATCCTTCGACTGCGATCCGTTCGGCGTGTTCGCTGGTGGTGATGAAGTAGACGTGCATTTGACTCCGATTGATCGAAATCGTCGGCGATGAGGCGCGCTCCAAGGCCCCCCTTCCTTGGGAGCGCGCCTCGTTGAATGTCGCTGTCGCCCTGGCAGCAGCGACATTCCATGTGTCCCGCGCAACGTCGCTGTCGCGGCGGGTCACCTTTGGATCTTCCGTGAGCAGCCTTTGGATCTGCAGTGGTCCACCTGTGGAGTATCTGTGCTCAGAGTAAGGATGCGGTACTCCGGGTCCTTGCCCCATCCGGCTCTGTTCCGTCGCCCGCGTTACTCGAAGTCCCCTTCGACGTTCGAGGACCTTCGGCGCGTCACTTTGCGAGTTGGGACCATTCTGCGAGGTCGGACTTCACCTTCTCGTCGCCGACAGGTGCCACCCGATGGCGGATCAGCAGTTCGCTCAACGGACCGCTCACCCGTTGGAATTCCTCGAGCTTCGGTCGCGTCCTGCGTCTGACGTCCGGGTACGTCATCACCAACCGGTCGAGGTCGCCGCCGAGCAGGAAGACCTCGTCGCGGATCGTCTTGTCTTCCGGTGCGAGCGGAGTACATTCCGGTTTCTGCAGCGCGGCCTCGGCGCCCGCCGGAGACGCAAATGCCGCCGCTGCGGTCTCGATCTTGGACACGCGCAGCCAGACGAAATAGGCCGCACGGGCAAAGTCACGGGTCGCAGCGGCTCGTGCACGTCGTCGCTCGAATATCGCCGGGACGACAGCGGTAATGGCGGAACCCAACACGACTCCGAGTAAGGCGACCATGGCCGGTGCGAGATCGGTGTCGGCCAAAACGATCATCGCGGTCACCGTAATCCATGGTCGCCGACAGCCTCTCGGCCCCGCATCATCGGCACTAGCTTTTGCTGCGTGTTCGATCCCGGACCGGGAACGATCGTGTTCCTCGTCGCACTCTTCCTCGCGGTCGTCGGTGCGACCGCGTTCATGGTCGCGGTCAGGCGCGGTGTCACCAACGAGCGACGGCGCAACGAGGAGCGTCCTCCTCATCCGTAGACACTGCACGACCTCCTCGGTGGATATCAGTGGTACGGGAGCTCGCTTCTACCTCTGCTTCGAGACGCGGGGCGGCCGGGGTGCCGCCATACTTGTGTCACCTCGTGAAGAAGGGAGTCGGAGTGGCGAGGAAGAAACGATGGTCTGAGTTCTCACCCGCGGTCCGGAGGGCAATGGTCGTCGTCGGCATCGCCGAGGCCGTCGTTACCACGATCGCATTACGCGATCTCGTCCGCAGGCCCGCCGCCACGGTGCGCGGTCCGAAGTTGCTCTGGTTTCTCGGCTGCTTCGTGCAGCCGATCGGCTCCGCGCTCTATCTCGTCGCCGGCCGCCGTTCGCCGGCGTGAATGTCGTTCGGCTCGAGATCCCCGCTGTCTCGGGCCGCATCGTTCGCCTCGAGCCCCTTGCACCGGAACATGTCGACGGCCTGATCGCCGCGGCCGGGGAGAACCGGGGCAGCTTCGCGTTCACCACCGTTCCGCACGGGCGCGCGGAGGTCGAGGCGTACGTGCACGCGCTGCTGGAAGCGGCGAACCGCGGGGAGACCGTTCCGTTCGCGCAGCTGCGAGCGAGTGACGACTCGGTGGCCGGCATCACTCGCTTTCTCGCCCCGAGGTTCGCCTCGCGATCATCGACACCGTATGCAGTGGAGATCGGCGGAACCTGGCTGGCTGCTTCCGCGCAGCGCACCGGCCTTAACGTCGAAGCCAAGCTCTTGCTGCTCTCGTATGCCTTCGACGTATGGCGCGTCGGGCGAGTCGACTTCAAGACGGACGCGCGCAACGAGCGATCGCGCGCGGCGATCGCCGCGCTCGGGGCGGAGTTCGAGGGTGTCCTGCGGAACTGGCAGCCTTCGCACGCCGACGGTGAGGAAGGTCGCCTTCGCGACTCGGCGATGTATGCGGTGGTCGACTCGCAGTGGCCGGATGTCTGGGCTCGTCTCGTCGGCCGCCTGGCCGACTACAGGACCTGACCGCGCTCTTGTCCCGCGTGCGCGACGTGCTGCGCCGGCGGCGCGAGGATGATGCGCGTGCCCGATGACCCTCTCACGCCCGTGACGGATCGCGTCGCGGCCCGCGTTCTTCTGGTCGACGACGACGGCGCAGTGCTGCTGTTGCGCGGATGCGATCCGGCTCGTCGCGATCGCGGGACCTGGTGGTTCACGCCCGGCGGCGGACTCGATGCCGGCGAGTCGAGCGAGGATGCCGCTCGCCGCGAGGCGCGTGAGGAGACGGGCTTCGAGGTCGCCGACCTCGGACCGGTGGTGTTCCGCCGGACCGCCGACTTCGACTTCGAAAACGTCCGCTACCGCCAGCGCGAGCAGTTCTACTGCGTGCGGTGCGCAAGGTTCACGATCGACGACACCGGCTGGACCGATGTCGAACGCAGGTCGGTGCTCGATCACAGATGGTGGACTGCGGACGAGTTGCAGTCCACCGACGAGACGATCCACCCGCCTGAACTCGCGCAGATCCTCGACGAGGTCGTGCGCGGCGGGCCCGTCGCCGATTGAAAACGGTCAGCTCGCGATCGGTGGGACCGGTTGCGGGGGAGTTGGTCCGACGTATTGCGCGCTCGGCCGTATCAGCCGATTGTCGGCGGCCTGCTCGAGCACGTGCGCGCACCAGCCGATGACGCGACTCGCCGCGAATGTCGGCGTGAAGAGCGCACGCGGAATCCCGCACCGGTCCATGACGATGCCTGCGTAGAACTCGACATTCGTGTACAGGCGGCGGCCGGGCTTCAGCTCGTCGAGCACTCGGATCGCGGTGGACTCGATATGGCGCGCAAGCTCCATCTTGTCGCCGCCGAGCGAGTCGGCGACCTCGCGCAACATGAGCGAGCGTGGGTCGTCGGTCTTGTACACGCGGTGGCCGAAGCCCATCAGTCGATCGCCGCGCTCGACCGCCGAGCGCAGCCACGGCTCGGCGCGGTCGGGAGTGCCGATCTCGTCGAGCATCTGCAACGCCCGGCTCGGCGCGCCACCGTGCAGCGGTCCGGAGAGGGCACCGATCGCGCCCACGACGGCGGCGCCCAGATCGGCGCCCGTCGACGTGATGACGCGCGCCGTGAAGGTCGACGCGTTGAAACCGTGATCGACGGTCGATATCAGGTACTTCTCCACTGCCGCCGCGTGTTCGGGGGAAGGCACCTCGCCCTGCATCATGTAGAGGTAGTTCGCGGCGTAGGCAAGGTCGTCTCGCGGCGCGATCGGCTCGAGCCCGTTCCGCAGCCGCCAGAGCGCGCAGATCAAGCCCGGCACGACCGCGCACGTCGACATCGCGTTCTCGCGCAACTCCGCGGCATCGATGTCGTGCGACGGTCGGAAACCGAGCGCGGCGCCATACTGCGATACGGCCGTGCGCAGCGCGTCGAGCGGGACGAAGACATCGCCGGCACTCGCAATCGCCGGTAGCACGTCGGCGACGGCCGGCGGAATCCCACGTCTCGGCCGGATATCGGCGGCGAATCGCTCGCGTTCGGCTGCTGTCGTGGGCAGCGCGCCCTCGAAGAGGAGCTGCCAGACGTCTTCCAGCGGGCGTGTCTTCGCGAGGTCGACCGCGCTGTACTGGCGGTAGTGGTAGAAGCCCTCGAGGCCGCGTACGTCGCCGACGGTCGTGTCGGCGACGACGAGTCCTTCGAGACCCTTCGGCACCTCGTGGGCCTGGGCGTCGGCGGGTTGGATCATCGCGACGCGCATGAGGTCGCGCATCGAGACGATCCCCACGAGCTTCTGCGCTTCGACGGATCCGGATGTGCCGCCGTCGGCGACGACCGGAATATGGCGGTAGCCCCGCTCCGACAGACTCGCGAACGCGGCGCGCGCTTCGACGCCAGGGCCGATCGTATCCGGGTCGGCCGTCATCCACTCGGAGACCTTCGCGGTCGACGCGTCGGAGCCCGCGGCGGCAAGGCGGATCATGTCGCGTTCGGTCAGAATGCCGATCGCGCGGTTGTCGTGGTCGGTTACGACGACCGAGCCAACCCGACGCTCGCGCATGCGCTCGGCGACGCTTGCGACCGTCTCCGCCGGCTGAGCCGTGACGACCGGTTGGCTCATGACATCGGCGACGGTTCGTTCGTTTGCCACGACTGAAGTCTACGACGCGGGCGGCGGTGGAGGCGCCGACACGCCGTGGCGGCCCGCGCCCGCGGCGAACCGCGCCGCGCCCGCGAGCGACTCGCCGCTACGAAGCACGTTGAGTCCGTGCGCGAGCTCGACCTGGATCGCCTCGCCAATTGCGAGGCTCCACTGGTCGTAGCTCGACGCACGGTCCTCGCGCATGCACAGCTGCGGCAGAGTGCTCAGCTCGGATGCGAGTTGGATTGCGGCTCGGAGCGCGTCTCCGGGCTCGACCAGTCGATTCGCAAGGCCCATGCGCAGCGCCTCTTCACCGCTGACGCCACGACCCGTCAAGATCAGGTCCAGCGCGTGGGAGTGGCCGATGAGGCGTGGTAAACGGATCGTCCCGCCGTCGATCAACGGCACGCCCCAACGGCGGCAGAAGACACCGAAGACCGCGTCGTTCGCGGCGACACGAAGATCACACCACAGCGACAGTTCGAGACCACCCGCGACTGCGTAACCCTCGACCGCCGCGATCACGGGCTTCGTCAGCATCATGCGTGACGGCCCCATCGGGCCGTCACCCTCCGGGAGGACGGTGTTCCCGCCTCGACTGTCGATCGCCTTCAGGTCGGCGCCGGCGCAGAAGGTGCCGCCCGCGCCGGTCAGCACCGCGACGTCGCTCGAGTCGTTGCCGTCGAAAGCGCGGAACGCGTCGGCCAATGCCGCAGCGGTGTCGCGGTCGACGGCGTTGCGACGCTCCGGGCGGTTGATCGTGACGACGGTGACCCGCTCGACGTGCTCGACTTCGACATTCATACGGGATCCCTTCTCGCGTCGAGGTGCGCGCGCTCGTTGAGTGAGGCGAGCGACCGGATTCCGCTTCGCGACGCCACCATCCGGGAGAGAGACGTGTAGTGCGGCTCGAACCACAGATGGCGATCGAGGCCGAGCGTCACCGCGCACGCGACGTTGATGACGCCACCGTGGCAAACGGCCACGACCCGCTGTCCGGGGTGAGCCGTGACGATCTCGTCGAGGGTCGCGGCGACGCGTGCGCGGAACTCGGTGGTCGACTCAGCGCCGAACTCCTCCCACCGGCCTTCGTACATCGCGTTCAGGTGCGGGTCGTTGGAGGCGCGGAGCTCCTCCATCGGGATGTAGCTGTCGGAGTTCGCGTCGTATTCGACGAGCCCCGATGTGATCTCGACCGCGATCCCGTGGACTCGCGCGACCGGTTCGGCCGTCTCGATCGCGCGCCGTTGCGGGCTCGACAGGACCACGTCGATCTGCTCGCACGCGAGCCATGCGGCCAGACGCTCGGCTTGCTCGCGCCCGCGCGCCGTGAGCGGCGGGTCGGCGGGCACGCCCGATCCGGGCGCGACCCGTTCCGGCTCGCCGTGGCGGACCCACAACAATTCCATCAGTGCATCCTCATCGGAGCTCGAACCCGAGGGCCGCTTCCAGGTCTTCGAGCGCGTCGGCGGGGTCGACCACCTTTATGGTCACCATCCCCATGTCGCGCGCGGGCTTGAGGTTCATGCCGAGGTCGTCGAGGAACACGGCCTCCGACGCGAGCACGTTCAGGCGCGCCAGCGCCAATGCGTAGATGCGGGGATCGGGCTTGCGCAGGCCCTCGACGGCCGATTCCACGATGACGTCGAACAAGGCCGCCTCGCGCAGACCGTTGGGTGTCGACTGGCTGCGCCCGTCGGCCCAATTGTTGGTCAGGGCCGCGGTGCGCAAACCCCGCCGCCGGATCTGTGCGATCGCCCGCGCCATTTCCGGGCGGGGCGCGTGTGACGAGCCGATCAATGCCATCAGCCGGCGCGCGTCGAGCACGAAGCCCGCGTCCCGGGCTTCGCCTTCCAGCGCGACGACGAACTCGTCCATACTCAACTGTCCACGCTCCAGCGCGGCCCACGCGCCCGACTCGCTGCTGCGCCGGATGAGCGATCGCATCGTTCCCTTGCTCAGCTCGTTGCCGTGGTCGTACGCGTCGAACGCCTCGAACGGCGACGGGAAGACCACCCCGCCGAGGTCGAAGATCACCGCGCGGTAAGGCATCAGCGGCGGCCGTCGAGAACGGAGTCGTCGGGATCGATGAGCACACCGGGGTTCAGGATGCCGGCCGGATCGATCGCCGCCTTCGCCGCCCGCAACGCAGCGGCGAACGGATCGGGACGCTGCCGGTCGTACCAGCGGCGGTGATCGCGGCCGACCGCGTGATGATGGGTGATCGTGCCGTGGTGTCGCTCGATGACCGCGCCCGCCGCAGCCTTGATCGCCTCCCACTGGGCCAGCTGCTCGGGCTCGGTGCCCGACGCGAGGACGGTGAAATACGGCGCGGGACCGTCGGGATACACGTGTGTGAAGCGGCAGGTCACCAGCGCCGGCCACGCACCGGCGGCCTCGGCAGTATCGAGGACGGCGCGAGTGACGTCGTCGTGCAACGCGGGAAACGCATCCCAGGTACACGCAGTCTCGAAGGTCTCGGAGATCACTCCGAGCGCGACGAGCGCGTCGCGCGTATAGGGCGCGCGGATGAAGGCGTTCCGCCACGAACCGGCCGCGCCTTCGCGCGCGCCCTCGGCCTCCGACCCGCCGCGCACGGAGATCCCGTCGCCGGCGACGATGCCGCCGTGATCGCGCGCGCACTCGACGGCACGCTCGATCCACGGCCCGAGGGGATGATCGCCGGACTCGAACGCGACGAGCAGGAGCGCGTCGCCGGAGTCGTCGGCGCCCGTCACCGCCGCCTCGACGCCGTCGAGCAACCGGCAGTTGGCGGGATACAGTCCGGATTGCGACAACGCGCGGGCCGCGTCGACCGCGGCGTCGAAGGTGGGAAACCGCGCGGTTGCCGAAGCGCGGAACGTCGGGCGGTCCTGCACGCGCATCCATGCCTCAGTGATGATGCCGAGGATTCCTTCCGAGCCGAGAAGCAGGCGATCGGGCGACGGGCCCGCGCCCGAGCCGGGCAATCGCCGGCTCTCCCACACGCCGCGTGGCGTCACCGCGCGGATCGACTCGACAAAGTCGTCGATGTGGGTGTGCAAGGTCGCGAAGTGACCGCCTGATCGAGTTGCGAGCCATCCTCCCAAGGTCGAGAACTCGAACGACTGCGGGAAGTGACGCAGCGTCAGGGCGTGTGGGCGCAGCTGTTCCTCCAGGGCCGGTCCGTACGTGCCGGCTTGGATGCGAGCCGCCCGTGAAACGCGATCGATCTCGATCACGCGGTCGAGTGCGCGCAGGTCGATGCTGACCGCGCCGCGGTAGGCGTCACCGACGTCGCACTCGATACCCCCGACAACCGACGACCCGCCGCCATACGGGACGGCGGCGACGCCCGTGTCGGCACACCAATCGAGGAGCGCGGTGACATCGGCCTCGTCGCGCGGGATCGCGACGAGGTCGGGTGGGTGCGAGAAGTCTCGGTGCAATCCCCGCCACACGTCGCGAAACGACTTCCCGTAGGTGTGGCCCGCCCGCTCGCGCGGGTCGTCGGTGCACATCGCCGCGAGTGCGCCGGGTGCCGCGACGCGCGGGGCCGGGAGCTCGATCTCGTCGATCGTCGGCGGCGGGATGGGCTCGCGAGCCTCGGTTCCGAAGCGCGCCGCGACGTTCTCGCCGAGCTTGCGCTGTTGGGCCGGCGTCGGTCCGGCGTCGTCGACGCCCCAGCCCCAGAACCGGCGACCGCTCTGCACGTCCGGGACCCTAGACGCCCCGGTCCGGAACGGTTCGTCCGGTCAGTCGAGCGCTGCGTCGCGCTTGTCGACGAACGCCTGGCGGAGCTCGTCGCTGTCGCCCCAGAGATTCAGCTCGAAGGTGAAGCCCTGCTCGAAGCGGTACGACCGCTTCACGTCGACGGGTTCGATCATGTTGAGCGACTCCTTCGCTCGGCGCATCACGATCGGGCTCTTCTTCGCGATGACCGCGGCCAACTCCAATGCAGTGTCGAAGAGCTCGTTGCGGGCCACGACGCGCTCGATCGTGCCGAACGCCAGGAGCTCGGCCGCGGTGATGGTCGCGCCCGTGAGGAACATCGCCCGCAGCTTGTGCTGTGGTACGAACCGCGCGAGGTGCGTGGCAACGCCGAGCGCGCCACGGTCGACTTCGGGCAGGCCGAAGGTTGCGTCGTCCGACGCAACGACGATGTCGGCATTGCCGGCGAGGCCGATCCCACCGCCGACGCAGAAGCCCTGCACCGCGGCGATCACGGGAACCTCGCAGTCGTAGACCGCGCCGAACGCCTCGTAACAGCCTCGGTTGACACCGATCAGCGATTCGTGAGTGGGGTCGGCCGCGAGCTCCTTGATATCGACGCCCGCCTGGAACCCCTTGCCCTCGGCGCGGAGCACGACCACCCGGGTGTTCGGGTCGCGGCCCGCCGTACGCAGCGCGTCCGCGAGCTCGAACCAACCCGCGACCGGCAATGCATTCACCGGGGGATTGTCGATCGTCACGATGACGACGTGGTCCCGCGTCTCCGAGCGGATCATGCGCGGAGCATACTTCCGGGCGTGATTGCACCCGGTGGGCCGAGCTTGTGGCAAGCGACGCTGCCTGCCGGCGCGCGCGGAGCGCGCAGTGTGCTCGACGGTGACATCGTGGCCGATGTCGCCATTGCCGGCGCGGGCTATACGGGCCTGTGGACCGCGTATGCGCTGGCGCAGGCGGATCCAACCCTACGCATCGTCGTCTGCGAGCGCGAGGCGGTCGGCTTCGGAGCCTCGGGCCGTAACGGTGGCTGGTGTTCCGCGCTCTTCGCCGGGAGCAGGGCGGCCACGGCGCGCACGCACGGTCGGGGCGCGGTGATCGACATGCAGCGGGCGATGTTCGCGACTGTGAACGAAATCGAGCGGGTCGTCGCGCATGAAGGCATCGAATGTGACTGGGCCCGCGGTGGCACGGTGCAGGTCGCGACGATTCCGGCCCACCTCGACCGCCTGAGAAGCGAGCTCGACGACCATCGCTCGTGGGGCTTCGGGAAAGACGACTATCGGGAGTTGTCGCCGGCGGAGTCGGCCGCGCTGATCGGTTGCCGGCCGAACCTCGGCGGACTGTTCACGCCGTGGTGTGCGGCGATCCACCCCGCGAAGCTCGCGCACGGCCTCGCGCGCGCGGTCGAGCGCAAGGGCGTGACGATCTACGAACACACTCCGGTGCGCGCGATAGAACGCGGCGGGCTGCGCACCGACCTCGGACGCGTGCGCGCCGAGATCGTGGTGCGGGCGACCGAGGCGTTCTCCGCGGAGCTGCCCGGTCTCCGGCGCGCGATCGCACCCGTCTACTCGTTGATGATCGCCACCGATCCGCTGCCGGACGCCTTCTGGGCGCAAGCGCAGCTCGCGACGAGACCCACCTTCGCCGACTTCCGGCACATGATCATCTACGGGCAGCGCACGGCCGACGACCGGCTCGCGTTCGGCGGGCGCGGCACTCCATACCACCTCGGATCGCGCATCAGGCCCCGGTACGACCTCGACCCGCGCGTCTTCGACGCGTTGCACGCGACGCTGCGCTCTCTGTTCCCGGGCCTCGGCGATGCGCCCGTCACCCACCGCTGGGGCGGCGCGGTCGGTGTTCCGCGCGACTGGTACCCGTCCGTGGGATTCGATCGGGTCAACGGTGTGGCTTGGGCGGGCGGCTACATCGGCGACGGGGTGAGCACCACCAACCTCGCGGGCCGCACGATCGCGGATCTCGTCTTGCGGAACGACACCGACCTCGTCCACCTCCCGTGGGTCGGCCACGCGTCGCCCCAGTGGGAGCCCGAACCTCTACGGTGGATCGGCGTGAACCTGTCCCGCAAGCTGGTGGAGTCGATCGACCGCGCCGAAGTGGCCGGCCGCGATCCGCGCCGTCGCGCCCGCGTCCTCAACCGGCTGCTGGGCTGAGTCGCTCAATGCAGGCCGACACGCAGGACGAGACCGGCGAACCACTGCGCGAGCCGGAGGCGCCGAGGACCCGACTCGGGTGGCTCGCCTTCCTGTGCCGATTCGGCATCGCGTTGCTGGTCGTCTGCATCATCGCGGCCGCGGGGCTGGCGCTCGGCGACCAGGCGGGCAAGCACGAGTTCGCGCAGCGGCATGTCGTGCACATCGGCAACGGGATCCTCGCCCAGTCGAGCCCCGCGCAGCCCGCCAACTTCCTTCTGATCGGCCACGACGCCGACGGCAACTCGGACACGATGATGGTGGTGCACGTCGATCCCGGGAACCCCGTGCCGCTGCTCGTCTCCTTCCCGCGTGACCTGATCGTCGACATACCCGGTCACGGGCAGGGCCAGCTGAACTCGGCGATCGGGCTCGGCGGCCCGTCGCTACTGATCCTGACCTTCAAGACCGACTTCAATATCCCGATCACGCACTACCTGCAGGTCGACTTCAACAGCTTCCCGCAGATCGTCAGCGCGATCGGCAAGGTGAAGGTGTGGTTCCCGACCGCGGTGCACGACCCGTATCTCGGGCTCGACATCGAACAGCCCGGGTGCGTGGCCCTCGACGGCGCGACGGCGCTGAAGTACGTGCGCTCACGGCACTACTACGTCCCCGACGATCCCGCGCACCCGGCGCCCTTCGTGTGGAACTACGACCCCAAGCTGGGTGACGGTGCGTATCGAGGTGGAGCCGGCTGGACGAGCTTCGAGGGCGGGACCGATATCGGGCGCATCCCGCGCCAGCAGTATTTCCTTCGCACGCTCGCCCAAACCGCGATCAGCCGGACCAACGACAACCCGCTGCGCATCGTTCCGCTCGTCCAGGCGTTGATGCCTCACCTCACCACCGATCAGAACCTCAAGTTCAGCGAGCTGAAGTCGCTCGTCGACACCTTCCGCAAGCTGAAGCCGGCCGACGTCGAGATGACGACGATTCCGTGGGCCTCCGAGCCCAGCAACCACAACCGGGTCATCGTCAAGTATCCGGACGCGAACACCTTGCTGTTCCGGCTCGCGAACTTCGCGCCGGTGAAGGCATTCCTTCCGCCGCTCGTGAGCCCGAGCAGCGTGCGGGTACGCGTCGTCAACGGCTCGGGCATCGCCGGCCTCGGGGCCCGCGCGCTCGCCCAGCTCGTCGCCGCGGGTTTCCGTTCCGCCGGCCCGGCCGCGGACGCCGACCGCAGCTCGTACGTGCACACGCAGATCCGTTGGGCCGTGAACCGGGAGGTTCAGGGAGTGACCGTCGCCTACGCCTCCGGCGCCAAGCAATCCGGTCAGGCGCTCAAGGCTTCGGATACCGCCGGCGTCGACGTGCTCGTCGTCGTCGGGCGCGACTGGAACACGCTGCAGCATCACTTCACCGGTCTTCCGGCGGCTCGGCCGAGGGCGACGCGAGGTACGACCGTGACGAGCACGACGACGACTTCCACCACGCTTCCGCTGGCCGATCGGCCGTACGTTCCGGTCTCGAAGACGGGAGGTGTCCTGGTCGGTTGTCCACGCTCCTGACCGCGTAACCGACCGCGCCGGGGAGGTCAGTCGAAGTCGGGCATCGGCGGGAGCGACTTCTCCGCCAGCGCGTCGAACCGAGCGCGGATCTGTTGCTCGTAGCTCGGCTTCGTCGGCACGAGGAACTGGTCGTGACGGACGGCGTTCACGATCATCGCCGCGACATCGTCGGGTGGCGCGCCCTTCGTCGTCGTGAGGTCGTTCAGCGCCTGCTCGACGAACCGGGCGTCGTCGGACCGGGCGCCGGCGAGCGCGGCGGGTCGGTTGCGCCGTGAGGACGCGATGCGCGTGTCCACGGCGGCCGGAACGACTGCGGAGACCTTGATCGGCGCGTTGATCGCGCGCAGGTCGTGGGCCAGGCACTCGGTTGCCGCCTGGGCGGCGAATTTCGAGACCGTGTACGGCCCCGAGTACGCGTTGGTGCAGAGTCCGGCCATCGAGACGGTATTCACAACGTGCCCGGGCGTCGCGGCGGCGAGCATGCGCGGTACGAAGGCGCGGATGCCGTTCAGGATGCCCCACAGATTGACCCCGAGCGTCCACTCGAAGTCGGCTTCCGAGCGTTCCCACATGAAGCCACCGGCGAAGACACCGGCGTTGTTGCACAGCACGTGCGTCGCACCGAAGGTCTCGTAGGCGTGCTCGGCGAGCGCGTCTACGTCATCGAAGCGCGAGACGTCGGCTACGAAGCTGCTCGTGCCTTCGAGCCCGGAGACCGTCTCCGCCAGCGCCTCGGCTTCGATGTCGGCGGCGACGACTCGCATCTGCTCATTCACGAGGCGGCGGACGACGGCGCGGCCGATCCCGCTACCGGCGCCGGTCACGACCGCGACTCTTTCCCGGAGTTGTTCCATGGCCGCATGGTGGCAGAGGATTCCGGTCATGAGCGAGCGGATCGAGAAGCTGGTTGCCGAGTTGACACTCGACGAGAAGGCTGCGCTCGCCGGCGCGGTCGACCTCTGGCTCGGGCCGGGCGTGGAGCGTCTCGGCGTGCCGGCACTGAAGGTGACCGACGGACCGAGCGGCGCCCGCGGCGAGCAATGGTCGGGTCGGCCGTCAGCCAACTATCCGTGTGGCACTGCGCTCGGCGCGACCTGGAACACCGAGCTGGTACACGAGGTCGGCAAGCGACTCGGCGTCGAGACAAGACGGAAGCAGGCGCACGCGCTGCTCGCCCCGACGGTCAACATCCACCGGCACCCGCTCGCGGGACGGAACTTCGAGTGCTACTCGGAAGATCCGTGGCTTTCGGCGAGGATGGCCGTGGCATACATCACGGGGGTGCAGTCGCAAGGCGTCGCGTGCACGGTAAAACACTTCGTCGCGAACGATTCGGAGTTCGAGCGCATGACGATCAGCTCCGAGGTCGACGAGCGCACGCTGCGCGAGGTCTCGCTGGTCCCCTTCGAGGCCGCCGTCAAAGAGGCCGGTACGTGGGCGTTGATGACGGCATACAACCGGGTCAACGGTCCGTACTGCAGCGAGCATGCCGAGCTCATCGGCCTCCTACGCGACGAGTGGGGCTTCGACGGGCTCGTGATGTCCGACTGGTACGGCACCCACAGCACGGTTGCCGCCGCGAACGCGGGGCTCGATCTCGAGATGCCGGGTCCACCGCAGTTCTTCGGGGAGAAGCTCGCCGACGCGGTGCGCGCGGGCGATGTGACCGAGGCCTCGCTCGACGAGAAAGTGCACCGCGTGCTGGCCCTGATCGAGCGTACGGGGCGGCTGGAGGAGGCGGTCCGGCCGCCCGAGGAATGCGACGACGACCCGATCGACCGGGCGATCGCGCGGCGCGCCGCGACGGAGAGCTTCGTGTTGTTGCGGAACGAGCACGGAGCGCTGCCGCTACCGCGCGCGACGAACTCGCTCGCCGTGATCGGCCCCAACGCCGACGCGCTGGTGATCCAGGGCGGAGGGAGCGCGCGGGTGACGCCGCATCCTCCGGTGTCCGCGCTCGCGGGGCTGCGGGCACGCCTCGCGAGCACCGGCATCGAGGTCGTCCACGAGCGCGGTTGTTACAGCTTCAAGCGCACGCCCCTTCTCGAGAGCCCGGGGATACTCCGCGGCCCGCTGCGGGTCGAATACTTCGCGGGCCGCGAGCGGTCGGGTGAACCGGTGCACGTCGAGGACTCGGTGCGCGGTCTCTTCACCTTCATCGGGCCGGTGGGGCACGGGGTGCCGGCGGAATTCTCGCTCAAGGTGCGCGGCACGGTCGTCACTCCGGAGACGGGGGAATGGACGTTCACGCTCGTGCAGGTCGGCCGGGCCAAGCTGACCATCGACGGCGAAGTGGTCGTCGACAACTGGAACCCCACGGGCCGCAGCGACGCGTTCATGGGTTACGGGAGCGCCGAAGCGGCGGGAACGATCGCGCTGCAGGCCGGCGCGGCCCACACGATCGAAGTCGAGTTCGTCCCACCCGCCGGTCTCGGCGCGCTCGAGATCGGTTGCCGCCCTCCATCGCCGCCCGATCTCATGGAACGTGCGGTCGCGGCGGCCCGGGCCGCAGACAGCGTCGTGTGCATCGTCGGAACCGACAACGACTGGGAGACCGAGGGCAACGACCGCGAGTCGATGGCCCTGCCGGCGCCGCAGGACGAGCTCGTACGCGCGGTCGCCGGCGCCAACCCGAACACGATCGTGATCGTGAATGCGGCTTCGCCCGTGGAGATGCCCTGGGCCGACGACGTCGCGGCGATCATGCAGGTGTGGTTCCCGGGCGAGGAGTGGGGGAACGCGCTCGCCGACGTCGTGTCGGGCGACCTCTCGCCGTCGGGCAAGCTGCCGACGACGGTTCCATTCCGGCTCGAGGACACGCCCGCGTTCACCAACTATCCGGGTGAGCGGGGACGCGTCCGCTACGGCGAGGGGATCTTTGTCGGGTATCGCTGGTACGACACGCGCCGGATCGAGCCGCGGTTCTGCTTCGGCCACGGCCTGTCGTACACGACCTTCGCGCTTGACCCGCCGACATGGGACGGCTCGCGCGTGCGCCTACGGATGATGAACACCGGCGACGTGCGGGGCGCCGAGACAGTGCAGTGCTACGTACACGATCGTGAAGCGTCGGTGGCGCGGCCGGCGCAGGAGTTGAAGGCGTTCGCCAAGGTGTGGCTGGATCCGGGCGAGTCGCGCGAAGTCGAGCTACCGCTCGACGATCGCGCGTTCGCCTTCTGGGATGTCGACGCGCGCGCGTGGACCGTCGAGCCGGGCGCCTTCGAGTTGCGAATCGGGACCTCCTCGCGGGCGATCGCCCATCGCCTCATGATCGAGCGCGCGTAGTGGCCATTCGTCCGACACTCACCGTGGGTCTCGGCAACTTCGGAGCCACGTTCGCGCCGGGTGAGTGGGGCGGCTTCGTCGACCTCGGTCGCGCGGCCGAAGACGCCGGCATCGATCGCGTCGTCGTCGTCGACCACGTCGTGATGGGTCCTCACACCGAGAACTATATGTGGGGCAAGTTCCCGGTCCCGCCCGACGCGCCGTGGTTGGAGCCGTTGACCGTGCTCGCGTCCGTTGCCGCCGTCACGAACCGGGTGCGGCTCGCCACGGGGATTCTCATCGCCCCGCTGCGGCCCCCGGCCCTGCTCGCGAAGCAGGTCGCGACGCTCGACCAGATGTCCGGCGGCCGCGTCGATCTCGGAGTCGGCACCGGGTGGCAGCGCGAGGAGTACGACGCGCAAGGTCTCGCATTCGAGGACCGCGGCCAACTGCTCGACGACTCCCTCGCGGCATGTCGCGCGCTCTGGCGCGATACACCCGCCGCGCTCGAGACGCCGACGTTGTCGTTCCGCGACATCTATTGCATGCCGAAGCCCGTGCAGCCCGGCGGCGTTCCCGTATGGATCGCGGGCACGCTCCACCAACGCAACCTCGCTCGCGTGGTCGAGTACGGCGCGGGCTGGATCCCGATCATGGGAGAGACGGTCGAAGGCATCGCAGCGAGCGTTCAACGCATCCGGGACGCCTGCGCGGGCGCGGGCCGCGACCCCTCGACGCTTCAGGTTCAGGCGCCGCTGCGCCTGGTAATGGGCGACGGCGGACGCCCCGACCTCGACGCGAGCATGGCTTCGGTCCCCGAACTCCTCGCGGCAGGCGCGACCGACGTCATCGTGACCCTGCGCGCGTTCGCCCGAGACGCCGCGTCGTCGCCCGGGGCGATGGTGCGCATCCGCGACGCGTTCGACGCCGCGACCACTGACCTCGCCGGATAGCGTCACGCCGTGCTCACACCGTTCGACGACTACCCGGTCCACCAGACACCGCTACCGCTCGCGCACGCCGCGACCGGCGACCCGAACCACTACGACCGCTTCTGGTTCAACGGATACACCGAGGACTACTACTTCGCCGCGGGGATGGCTGTTTATCCCAACCGCGGCATCATCGATGGCGCGTTCTCGGTCGTTCACGACGGCGTGCAGCGGTCCGTCTTCGCGTCAGGGCGAATCCCGGCCGATCGCACGCAGACCCGGATCGGACCGTTGACGATCGAGATCGTCGAACCCCTGCGCGTCACTCGTGTTCGCGCCGACGCCGCCGACCTCGGGATCGATGCCGACGTGACGTTCCGGTCGCGCACGGTCGCGCTGGAAGAACCCCGCCAGACCCTCACGGCCGGGACACGCACGGTCATGGACTCGACGCGCATGACGCAATGGGGCACGTGGTCGGGGCGCATCGGTGTGCCGGGCCGCGACATCGCGCTCGACCAGGTGTACGGCACCAAGGACCGCTCGTGGGGCGTACGGCCCGTCGGCGCACCCACTCCGTCGGCGCCGGATCTCTCGCTGCCCCAGATCTTCTTCCTGTGGGCTCCGATCAACTGGACCGACCGGTGCACGCACTTTCTCTGCTTCGAGCGCGCGAATGGCGACCGGTGGGTCGGCAGCCAAGCGGCACTCGACATCATCGGCGACGGTGATCCGGTGTGGAACGCAGACGAGCGAATCCACCACCTCTTCGGCGCGACCCACACGGTGCGCTGGGCGCCCGGACTCCGCCGGTCGCAGGGCGCGACCCTGCGGCTGTTCGATTACGACCACCGCGACCAGCGAATCGAGCTCGAGCCGCTGCTGACCTTCCGCATGCGCGGCCTCGGGTACACGCATCCCGAATGGGGCCACGGCCACTGGCACGGCGAGCTCGCGGTCGGATCCGAGGAACACAAGGTCGAGGAGCTCGACAACGTCGAGCCGTGGAACATCCATATCCAGCAGGTGATGCGGGCGCGCTGCGGCGACGACGTGGGGCTCGGAGTGCTGGAACAGCTGGCGTTCGGTCCGCACGATCCGAGCGGCCTGACCGGCCTCCTCGACGGCTACGCCGGCTGATACCGAGCCAGGCGCCACCGGTGCGCCGTGCTTCAACTGGCGAAGCGCTGTCGACCCCGAGCAGTGTGGCAGTTGATGAGCGACCCGACATCCTCTGCGCCCAACATCTTGCTGGTCGTCTCCGATCAGGAGCGCCATCGCGGCTGGCTCCCGGCGAGCGTCCAACTCCCGTGGCGTGAGCGGCTACGCGCCGAGGGTCTCGAACTGACGCGGTACTACACGCACAGCTCGCCGTGCTCACCCTCGCGCGCCTCGCTGTTCACCGGCCAGTACATCGCGCAGCATGGCGTCGTCGACAACGTGATCATGCCCGAGCACAAGGAGCTCGATCCTGCAGTTCCCACGATCGGGTCGGTTCTGCGCGACGCCGGCTACCGATCGAGCTACATCGGCAAGTGGCACCTGTCGCAGTCTCCGACGCCCGACATGACCGCGTATGGCTTCGCGGATTGGGAGGGGAACGATCGCCACTTCATGGGCTGGGCCGGTACCGGCGTCCACTTCGATCCGATCATCGCGGCGAACGCGGCGGCGTGGCTCCGCGACAACGCCGCGACTTCGGCGCCGTGGTTCCTCACCGTCGCGCTCGTGAACCCGCACGACGTGATGTGGTTCCCGATCGACCAACCGGACTACGACCGGCGCCATCCCGAAGAGGTGCGGCGTGCACGCAAGGTGCTCGAGTGGGCGAAATGGAAGGACGACGACGTCCTGCCCGTGTTCGACAAGAGCTACGAAGAGGTGTGCGACACCCTTCCCGACAACTTCGGCGACGATCTGATCGGCAAGCCCACCGCGCAACGACAGTGGCGCTGGGATCAGCAGCACGGCCTCTGGGGTTACATCGACCCGAGCGACAAGAAGTCGTGGCTGCGCCACCTCGACTACTACGTCAAGTTACAGCGTATGGCCGACGAGTCGCTGGGAACGGTGCTCGGCGCGCTCGAACAAAGCGGTGCGTACGACGACACGGTCGTCATCTTCACGTCCGATCACGGCGACATGTGCGGCTCCCACGGGCTGCGCTCGAAGGGCCCGTTCGTGTACGAGGAGATCATGCACGTCCCGTGCTACGTGAAGGTGCCGGGCGTGACGCGAGCCGGTGCGCAGTCCGACGCGCTCGCCACGCATGTCGACCTCGCGTCGACGATCTGCGCGCTGGGCGGAGTCGACCCCGCGACGCAACCGACCCTGCAGGGCGTCGACCTCGCACCGGTGCTCGCCGACCCCGCTGCGTCGGTTCGCGACCACGTGCTCTTCGCGCACGACACTGCCCACACTGACGAGATCAACCACACCCGGTACGCGATCCGCGGCTTCTTCGACGGCAGGATCAAGTACGCGCGTTACTACGGCGTCGGCGGCGGTAAGCCGGGCACCGGGCTCTGGGGCAAGGACCCGGGCCGCAAGTTGTACGACGTCGACGCCGACTTCGCCGATCAGGAACACGAGTGGTACGACCTGGACGAGGACCCGCACGAGCTCGTGAACCTCGCGCTGGACGGCGGCCGGCGGCACGACCTGCACGCCAACTTCGAACGACTCCTCCAGTACGAACGGGCCGAGTTCGGCGTGTAGCCCGCGCTAGCGCGCGATCGCTCAACTCTTGAGGATGTACTCGCTCAGCGGGTAGTTGCGCATCGTCGCGGGGTCGTACAGCAGCTTTGTGCTGTCGAGCATGACCCGGATGTTCTCGCCGAGCTCCTCGTTCGTGGTCGCGCCGAAGAAGGTGTGCAAGTTCGTGACGTGCTCGATCGTCGGCCACGACTCCTCGACGATGGCGCGATATCTCGGCGCGCCGGGCGTGAGCGCACGGACGACGGTATTGCGCACATAGCGGGCACGCGGTTGCATCGCCTCCGACATCGGCGACTGATGCGAGTACCAGTGGCCGTAGAACGTCTCGTCGTCGGTACCTGCGGGCTTGTCGAAGATCGTGAGCGTCACGATCCCGGGGGAGCGCGTGCCGTCGGGCCAGTCGCGGACCGCGGCGTGGGCATTGCCGCCGTACTCGCGGTACATCGATTCGGTGACGAGATATCCGGCGCGCCGTACGCCCGCATCGGCGAGGACTTCCTCGAACGGCGCGCGTTCGTCGTGCGCGTCGAGCCAGATCGATACACAAGCACGCACGGGGAGCTCGTCGGCGGGGACGGGCACCATCGATTGCATCTGCGCGTGCTCGTCGTCGATATCCATCTGTAATGCATGCGGATCGAGTGCGAGCAGTCGCGGTGCGAGATCCTCGAGGAACTCCTTCCGCAGTTCCGAAGGGTCGATCGAAGGGCGCTCCCACAGCAGGTATACGAGCTTCTCCATAGGCGATCGAACCTACTCCCTGCTGCGGCCGGACTCCGGCGGCCCGACCGCGTACGATCCGCGCATGCACAGCGCCAATCTCGAGCGCGCGTTCGCCAGCACTCGAGCAGTCCTCGCCGATGTCCGGCCCGACCAGTTGACGCTTTCGACGCCGTGCCAGTCGTGGCAGGTACGCGATCTGATCAATCACTTGATCGGGACGAGCTTCTGGTTCGCCGACACGATGAACTGCGGCGTCGCACCTACTGCGCCCGAGACCGACTTCACGAACGGTGCCATGGTTTCCACTTACGACGATGGCATCGCGCGATCGCTCGACGCGTTCGGGCGTCCGGGTGCCCTCGAAAAGACGGTCCAGCTCCCGTTCGGCTCGCTGCCCGCCGCGATCTACCTCCAGATTGCAACCACCGATGCGTTCACCCACGGCTGGGACCTGGCACGCGCGACGGGTATTCCTACCGACCTCGATCCCGAGCTCGCCGCGCAGCTGTTGGACGCGGCCCGTCCGTTCATACAGGCCGGCTTCCGCGGCGACGACACGAAATCTCCGTTCGGGCCCGAACAGCCGCCGCCCCCGAATGCCAGCAATGCCGATGCCCTCGCCGCTTTTCTCGGCAGGCGCGCGTAGCCGCGGTCATCCCGCGAGTTCGCGAACCTCGGCCGCCATCGGGATCTCACCTTTGGTCGCGTACGCCTCGGCGCGCTCGGGGATGCGGTCGGGCTCGTAGAGGTAGTTGGCCATCACGCCGAACGACTGCTCTCGACCTTTAGGTGTTGCATCGGCCATCCAGTCGATTCGTTCGATCGTCGCGCCATTCGACAGATGGAAATTGGCGACTGGATCGGGGGCGCGTCCGTCGCGGGTTGTCGTCAGGTAGCGGGCGCACATGGCGAGCAGTGCGGGCCGTACTGCTTCGTCCGCGTCCCATTCGGCGGCCGAGAGGCGCTCGAGCATGCGCGCGGGCTCGGCCGGGAGGAGCGCGAGCTCCCGTTCCCCGAGCCGCGCCCGGTCGCCCAGTTGCGACTCCACCCACGCACGAAAACCGGGAATCGGTGAGAGTGTGACGAAGCGCCGCAGCTGCGGCAGATCCACGCGCAGCGCCTCGACGACCTGTTTGATGAGGGCGGTCCCGAGGTTCACTCCTGCCAGGCCGGGCTGGCAGTTCGATATGGAGTAGAAGACGGCGGTGTCGGCGCGCTCGAGATCGAGCTCCGGTGCCCGCGCGTCCAGTAGCGGCGCGAGCTCGGTCGCCATGCCCGCCGTCAGCGCGATCTCGACGAAGACGAGCGGTTCGTCCGGCATCGCGGGATGGAAGAACGCGTAGCAGCGGCGGTCGCTGTCGAGGCGGTTCTTCAGGTCGTCCCACGAGCTGATGGCGTGGACGGCTTCGTAGTTGATCAACTTCTCGAGTAACGCGGCGGGCGCCTCCCACGTGATGCGGCGCAGCGCGAGCAGGCCCACATCGAAGAGCGTGGTTATGTGCGCCTTCAGCTCACGATCGAGATCCGCGAGGCCCGCGTCGGCGTCGCCGGCGCGGGGCACGTCCATGCGCAGGACGTCGGCGCGCAGATCGACGAGGAACTTGACCCCGCCCTCGAGCCCGCTGAGGAGCTGCAACAGGCGGTCCGCGGGCGGGACAAGCGCGTCGCGCAGTCGTCGCTCGGCCGCACGGCGGTCGCGACTCGCGGTCAGGTCGGCGACCGCGTCGTCCACTGCCTGCGGATCGGTCCAGAAGTCGCGCGCGAGCAGGAGATGGAAGTTGCGGCGGCCGTCGTCGGACAGCGCGACGTACGCGTCGGCGACGGCCGCGGCTTCGGCCCGCTGCGTCATGGTGTCGTGCATCCGGAGAAGGTCCGCGATCACTGCCCGCAGTCGAGCCTCGTCCCGCTCGTGCAGGTCTGGTGCGAGGTCGAGCGCGGCGCGACCCGGCGCGCCGCGCAGGCCGCGCCGGCGGAGCCGGTCGAAGAACCGGCGAGACGCCACCCGGCCTACCTCACGCGTGCCCGCCCGGGACCGAGACCGTCTCCGTGTCGCGGCCGGAGCGGAGGAGCGTTCCCGGGCGCGCCTCGGTGAATTCGCCGTGATCCACGATTTCCGTCCCGTTGACGATCACGTGATCGATTCCGTTCGCGCCGCTGTACAGACGCGGCGCGCCGGTGGGGAGGTCGAAGCGCATGCGGACTTCCTGGGAGCCGACCGTCTCGGGATCGATGACGACGACGTCGGCGTGCCAGCCCGGCTGCAGACGGCCGCGTTCGCTCAAACCGTACAGGCGCGCGGGAACGTCGGTGAGAAGATTCACCGCTTCCTCGATGGGCATGAGCCCGCGCTCGCGGACAGGGCCGCCGAGGAGGACGGTCGCGTAGTTGAAGCTGGCGAGGAAGTCGAGATGCGCGCCCGCGTCACTCGCGCCAACCACGGCGCGCCCGTCGCGCCAGACCTTCATGCGGATCTGCCAAGTCTCGTCGTCGTCGGCGCCGATGGGGAACCCGAATCCGGTCATCAGGTCGTCGGCTACCACGATGTCGCAGAGCGCGTCGAACTCGTCCACGCCGCGCTCCTTCGCGATCGCGGCGACCGATTTTCCCTCCCACTGCTTGTTCTCGGGTGCGAAGGTCTCGTTGATCACGTAGATGCTCCAGTTCGAGACCTTGAACCCCGATGTCGGCTGCAGGGCCGCCTCGCGCAGCACATTTCGCCCGTCCGGTGACGCGAGCATCGCCTTCTTCTCGTCGTGGGGGAGCGCCATCGGCTTCTCCCACCCGGGAATCGTGTCGAGGAGGAACCCGCTCTCGAAACAGATGCGCGGCGATGGCGCGAACGGAACCGTGAGTGCGACCACGCGCGCGCCGTGCTCGGCGGCATAGTCGGACGCGGCGAGGTTGTGCTCCGTGATCGGCTCGCTGCCCTTGCCCGCGAAAAGCACGTTCCAGTTGATTGGCCGGTTCGCCGCGAGTGACATCCGCGTGAGCAGATCGGGTGCGAAGTCCTCGAACATGCCGACGCATGGGATGAACTCGAGTGTCGTACCCGGGTGATCCTTGACGACGTCACAGAGTGCGAGGATCTCGTCGACGCTCGCATGGCGCGACGGCACCATGTCACCGGCCGCATCGTTGTGCGTCCGGGCCCAGCTCGATGAGAAGCCGAGGCCGCCCGCCGCCAGGCTCGCGGCCAGCAACTCGCGCATGGCGGCGATGTCGTCGGCGGACGCCTCACCCTTTGTCGCGCGGTCGCCCATGGTGACCCGGCGGATCGTGGAGTGCCCGACGAGGAAGCCGGCGTTCGGCGCGAGCGTTCCGTCGATGCGATCCAGGTAGTCGCCGAAGCTCTCCCAGTCCCAGGGAACGCCCTCGGCGAGCGCGGCGAGGGGCATCCCCTCGACGCGAGCGAGCATCCGCATGAGGTAGTCGCCGTGCTCGGGCCCGAGTGGCGCGATCGTGAAGCCGCAGTTGCCACCGATCACCGTCGTGACGCCGTGGAGCGGCGAGGGCGAAAGCGTCGTGTCCCAGAACACTTGTGCGTCGTAGTGCGTGTGAATGTCGACGAAGCCGGGCGCGACGACCTTGCCGCGTGCGTCGATGGTTCGCGTCGCGGTGTCGTCTACGGGGCCGATGGCCGTGATGCGGCCGTCACTCACTGCAACATCGGCGATCCGGCCCGGAGCTCCCGTGCCGTCGACGACCGTTCCACCGCGGATGATCATGTCCTGCATGACCCCACTATTGTCCAGCCGCCATGGGTAATGCACTTGCGGGTCGGGTCGCCCTCGTAACCGGGGCGTCGCGCGGCATCGGTGCCGCAATCGCCCGTCGATACGCCGCGGAAGGCGCCGAGGTCGCGATCGTTGCCCGCAGCCTCGAGCCGGGATCCGGCGGGCACCTCGCGGGCTCACTGCGCGAGACCGCCGACGCGATCGCGGCTGCGGGCGGGCGGGCGTTCCCCATCGTCGCCGACCTCTCCGATCCCGCCTGCGATCGGAACGGGATCGTGGCGCAGGCAGCCCGCGAGCTCGGCCCGATCGACGTGCTCGTCAACAACGCCGCCGCGTGCTTCTATCTCAGTGTCGACGACACGTCCGAGCGACGCCTGCGGGTCGCGTACGAGGTCAACGTCATCACTCCCTATCTCTTGACGAGGGCCGTGGTCCCGGCGATGCGCGACCGCGGCGCGGGCTGGATCGTCAACATCACCAGCGCGATCGTCGACACCGACCGGCTCGACAGCCCGCAGCAAGCCCGTTCCTCGACCTACGCCCCGAGTAAGGCGGCTCTCGACCGGCTGACGATCTCACTTGCCACTGAGCTTCGCGACGCGGGCATCGCCGTGAACGCGCTCGCGCCCGAGCACGCGGTGGCAACCGAGGGCGCGACCGCCGTGATGGACCTGCCGCCGGAATGGTGCGAGCCGGTGGAAACGATGGCCGATGCCGCGGTGGCGTTGGCCACTTGCGATCCCGCGTTCGACAACGGTCTTGTCGTGCGGTCGGGCCCCTTCCTTCGTGCACGCGGACTCGTTCGGTGACGGCTGCGCTCGTCACCGGTGGTGGGAGCGGGATCGGCCGCGCGACCGCGTTGCTACTCGGCGAGCGCGGCGCGCAAGTGCTCGTCGCCGATATCGACGAGGCAGCCGCGCACGCGACTGCGCGCGCGATCGGGGCGGCCGCGATCTCGGTCCGCGTCGACGTCGCCGACGACTCGTCGGTCGAAGCGATGGTTGCGACTGCGGTGGACCGATTCGGCGTACTCGACTGGGCGTGCAACATCGCCGGCATCGCACCGGACCCGAAGCCGTTCACCGAGCACTCACATGACGAGTGGCAGCGCACGATCGATGTCAACCTGAGTGGCGTGTTCTTTTGCATGCAGCACGAGTTGCGGCAGATGTCGGCGCAGGACCGCGGTGGCGCGATCGTCAACATGTCGTCGGGTGCGGGCCTGGTACCGGCACCGGGACAGCCGCAATACACCGCGGCAAAGCACGGGGTCCTCGGCTTGACCAAACAGGCCGCACAGGAATTCGCCGCCACGGGGATACGTGTCAACGCGGTGCTTCCTGGGCAGACCGAGACGGTGCCCATGCGCGCCTACCTCGACGCACTGCCGGACAATGGCGAGCGTATGTTGAAACGGCTGCCGATGAAGCGGATGGCATCACCAATGGAGATCGCCCAGGCCGTCGTCTGGCTCTGCTCAGACGAGGCGAGCTACGTCAACGGCGACTCGCTGGTGGTCGACGGGGGTCTCATCGCAAGATGAATCCAAACGCCTCGCCGCTCGACAACCCCGACCCGACTCTCAGAGACTGAGACGATGTCCGGCCAGGTCGCCATCGCCACGGTTCTCGCGCTCGTTACGGCCCTGTGCTACGCGATCAGCAACGTCCTCGAGCTCTTGGAAGCCGAGAAGGTGCCCGACGAGTACTCGATGAAGCTGGGCTTGTTGCTCCGCCTGGTCAAGAAGCCCCGCTGGTTGCTCGGACTCGGCGCCGACTTCGGCGGCTACATCTTTCACGCCGCGGCACTCGGGCTCGCCGCGGTCGTGTTCGTCGAGCCGATCCTCGCGACGGGAATTCTCATGTCGTTGTTCATCGGATCCCGTTTCGTACACCGCCCCGTGCTGCGCTCCGACTGGGTGGCGGCCGCGGTGCTCTCGGGGGGCCTTGCACTGTTCCTCTACGAGGTCTCGCCGACCGGAGGGGTCCAGATCGCACGTACACGCGAGTGGCTCATCGCGGGGCCGAGCGCGCTCGCGGCGATCCTGGTGTGCCTGATGTTCGGCCGGTCGACCAGCGGACCACCGCGCGCCGTCTTCTTCGGGATCGCGGCCGGGATCGCGTTCGGCGTTTCGGCCTTGCTGACGAAGGCACTCGTGCACTATCTCGGCCGCGGCATCTTCGGTTGGGTCCCGCACTGGGAGCCGTACGCGTTGGCGGTCGCGGCGATCGGCGGGGTGATCGTCGCGCAGAGCGCACTGCAGACGGGTGCACTCGGGGCCGCGGTCGGCGCGACGGAGTCGATGAGCGTGATCTCGGGATCGCTGTTCGGCCTGTTCCTCCTGAATGAGCGCGTCGGCGTGCACACCGCGTTCGAGCTCTTTGCCGTCGTGATCTCGATCGTCGCCATCCTCGCGGGGATCGTCAAGCTCTCCCAATCGGAAGAGCGGCTGATGGGAGGCCCGGCCGCACCGGCGCCCGCCTCGTAGATCCGCTACAGGCGAGCTGCGTCGGCCGCGCCGCGGCGCAGGCACCAGCGGGTCCAGAAGAGGCCGAATGACGTGAGCAAGAGTTGGCCGAGGCCGTAGAGCGGGCTTCGCATCACGGTGTAGGTGATGATCGAGACCACAGAGAAGATGCAGTAGACGACCGCGAGCGCCACCCGGCCTTCGTGGGTCAGGAGGAACCAGCGCGCACGGTCGGCCACGGCGTCGATACTAGGCGCGACCCTCGACGCGCAGCTCGGCAGGCACCCACGACGGCGGACGCTTCTCGACGAAGGCCCGGAACCCTTCGACGACCTCGTCCCCGTGCACCGACTCGTCGAACGTGATCCGGTCGACCACGCCGTAGCGGGCGTTGATGAGGCGCTTCAACGCGACGCGAGCTCGCGGCGCGGCGAAGAGGAGGTTGCGCACGACGTCCTCGGTAGTCGGCACGAGCTGTTCGTGCGGTACGACGCGGGCCACCAGTCCGTGCCGCTCGGCCTCGTGAGCCGTGAGGCGCCGGCCGGTGAACAACATGTCACGTGCGAGCGCGACGCCGACGTGTTCGGGAAGGATCGCGGCGTGGTATGCGTCCGCGACGCCTCGCCGCAGCTCCGGAGCGCCGAACACCGCGCGCTCGCTGGCGATCGCGATGTCGGAGAGCATGGTGATCAGCAGCCCGCCGCCCATGCACAGTCCGTTGACCGCGGCGACGACCGGCTTGCGCGACTCGCGAATCGAGTCGAACGGCACCGCGCCGGTCCCGAGGAGCTCGCCGATGTTCAAGGGTCCGTCGTCGTGCTGACCCCCGAGCTCGCCACCGGGCGCGAACACGTCGCCGGTGCCCGTCACCACCAGCGCATGCAGTGAGCGGGACGCATTCAGCCGGTCGACGGCCCGCCTGATACCGAAGTACATGTTGGAGGTGAGCGCGTTCCGGCGCTCCGGGCGATCGATCGTGACCCACGCGGTCGTTCCGCGTTGCTCCCAGTGCAGGAATCTCGAACCCAGGTCGACGTCGTTTGCCATGGCCCCTGGTTAGCCTGCGGGTGTGGTTCGCTTCAACCCGTACAGCTACGACTTCCACGACGACCCGTTCCCCGTCTATCGCCGCCTGCGCGATGAAGCGCCCTGCTATCACGACGACGACCTCGACTTCTGGGCATTGTCTCGATACGACGACATCCTCTCCGCGTTGCACGACCCGGACACGTACTGCTCCCGGTTCGGAATCACCCTCGAGCCGGGCAACCCCGTCCCGATGCTGCTCACCACCGATCCGCCCGAACACACCGCGCTCCGGCGGATGGTGAGTCGCGCGTTCACGCCGCGGCGGATCGCGGATCTCGAACCGTCCATCCGCGCGCTGTCCACGAGCTATCTGGACGAGCTCCCCGGCGGCGACACCGTCGATCTCATCGCCGACTACGCCGCGCTGTTGCCGATGGATGTCATCTCGCGACTTCTGGGCGTCCCCGACGGCGACCAGGAGCAGCTCCGCCAGTGGAGCGACGCCCTCCTGCATCGCGAGGAAGGCGACATGGAGGTGACGCCCGTAGGCGTCGATGCCGCGTACCAGCTCTACAAATACTTCTCCGCACTCGTGGACGAGAAGCGGACCGGCCCGGGCGACGACGATCTCGCGGCGGCGCTGGTCGCGAGCGAGTCCGGCGGCGAGCAACTCGCCGACGACCAGGTCGTCGGCTTCTTGTTCCTGCTCATCATCGCGGGCAACGAGACGACGACGAAGCTCCTCGGCAACTGCCTCCTCGCGCTCCAGCGATTCCCCTCCGAGCGGGCGAAGGTGCTCGCCGATCCCGGCCGCATCCCCGATGCGGTGGAGGAGATCCTGCGATTCGAGGGCTCGACACAGGTAATGGCCCGTACGCTGCTCCGTCCGGTCACGCGGCACGGCCGCACGATGCCCGCGGGCGACAAGGTGCTGCTCTTGTTCGGCTCCGGCAACCGCGACGAGCGAGTCTGGGACCGGCCCGACGTGTACGACATCGACCGAGCGTGGCCGACGCATCATCTCGCGTTCGGG
>Ga0335083_10001230_pt1 | contig 35846 bp, 33 predicted proteins | sample Lox_Sample_42_FD_206716 | JGI IMG/M metagenome (GOLD analysis project Ga0335083, IMG submission 206716) | Soil microbial communities from Loxahatchee National Wildlife Refuge, Florida, United States - Lox_Sample_4.2 | ecosystem: Environmental > Terrestrial > Soil > Wetlands | place: USA...
CTCGGATCTGAAAAGAAAGCTCTTGCGATACATCCGTCAGTACAACAAATCGCCCCGAACGGTGAAGTGGAAATATGCTGATCCAGCGCGCCATATCGGTACACAATCAGCTGGTACAGGCCACTAGAAATCGCGCAGAGTGCTGAAGGGGGCCGCAACCCTGACGGCGTTCAGCACCGCGAGCAGGTCGATAAATTCCTGAGCGATGGCGCCGCCGATGGGAGGCAGCAAGCCGAAAGCCGCCAATATCATACCGAAAATGCTAAGAACCATGCCTCCGATGACGCTTTGGAGCGCGATCTGGCGCATTCTTCGGCCAATGTGCATGAGTTCGTCGACCTTTTGAAAGGAGCGCTCGAGGATGACTGCGTCGGCGGCTTCCGCAGTGATGTCTGTATCCTGCCCGAAGGCAACGCCGACGGTGGCTGCCTGCATGGCGGGAGCATCATTAATTCCATCACCCAGAAATACGGTCGGGCCCAATTTTGTTTCCGCGCGAACCAAATCCACTTTTTCTTCCGGGCTTTTTGATGCGAAGGCTGCGTCTATTCCGATTTTCGTGGCGAGAGAGCGGACCTCCGGCTCGCGGTCGCCGGAGATGAGAATGACCTTCGTCACGCGGTGATGAGGAGAGAGATGAGTAACGAAGACGCGGCTATCCGATCGAGGAGCATCCTCAAAACCAAACAAGGCGGCGAAAGAGCCATCGAGAAAGATGAGACATTCGAGGCCAGGCTCGACTGGGGGCAGGCGGAGTTCATCGGCGGAAACCTTTTTGCGTCCCGTGATAAGAATTTCGTGCCCGTTCGCAGTACCCTTCATTCCCTGCCCAGGGCTTTCGCTGACTCGAGTTGCGGGTGACAACTGACAGCCGCGGCGCTCGGCCTCCTCCAAAATGGCGCCAGCCAAGGGATGTTTCGAATAGCGTTCCAGACTCGCCGCGAGCGCGAGGACTTCGTTTTCTTGAAAACTTGATGCGCAAACAATGCGCGTCAAAGTGGGCTTGCCGTAGGTGAGCGTTCCCGTTTTGTCGAAGATGAAAGTGCGGCAGCGATCGATCTGCTCGAGAACGGCGGGATTTTTGATGATGATGCCACGCCTTGCAGAGAGCGAGATGGCGCCGATAATGGCGACGGGAATGGCGATGAGCAACGGACAAGGCGTGGCGATTACAAGGACGGCAAGAAAGCGATTGACTTCGCCACTCATCGCCCAAGCAAGAACCGCAACGCCAACGGCGAGCGGCGTGTACCAGGCTCCCAGAATATCTCCGAGGCGGCGCAATTTGGGACGGCGCTGCTGGGTCTCCTCCATAACGCGCATGATGCGGGCGTAGCGTGAATCGATGGCGAGTTTTTCCGCACGGATTGTAAGCAAGGCTTCGCCGTTCAGTGCGCCGGATAATACCGCGGCGCCCGGAGCCTTTTCGACTTCGAACGGCTCACCGGTGAGATAGGCTTCGTTCATCGAGCCCTGGCCCTCGACGACGACTCCATCCACGGGACAAATTTCGTGCGGAAGAATGGCAAGTGTGTCTCCCACGACGATCTCGGCCACTTTTACGTCAGTAAGACCTTTCGCCGACTTGCGATGAGCGATGCTGGGCATGCGTTTTGCGAGAGCATCGAGCACACGAGAAGCGCGCCGCGTGGCAAATTCTTCCAGCGCGGTGCCTCCAGAAAGCATCAGGACGACGATGGATGCGACCAAGTACTCACGGAGGAGAGCAGCGGTAACGATCGAAATTGCAGCCAGGAAATCGGAACCGAACTCGCCGGCCCACAAACTTTTCCCGAGACTTAGAAGCAAGGGCAGGCCACCGACAAGCAACGTCACGTACAGAGGAATGTTGGCGAGCGGCCGCGCCCCAATTGGCGCGAAGCGCAGAAATAAGTGAACAACGATGCCGATCGCCGCTACGAAGGCAATCAGTCTGGTTGCAAATTCAGGCGCTGTGAAAAAGGACGGTTTCTGCGCGAGAGGCGAAATGTCAGCCACGACCGGGTCGATCGGCGGAGCAGCGACGGGATTACGCGGACCTGTCACGCCGCAGCCTCGGTGGTTTTCAGACGTGCGTGCAAGTTCTTTTGGAAGAAGCCGCGCTTTGCGAGCTCGACTAGCAAGAGGTAAGTGACGATGGAAATTGCGAGGAAAATGAAATAGGGCCACGGGAGCGGCGTAAATCCTAGAAGGCCTGCTAAGGGCGACCACGGAAGAACAAGACCAACGGTGAGAGCCAGGAGGGTGTTGATAATCAGCCAGCGGCTGGGGAGGCTTCGCAAGGGGTTTCCGGCCGTTCGAATGACAAAGAGCACCAGCGTTTGGGTGGCCAGGGATTCCACGAACCATCCAGTGTGAAAGAGGGCCTCTGAAGCGTGGAAAAAATGGAGCAAGACGTAAAACGTCAGGAAGTCGTAGATGGAACTGATGGGGCCAACGAAGAGCATGAAGTTCCGGATGAGGCGCATGTCCCAACGCTGGGGGCCGCGAAGATAGGATTCATCGACGTTGTCGGTTGGGATGGCGATCTGGGCGCTGTCGTAGAGGAAGTTATTCAGAAGAATCTGCGTCGAGAGCATGGGAAGAAATGGGAGAAAGAGAGAGGCGCCTGCCATGCTGAACATATTTCCGAAATTCGAGCTGGTGGCCATCAGCAAATACTTAAGAACATTTCCGGACGCCCGGCGCCCTTCCAGGATGCCCCGGTGCAGGATGCTCAATCCAGGCGTTAGAAGAATGATATCTGCGGCATCGCGCGCGACGTCCACGGCGGTTGCGACGGAAATGCCCACGTCGGCTGCATGAAGCGAAGGAGCGTCGTTAATTCCATCACCGATGTAGCCGACGACATGGCCGCGTTGCCGGAGCGCACGAAGGATTCGCAATTTCTGCATGGGAGTGACGCGGGCGAAGACGGTGGCCTCTTCCGCCATGTGGCCCAAGGCGGGCTCGGTCATGGTCTCGATTTCTGGTCCGAGGAGCACCACAGGACCCGCGAGGCCTACCTCTTCGCATGTGTGTTTCGCAACCAATTCGTTGTCGCCCGTCAGAATCTTGAGGGTGATTCCGTCGCGCCTCATCTGCGCAAGGGCCTCCGCGGCATCGGGGCTAGCAGGGTCGTCAAAAGCCAGAAAACCGGCGAGCACGAAGGAATTTTCGTCTTCGGGTGAGAAGCCCTCGCGCTTATCCGTTTTGCGGAAAGCGACAGCGAGAACGCGAAGGCCCTGGGCGCAAAGATTCTCGTAGACTCTGCGGGCATTTTCCCGAGCGGCCGCGTCGAGCAAGAGCTGCTGTTCTCCGGACTCGTACGACACACAGAGAGCGAGAATGCCTTCCGGCGCGCCCTTGGTGATAAGGAGGCGTTCGGTTGCGGAGGCGGTCTTGGGCTGGAGGACAACGGAGAGGCGGCGACGATTGAAATCGAAGGGGATCTCGTCACATTTGATGAACGCGTCCGCAGTTTGTGTTTTGTCTTGCAAGATGGCGGCGTCCAGAGGGCTACGGATGCCAGTTTCGAACGTGCTATTCAAGAACGCGAGGCGAAGCGGATGGCCAGCGTTTTGCCCGAGTGCATCGACGGAAGAGCGGAGCTTCATGAGTCCCACGGTCAGCGTTCCGGTCTTGTCGCTGCAGAGCACGTCAATGCTGCCAAAATTCTGAATCGCCGGGAGGTGCTTCACGATCACTTGTTCGCGGGCCATGCGGACGGCTCCGCGCGTCAGCGTCACGGAGGTGATCATGGGAAGGAATTCGGGCGTCAGGCCGACGGCGAGGGCGACGGCAAAGACGAACGATTCGAACGCATCCTTGTGGAGGGCCACACGGATTATGAGAATGAAGAGAACGAGGAACAAAACCACCCGCATGATCAGCATGCCGAATTGCCGTAAGCCTCGCTCAAACTCGGTCTCTCCGGTGCGCTCCCTCAATTTCGCGCCGATGAGTCCAAACGACGTCCGGCTCCCCGTAGCCGCAATACGGGCAAGGGCTGTTCCGCTGACTACAGACGTTCCGAGGAAGACGCGATTTGGCGACTCGGCGCTGGCTTCGCTGGCAGTTTCTGAGGACTTGGCATCTTTTTCCGCCGGCATGGACTCGCCAGTAAGCGCTGCCTGTTGAACATAGAGATCACGCGATTCGAGAAGCAGGCCGTCGGCGGGGACCAGATCTCCGGCCACGAGGCGTATGAGGTCACCGGGAACGACCTGCTCCCGCGGAATCTCGTGCCATTTATCGTCTCGCATCACCGTTGCAGTCAGACAGACATGCTCTCGGAGCTTGCGGGCGGCAGTCTCGGACCTGTAGGTCTGAAAAAAATTTATCGCCACGCTCAGCATGGCAATGACGAAGATGATGGCGGCATCGGCCGTCTGACCAACGGCCACGGAAAGCACACAGGCAATCAGAAGGATGATTACGAGGGGGTTGATGAGCATCGAGAGCAATTCCACAACCAGCGCCCCCTGGCGGCGAGGAGTGGGATCGTTCGGGCCGAACTGACGAAACCGTGCCTCAGCCTCTTCCTGGGTTAATCCTGAGGGGCTCATCGTGACCTTGTTGGCCGATGGTGGGGTTGCGGTGAACTCGGAACTCATGGCCCTTCCTAGGAAGTAGTTCGCGGAATCAAACGCCACTATAGTGGAGATGGGGACGCCGGAATGCGAATTTCATCACTGCGGCAAGTGACGTGCGTCACCGCATCGGGCTGGCATTAGCGACAAATATAAAAAAAGGAGGAACGATCCATGAAAGCCGCTCCCGCCAAGATTTCTGTAGGATTCCGAAACATCCTGTTCGCGACGGACTTCTCCGCCGCTGCCGCCAGCGCAATTCCTTACGTTAAGAGAATTGCCAAACATTACGAAGCAAATCTGTTTGCCCTGCATGTCCACCCACCTGTAGTGAATCCGATGACTCCGCCAGAAACGTGGGCGGCCGACGCGGCAGCTGCCGAAGCTCGCGATCAGAGGCACCGCGAACAACTGATAAATACCTTCTCTGGATTTCCCACCACGGTGCGGATAGAAGAGGGAGATATTCAACCGAGGATTAAACAGGCGATCGATGAAAACGATATCGATCTCATGGTGATTGGCACGCGGGGGAGGACCGGATTCGGCAAGCTGCTTTTGGGTTCGGTGGCCGAGGAAATCCTGCGGACGGTGACGTGCCCGGTTCTGACCGTAGGACCACAGGCCGACCTCTCGCGAGGATCCGATGGGCAGATACGCGAGATTTTGTACGCGACGGACTTTGCTTCGGAAAGCCCAGCCGCGGCAGCTTACGCCGTATCGCTTGCGGAAGAGTTTCAAGCACGTCTGGTCTTGTTGCACGTACTACCCAAGCTGGATGCCAATGATTTGGTGATGGCTTCGGACGTCGAAGCGTCATTGAGGGTGCTGCTTGAAAAATTGGTTCCGGCGGAGGCCAAAGACTGGTGCAAACCAGATTATTACGTCGAAGTAGGCGATCCAGCAGAGAAGATTTTGGAGTTGGCGCGCCTGCGCGAGTCGGACTTGATCGTGCTGGGAGTGAAACAGGAAGAAGGGGTTCGGGGAGCGGCGACGCATCTGCCCATCACAACAACCCACAAAGTGGTTTCGAGAGCGACATGCCCGGTTCTGACGGTTCGGAGCTGACTTGGGCCTACCAGAGCGCGCAGGACGAAGAAATTGAATGATCCAACTGCATCCGCTTAGGATCAATATACCGCAGCAGGAGCGCAAACGCTGTGTTTGGCGGGGGATCCTGCGATCACGCAAGCGACGGAATCAGCCCAGGTATATCCTCACTATCGATGAAATGAGATGAGCATGAACGCAGGCGCAATTGTGAACGCTTGCGCATACGAGTGGAGTGAGAATCACGAGGCAAAAGAACCTGGCTGGCTGTCGAGAATTTAGGCGGCAGCTACGAAGCGGCAGGCTTCCGGTTTCGCCACAGTTTCGGAACGGGGCTGAAGCAAAACGCCGTGCCGTTCCGAGTAGAACAATGTGTAATCTCTGCAGCAAGTTCCGCAAAGCCAGAAATGTTGCACAGAGTGAGTATTTGGCGGCAGCTCATCGGGACGATGTGCCTTGTGAAACCGGAAAAGTTCCCCGTTATGGTAGTCAAATGGAAGCCGACAGCCTGGATTTGCGCAGGTAGAAATCATTGGAAGTCACCACCCTATCTCGCACAGCTCATTCAGAGGCAGTCGCTCTGGCCCTGACGTGAATTTCAGGTTCGCCGGACTGGCCGGGAGGATCAGTCGCTTCGAGTTGTTTCCCTTCTTCGAGACGCTTAATCGTACCGCGGAGCCAAGCGCGCAAGGCTGCTTCCAGATCTTCCCTTGTGCCGAAGCGATAAAAAGAATCGATGGTCTCGCCCTGCTCATTCAACGGAATATAGCGGCAGGGGATCTTCATCTTCCGCACTTGCTGGGGAACGAGCTGCACGAGAACACAGTCGCTGCACGGCTTCGGAGGCAGAGCCGTATTGAAATTCAGACATGTCGGCGAATCCTGAAAGATGAATGTAGGACGCCAAGTCGCGGGAGGCATGTGGCGATAACCACCTCTCTCGACGAATGCTAATTCGGCCTTGAGAACTGGCAACAGATCGCGAGTATCTTTGCTCATCGGTGAAACCCCCACACAGCAAGGTTGGCTCCAAGATTGATGGCGCGCAGTGACGGACGTCACAAGTGGAAGTGCTCCTGCTCACTCAGGGCCGTATCCCATTGGGGGGAGGAATTGCCCGAATGCGATATACTTCCGGGGTCAGAGATTAGACGGAAGTTTCGCCAATTAACCGGCAGCGCCACGACATGCCGATCAGCAATCTCGTGGTGCCCTTGCTAAAGGCCACGCCCAGTTCAGAGGTAGCGGCAAAGTGAGCGAAACCGCGCACCGCACCACCATGAGCCCTCCGATCGAAACATTGTGGAAAAAGCTATTCGAGTTTTCTCCAGACGCGGTGTTTGTGACGGATCAAACTGGAGCGATTGTGCGTGCCAATGCACAGGCGGAGCGGATGTTCGGATATGATCTCGCCGACCTAAATGGGCGGCCCGTTGAGGCGTTGGTACCCGAACGATTTCGCTCCACCCACCCACAGCACCGCGCGGAGTACGCCGCAGAACCGCATATCCGTCCCATGGGGGCCGGTCTCGAGCTATACGGATTGCGGAAGGACGGAAGCGAATTTCCAGTCGATATCATGCTGAGCCCGGTCGAGGCAGAAGGTGGTTCGCTTGTCGTAGCGGTCGTGCGAGATATTACGAGGCGCAAGACAGCCGAAGAGGGATTGCGGCGAAGCGAGGCGCGGCTGCGGTCGCTTTTTGAGTTCTCGCCGGATGCGATTCTTGTGATTGATCAAACGGGAAAAATCACGGAGGCCAATGCGCAAGTCGAGAATTTTTTCGGCTACGGGCGAGCCGAACTTCTGGGGCAGAACGTGGAGCTGCTGATCCCCGAAAAATTTCGGCAGAGCCATGCGGGGCACCGGCAACAATATACCACGCAGCCTCGCGTGCGTACGATGGGCGCTGGACTTGAGCTGTATGGGCGGCGCAAAGATGGCGGGGAATTCCCGGTGGACATCATGCTCGGCCCAATCGCCGGACCAGAGGGCGCGTCCGTACTGGCGGTGATTCGCGACCTGACGCAAAAGAAACGGGATGAAGAGGCTCTGCGGCGCGGGGAATTAGAGCGGCGCTACCTTGAAGAGGAGCTGCAAACAGAATACCGGTTTGAGGAAATTATCGGAGAGAGCCGAGCGCTGAAGCGAGTGCTGAAGCAAGTCGAGACGGTGGCGCGGGAAGAAGCCACCGTCCTGATTCTTGGCGAAACAGGAACGGGCAAGGAATTAATCGCGCGGGCGATACATGAGTTGAGTCCACGGCGCGAGCGAACATTCGTGAAGCTAAATTGCTCGGCCATTCCGGCAGGATTGCTCGAGAGCGAATTGTTTGGGCATGAAAAAGGGGCGTTCACCGGAGCGATCGCGCAAAAAATCGGGAGGCTGGAACTTGCCCATGAAGGTACGCTATTCCTGGACGAAATTGGGGACCTGCCACTGGAGCTCCAGCCGAAAATTCTGCGGGCGTTGCAGGAAAGGGAGTTTGACAGGCTGGGTGGCACGAGAACCATTCCGGTCAACGTTCGACTGATTGCGGCGACAAACAGGAATCTCGCGAAGATGGTGGCGGACCATGAATTTCGGAGCGATTTGTACTATCGCCTGAAAGTTTTCCCGATAGAGATCCCGCCTCTGCGAGAGCGGCGCGAAGACATCCCTATTCTGGTGAATTATTTTGTACACAAACACTCCCGAAGAATGAACCGAGAGCTCGTGAGTGTGCCGCCGGAGACGATGGGGGCCTTGCAGACCTGGAGCTGGCCGGGAAACGTAAGAGAGCTAGAAAACTTCATGGAACGAGCCGTGATTCTCACGCAGGGCCCCGTGCTGCGAGCGCCTCTATCCGAACTGAAAATGATCGATCAGCCGGCGAGCGGGTCTGACCCCAACCTGGAGAATGCAGAACGCGAACACATCCTTCGTGTGCTACGCGAGACGAAGGGAATGATCGGCGGACCTCACGGAGCAGCGGAGCGGCTGGGGTTGAAGCGCACCACGCTCAATTCCAAAATGAAAAAGCTGCGAATCGCACGCAAAGACTATATTTAGCCTCGGGGACGATATTTCGTCTCGTCACTTGAAGCGGTGTTCTTCGTCACGGGTCGCCAAGACTCCAAGTTGAAAACCTAAGTCAATTCATATGTGCAACGTGCGGGTGAAAGCGCGCCAGGACACGGTTGCCTGTGATATGGCGCACAAAGTGCATCCATTAGGGTGTGCTGAGAATTTGGGTAGAGATTGGAGACGGCCTGGTGAGTCTAAGGCTTGAAGGAAAAGTGGTAGGGCCTTGGGCTGATGAGTGCCAGCGCGTATGGGACGGGGTCCGAGTGGAGCTAGGAGCGAGGAAGGTCCGGCTAGATGTGCGGGGATTGACATTCATGGATAAACGCGGAACAGCCTTACTGCGGGAGATTCACCGAACGAGCGGCGCAGATGTGGTGGCGAGCTCCCCGCTCACCAAATATTTTGCCGAGCAGATCATACGGGAGATCGAACAGACAGAGAATGAAGGAGGGTGAGATGAGAGGTCCCTATGGATTCGAAACAAATGAACACTGTCAGTCATGCAAACTGAGGTCGGACGGCTTTTTCTGCCAGTTGCCGTCGCCAGCGCTGAAGGATTTTGACAGCGTAAGGTCTTCCACGACTTATCCCGAGGGGGCAGTGCTCTTTCTGGAAAAGCAGGAACCGCGTGGAATCTTTGTGCTGTGCGCGGGGGAAGTGAAGCTTTCGATTAGCTCTAGCGGCGGCAAGACACTGATCCTGAGAATCGCAAAGCCGGGCGAGGTGCTTGGATTAATGTCCACGCTCTCAGGCACTCCTTATGAATCGACCGCGGAAACGATTCGGCCGTGCCAGGTGGCGTACATTCGCCGCGACGATTTTCTGCCGTTCATTGCCAAGCATCCGGAGGTTTATAAGGGAGTTGTGCAGCAGCTGACGTCATTCTACCGGCGAGCTTGCAGACAACTGCGAACCGTTGGACTGTCCGCCTCGGCTCCGGAGAAGCTGGCGAGACTTCTATTGGAATGGTCAGCCGGAGCTAAGGAATCGACCCACGGCAATCAAGTAACGATGCCTTTGACGCATGAAGAAATCGCCGCGCTGATCGGCACGACGCGCGAGACGGTGACGCGGACGCTGAGCGAATTCAAGAATAACCACCTCGTTGCTCTGCATGGATCGAGTCTCACCATTTCTAACCGGCCCGCACTTGAAGTTCTTGGGGCGGATTGACCGGCACTGGCTTGGAAGAAACTCGATGATTTGAGTAGCGGTTATCTACCGCTATCCATTTCAATTCGGACTTGCGGAACCAATTCGGTCTTCGCTGCGGATAGTTAGAACCGGGCAAGGCGCATGAGCAACCACTTCATAGGCGATATCTTTTTGGACGCGGGCGACCACGCCCGCTAATCGGGCAATCCCCCGAACTCCCAGGACGATAAGGTCCGCGCCAACCTTGCGTGCCACTTCCAGGATTCGAGTGGCGGGGTCGCCATACTCCACAAGAGCACGAGGCCGGCACAATTGCTGGGCTTCCGGAGGAATCAGGGTTTCGAGCTGATGAATCGCCTCGGCTACCGAGAGCCCACTCGGCTTGACTGACTTTGCCGGCTTTGGCTGGGGCAGGACATGGAGGAGCATCAGCTGCGCATGATTCTCGAGGGCCAGAGAGACGGCGTACGGCGCGGCCAGCGAGGAGACGGCGTTAAAATCGGTGGCAAATAAGACGCAGTGAAAACGTCCTGCGCTATGAGCACCGACGTGAGCTTCGGGGCCGCACATGAGCACCGGAACATGAGAGCGACGAAACACCTCTTCTGCAGATGAACCGAGCAAGGCTTTCTTCATACCTGTACGGCCGTGAGTACCTAGGGCGATCAGATCGATTTCGCGCTCTTTCGCAATACGTTCAACAACCTCCCAAAGACTGCTTCCGCGCTCGATGATACTTTCGCTCTGCAAGCCGGATAATTGAGCCTCAACGCGCGCCATCTCCACCTTCGCAGATTCTTCCTGGTCATCCAAGAGACTTATCGCGGCATCCGGCGTCATGTAGGCGTAACCGGAAGGGACAAGCACGTGCACGGCGTATATTTGTGAGCCGTAACCACGGGCGAGCGTGGTCGCAAATGGCAGAGCGTCGCAAGAGGGCTCTGAGAAGTCCGTTAGAAACAAAACGTGTTTGAAATCAATTCGCTTACCCGGCTGGGCAGAAAGCATACAAATCACCGGGATTAAGTCTGGGGATCCTTGCGAGATCTTTCGGTGATTGGGATCACAACCTTTTGTGACAGTTGTCACATGCGCTTGCCGATGGGAGATTGCGTAGCATCGAGATGAGTGCTCATTGAGGACATTGGGAGTTCTTGATCAAATCAAGGGCTCGAATAGCTCGAGCGGGAACCAATAAATAAACCTGTGGGCAATCACGAGGCGGGCGGCGAAAGATGCGTAGCGGCGCGTATGCTTTGGCTTTGCGTAGATAAAGGTGGTCGGCCGCAGTATTCCCAAAGCGACGAATGCAGCAGGCCGCCTAGAGAGGCGCGCTCGGAACGCAAGGCGTAGCCCGTTCTTCTGAGGGCGGAAGCATAATCGGGGAGGCGGGTTACGCGCAGTCCGGTGGTCAGGCGGAAGGCGGCGTACAGACCTCGGATGACCGCCCTAGTCCAAAGGCTGTTGATTAAACCCTCTGCTTCACAAAAATCCGAAACGACCCAGCGGGTCTTCTGTCCACCGGAAGTTGCAAGGTGGTCAACAACGCGTGGGAGCTCTTCCTGCGTGAAGCAATCAAGAAAAAAATTCGTGACGATCAAGTCGTAGCTGTCAGGCCGCAGCCTGAACTCCCGCACGTCACCACAGTGGAATGCGACTCTTTCACGAAAAGAGGGCCCCAGTGCTGAAACACGCCGCTCGGCAAGCCTGACCATGGTCTGACTGAGATCTACAAAATCCACTTCCACGGCTGAGCTCATGCTTAGTAAGCGGACAAGGAAACGGCCATCTCCACCGCCGCACAAAATAGCTCTCTTCGAGCTTTGAACGACTCCGAGGAATGCAAAGCGGCTCCTTTCCAAGTATCTTCCGAACGAAATTCGTTCGAGCAGCTCGTAGTAGCGGGCGATTGCATCGCAATTCATCCGCAAGGAGTGATTCCGGTTCGTGATGGTTTAGCCTCGAAGGAGAAGCACAATAAGCGCAGGGACGAGCAGAGCAACATCGGCGAGGACGCGCAATGCGGGAGTCGAAAGGCTGGGCCTAGTGAAGTTCAAAACCAGAATGAGCAGGCCTCCGGCAGAGACGGCCAGCAGAGCGGTTTGAGAGGGCCTAGCCGAAGGCGTAAGGCACGCCACAAGAGCGCCAATTGCCACAGCGGCTGCAAGAAAGCTGATACGGGGGCCGACCAAACGGACGAACCAATGCGCCGGTTGTCGCCGGCTTGGGCCCTCGCGGTAATTCTCCCAATACTCGATACATAAGCAATTCAGAGAACAGAGAAGGGCGAAAAATCCCCAGACAAGCGATTGATGCCACGGAAACCGCAAGGAGCGTGACCAAAGTGGGAGAGTCACGCCTAGTGCAAAGAGGAACCCTACAGAAATTTCTTTGGGCAGAAGCCACCCAATTCGCGTATCGCCAGTGTGAATTCCAGCCATGTACAAAACTAAAATCACGCCTAGCTTCAAACCTGCACGGGCATCGGTGATCAGCGAGCCATCCGCCATCAACCAAAGAACCAGGGCGCTTGCACCAATCACCAGGGCTGTCAGCATGGAGCGATGCCGATGGCAAAAGAGATGTCGCAGTTGCAACGCTGCGCGATTGCCGACGCGCCAGCCATCCAACAATCGGTCGGTTGTGTAGATGACCCAGACCGAAAGAACCAGAGCGGCGGCCTCGCCGACTGTTAACCGTATCGCGCTTACTCGCGCGAAGAGTACTGCCCATACCACCGCGACTGCCGGCGCATCGGCGCTGAGAATGTTCCACCACAGCCACCAAGGAGTCGTTGAGCGCTCGGAACCGGCAGAGGCTGGAGAAAAGCCCCACAGAGAACTGCGCTCTTGAGCGCTTGCCTGTAAATCCGCGCGGGCAAGAATCCCATTCATTTCCGGCATAGGATCCGTTAACTTCACGACATATATCGTAGCACGATATATCACACGCGACCCAAGATCCCCCGGCGGGTCTCTCCCTCGGACGGGGCAAATGGTCACTTAGATTTTGCGCCGTCCTCTGCGCGCGTTTGGCCTCCCTGCAGATCAATTCGAAAAGGCGGCACCATATATGCTTTTGGCACGTAATCCGGTGGGATTGCGATGGAATTGCCATCGCGCACGCCGTGGTAGTGAGGGGACATGATCTCCACGCCAGCTTCATTGAATTTATCCTGGATGTTCTGATGCAAGTCGGAATAAGTACGCGCCATGACCGAGGGCTTGTTCGTGTAGGCGTTCAGTTGATAGCTGACGTAGAAATCGTCGAGGCTCGTTTGCAGGACAAAGGGTTTCGGATTCGGCAGGATGTTCTCCGTGGTGCAGGCGGCATCGATCAATAACTTGTGGACAGTGCGCCACGGCGCATCGTAACCAATCGTGACGCTGGTGTGGAGAATCAAGCCTTGTTCGCGAGCTACGGAACTGAAATTGGTGATATGAGTTCCGAGAACCATCGAATTAGGAATGGAGATATCCTCGTTCTTGATAGTGCGAATCGTCGTAACGAGGAAATTCCTTCCCAGCACGTCGCCAACGGTGTCTCCCACCTGCACGCGATCACCGATCTGGAATGCGCGCGTATAGGTCAGCACGGTTCCAGCCACGACGTTGGCAACCGCCGAAGTGGAACCGAGAGAAAACAAGAGTCCGAAGAAAATGGATACTCCCTGGAACGCCGGCGATTTGGCTCCCGGCAAGTAAGGAAAGATGACAACCAAGGTAAAGGCGATCACCAACAGCCTGACGATTTTGTACGTCGGTTGAGCCCATTCAGGATAGAAGCCGGAGACAGAAATGGTTTGCTTCCCAAGCTGAGTGAAGAAGAATCGGATCACCCTGGTCAGGTAGTAGCTAACCAGCACAATTACGGCGATGAAAAAGAGATTGGGCACGAAGGCAACAGTGGCTTGCCAGATCGCACGCAAGGGATAGAGCACATAGCCGAGAAGCAGGTTGGCGTATCCCCGAGTGGCGGGAAACAGGCTGAACATGAACGACACATAGGCGTAGGCCAAGGCGAAAGTCAGAAGCACGCGAAATCCGCGCGCTATCGTCAGAAGGAGAGTCGTAATCCGCTCGGCGGGCAGAAGTTCGAGCCTCTGAATGCGAATTGTCCGGATGTACTTGCCGCGCCAGGATCGGATGCTGGAATAGGCGCGCCGGAAAAGCATGCCCAGCAGTTTGAGGATCAGGAGCGCGGCAAGAGTCGCGCCGACTCCCCACAGGGCGCCAATAGTGATGGCACGCAAACTATACTGCTGACGGAGAGATTCCGCGGCGTCGCGGATCATTGATGCATATTTCACAGCAAGCGCCTGCCGCGATTCCCCCGCGGCTTTGGCATCCTGGGCGGTAATGGTCATGATCACAATCTCGCCGTCGGCAATCGCCGTAGTATTCTCTTCGTCGTGAACCTGAAGCGCTTCGATCCTCGCTTTTGGCTGCCTGGAGAGTTCTACAATCCTCGCCTCAAGAGCCTTGGCTCTGTCCTCGGCCGTGAAAGAAAAATAGCCCTCTTGGATGAGGAAGAGAGTCTTGCCCTGGACCTGCACGGGCGCGCCAGAAATAGGCGCCGCCGCAGGCGATTTTGCCGGTGTCTGACCTGCGGCCGGAGTTCCCCAAAAAACCCAACTGAGGACTGCCCACGAAAACGCTCGTGTAATTACAGTCATGGCTCGTTGTGTTTTGCGCATGATTTCTCCCATCTTGGACTGCGTAAAATGTATCCCATACGGGCGCAGCTCTGTATATTGCGCCAGATCCCGCCGGTTGTTCACGGCCGTCATTTTTGGCAGCGAGTCGCGGAACATCCATCCCACGGTTTTGTGATTTCAATGGAAAATATCCGTGGTTCAGGAAATGCATGTGGGCATGTGGTTCTTAAAGTTAGGATCTAACGTGGCGCGCCGGCACTCCAATGCTTAGCAGGCAGCAAGCACGCGAGGAAACAAGCTACGCCAGCCTGCCCAATCTTCCAACCCGGCATACCGCGCCGCCGCGCACGCGCCTGAGGCGATGGTTCTTCCGAGGAGGGCGGCTTGAAGAGACGGCTCCGGTCAAAGAGACGTATCCCTGGTACTTGGTCATTTGGCTCACGGGTGTCGACTATTTTTCATCGTTAGCCTATCAGCCGGGGATCGCACTTCTGGCAGTCGGCATGTTAGCACCGCCGGCCACGTTGATCCTCATACTTGTCACCATCGCGGGAGCCCTCCCGGTTTATTCACAAGTTGCTTATAGGTCATTTGCCGGACAAGGCTCCATCGCCATTCTCGAAAATCTCTTGTCGGGATGGCGAGCGAAGATTTTCGCATTGGTGCTCATTGGTTTCGCGGCTACGGATTTCGTCATTACGATGACACTCTCGGCGGCAGACGCTGCTCGGCACGCCATCGAGAATCCATATTTTCGGCCGCTAGTCGGAAATCATCACGAATTATTGACGCTTGGCCTGCTTACCCTTCTCGCTCTCGTCTTCGTGATTGGATTTCGCGAGGCTATTCGACTGGCGACGGCCGTCGCTGTACTTGATGACCACTTGAGGTTCGCGCTTCTCGATTCTGTTCGATTCCGCTCCTGGCATGGCGTCTCGAATGCTATATTCGGCTCTAGGACAACAATGGTTTGCAAGGGAGAGCGATGACTCCAACCTCAGCGATCGAATTCTTGATCTGGCTCCTGATCGCTGCTTCTCTTATCGCCGTGTTGGCATCGCGGCTACGCATCCCGTACACCGTCGCCCTTGTTCTAGGCGGACTGGCGCTGGGCTCTTTGCATTTCCCTATCGTTGAGAAGCTCTATCAGAGCAATCGGCCTGATTGGTTGAATCCCGAAGTAGTGTTGATTCTCTTTCTGCCCCCGCTGTTGTTCGAAGGAAGCCTGAAGATTAATCTTCGCCAACTCCTGCGGGACAAGATTCCGATTCTGTTGCTCGCAAACCTCGGCGTTTTGGCGGCCACGCTGATCACAGGGTACGTCCTGCACTGGGAGATCGGCTTACCTATTGCCACCGCCCTTCTCTTCGGTGCGATTATTTCTGCGACTGACCCCATCTCCGTTCTGGCCATGTTTAAGGATCTGGCCATTGCCAAGCGGCTATCGGTCATCGTTGAAGGGGAAAGCCTTTTCAACGACGGCACCGCGGTCGTTCTCTTTCAGATCCTGTTGGCGGGAATTCTCACTTCCAATCTGAGCGTCGCTAATGGAATCGGCCAATTTGTGCAGTCGGTTGTGGGCGGCGGGGTTGTCGGGTTTGCCCTTGGCTACATTGCCAGCAAAATTACAAAGAGAATTGACGAACCGCAGCTAGAAATCACGATTACTACGATCCTCGCGTATAGCTCGTATCTCGCTGCGCACCAGTTTCATCTATCGGGGGTCATCGCCACTGTCGTCAGCGGTATAACCGTCGGGAATCTCGGAACACACGAAGGAATGAGCGCACGCACGCGTATCGCTCTGTGGTCTTTCTGGGAATACGCGGCGTTCGTCATCAATTCGCTGGTATTCCTGCTCATCGGGCTGGAAGTTCGCATCTGGGAACTTCTGAGCGCGTGGTCCTCAATACTTCTGGCTGTGCTGGCTGTGCTGCTTGGCCGTGCAATTTCTGTCTACGGAATCGTTCCTCTCAGCAATCGCTTCTCCGAGCGAATCTCGCTTCGCTGGCAGCATGTATTGGTTTGGGGTGGCCTGCATGGCTCCCTCTCACTGGCGCTTGCTTTAAGTCTCGGACGCGATTTTCCGTATCGCGACAAAATCTTGGCGCTTGCGTTCGGTGTCGTCGCATTCTCCATAATCGTCCAAGGTTTGACCATTGGACCGCTTATCCGTGTGCTCGGCCTCTCTCAAACCGACGCCCATGACGAATTCACGGAAGCTAGAGTTCGGCAAATTGCGGCGTCCGCGGGCCAGGCAGAACTTGAGGAGCTTTTCAGCACCCGAGTAATCTCTGGCCCCGTATACGAGAGATTGCGGGCAGAACTCGATTCGCAGGTCGCCGCTCTACACGCGCAGGTCGTGGAATTGTACGGGCGAGATGCCGGCCGGGCGGAGGCGGAGATGCAGACGGCTCGCCTGCGGCTCGCGGCTGCCGAAAAAAGCTCCATCGAAGCGGCTGTTCATTCCGGCTTCATCACCACAAAAGCGGCAGCCAAGCTGGTGGACAGCGTTGATCAACGCATCGCCGCCATCGTCAGTCCAAAGGAAGCAGAACAGGCTGAGACTGCGTCTCCGAAAACCTGAGGCAAATCTCCTACGAGATAAGCAACATCGCAGGCCGCAATCCGAATTACCGGAAGCAGCAGCCGTCGATTCTTACATGGTCTTGGCGCTCGAGGAAATCTGTCCGGTATTTCCCTTTCCCGCCAGCGCCTTTCGAACATCCAGTTCGAGCACTCCTCTCTCGAGCCGAGCGGTTGCGTGTTTCGTGTCGATCTCGACCGGAAGTTGAAGGCTCCGAAGCAGTCGCGTCGCGCGCATCTCCGAAGAATGGCTCGCACTCGTCTTTTGGGCTGTTTGGCTTTGGTGCTTGCCGATGATCGTTACGCGCTTCGGCTCGAGGTCAACTTCCAATTCCTTGGGCATGAAGCCGCGCACGTCGGCGCGGACGATTACGCCGTCCCGGGTCTCTTTGAGATTGATGGGCGTTCGCTCGAATAACTCAGCTTCCGCCTGAAGCCAGTGTTCCAGGTCCCGGCCCCTGACCCTGCCCTTTGACTCGAATATTTCGTATGCCCGCTTGGCAATCATGTCGAACATCCCCTTTGCCTCGGCACTGAGGCCAGCGGATTTGATTGCAATCGGCGTCTCCGCCGGTTGCTGTCTCTCTAGGTCCTGTTCTTGCATCTCTTTCTCCTTTTCCCCGTGAAATGGCCAGATGAACTCATATATCGTGATGCGATGCTTCCTTTGGGCGTTGCCTGTTTTTATATCGTAATGCGATATATATCCGCGGCGCTCCAGACAACATTTTCTGGCAAGGGCGCGTCTATCTAAATAGGTTCCGGCGTGTTCCCGCTGCAAAGCCCGGCCCGGAGGATTCTCCGCGTCAATTCTTGGAGGAATCTATGAAATTCATCGGTTGGACGTTTATCGCTCTTTTGGCATGTGCCAGTGCGCCCTCAAGTGTTGCGGCGCAGAACACCAAAGTCACGCATTCGCGAACATTTGCCAGTTGCATGGATGATATGTCCATTTGCGATCAAACGGGGCTGACCGCCCAGGAAAAACAGGCGGTTCAGCGCGCCGCGCGGGATCGTAATTTTCTGGAGTGCCTTTCAGGATTTTCCGACTGCGAGAATAAGTTATTGGATACCGATCAGCGGCAAGATATTGCCCGCGCAAGTCGGGACCGCAACCTCCAGGATTGTATGGACAGCATGAGCGATTGCGACCTTGCGCAACTCGATGGACAGGAACGGCAGCAGGTTACCGTGGCGAAACGTATTCACAATCTCCAGACTTGCCTCGATGGGACGGGCGATTGCGACCGGTCTCTGCTCACCCAGGAGGAGAAACAAACGGTTGCGGGCGCCAATCGCGACCGCAATCTGCAGAACTGCCTGGAGGCTCTCGGCGAATGCGACCGGTCCCAGTTGAGCAGAGAAGAGCGGCAGGAAGTCGCTACCGCAACACTAGACCACAATCTCAGCGAGTGCCTGGATGGATCGGACGATTGCAGTGTCGCGACGCTCAGTCTCTCGCAGCGGCAGGAAATCGCGGCGGCAATTCCAAGCTCGAAAATTCATAAGTAGGCCCGGTCTCGCGCGTTTGGCCGAATAGCCAAACGTGTCGTCACCGATCCTCCTGCGGGCCAGGCGATGTTTGGCGTAGCCTCCGGGACTCGTTGCGCCCGATACATCCTGTCATCCACGTCTCCGGGTTGGAAGCAGTAAATTGGTGGACGTGGCAGGGTTCGAACCTGCGACCCCCTGCTTGCAAATGAGAACCAAGAATACTATGTGGCTGTCTTTTCTTGCCTTTAACTATGTCGTGATCGACGGTTTTTGACCGTATTTGGCACTACTTGTTCCCAAGTTGTTCCCGAATTCTTGATCTCCTACCTGGGATCGATTTTTCCGGGTCGTTTTCGTGATTTTTGAGGAACAACTTGGGAACAACGCCTCGGCCAAGTAATCCTGAGCGCCAACTGAGGCGCGGAACGAACTGCACGGTTCTAGGGCCAAAACGATTCGAGTCGCGCCACTCTTCAATGCCTTCCTCGGAAACATCTGGCACAATAAGCGCGGTGTAAATGAACCGCCATGAGCTTCGCACCACGATTCACGATTACGCATGCTATCACAGCGGCGCTGACAAGGATTGAGCGCGCACGTGGATTTCTGGATGCGGCCAAACTGTCGGAAGACTGGATTGGCAGAATGCAGAAGCGCGCTCTCGTGCTTGAAGCTCACCATACGACGCACATCGAAGGCACTCAACTGACGCTTGAACAATCCGAGCGCATCCTGGCAGGAAAAAAGGTCCAGGGTGCTAGGCCGGATGATGCAAGGGAATTGCTGAACTACAAAAAGGCGTTCGAGCTGGTTTCGGATTACTTGGAAAGCGGCGAGCCGATCACCGAAGCCGTGATTCGGCAAATTCACAAGCGGCTGGTTCAGGGTGTGCGAGGAAACCAAGCATCGCCCGGAGAGTATCGCAAGATTCAGAATTACATCGTCAACTCGCGCACAGGAGAAAAAATATATACTCCGCCTCCGCCGCTCGAAGTTCCGCCGATGATGACCGACTTTGTCGGTTGGCTGCAAAAAGAGACTCAAATCAATTCAGTGATTGTGGCCGGGATTGCGCAGTTTCAACTCGTCCACATCCACCCCTTTGTTGACGGCAATGGGCGTTCGGCGCGCTTGCTCTCGACTCTTTGCCTCTACAGGACGGGCTATGATTTCAAGCGCCTCTTCACGATCAGCGAGTATTACGACCGCGACCGGCCTGCTTATTACAAAGCGCTCCAGAGCGTGCGCGAGAGCGGGATGGACATGACGGGTTGGCTCGAATACTTCACGGAAGGTTTGGGCGCTCAGATGCGAGAAGTCCAGGTCACTGCTGAACACGTGATCCGCCGCGATGTGGTTCTGGCCAAAGCTCGAAAGAACGGCCTGAAAGAGCGTCCGGTTGCACTGCTCGATTTCCTGCTTGGGGCAGGCAAAGCGACGGTCGCCGAGTGTGAAAAAGAGTTGAAGGTGAACAGAAGAACGCTGCAACGCGATCTGAAACTGCTCGTTGAGAAGGGCCTAGTCAGCGAGGTTGGAACTGGCCCCACGGACCCCACCAAATACTATCAGCCGTTACTATGACAAGCTGTGACAGGTTACTATGACAAGCTGTGACAACCGAGTGTGACAGCCTAGATCCCTACCTACTGCAATCTGCTGATACGGTTTCCAGGCTTCGTATTGTTGCTGACCGGACCGAGTTTTTGTACCAGCACGAGTGAGAGAGTGTACATCAGAAAACGCTCTGTGCAATTTGCGGCTCGCAGGGAGCCGTAGGCGACCGAAGAGCTGCAAATTGCGGCGCGATCGCCGTTGGGGCTGGCGGCCGATAGCCCAGCGCAGAGTGCGGCCGCCGGTGTTGTACTCCATCCGCCACTGCTCACCGGAGCTGCCAATGCCCATGCCAAAAGTAATAGTCGTCTTTGTGAACCCATTTTCCTTCTTGATAATAGTAGTCGCTTCGAAATTGGCCCGCGTGTGTTTTGAACTTATTGTCTCTCTCCGCTTGTTCCTTCTTGTTATGTTCCTTCGTGATATAGAAAACCTCCGTATATGTGTAGGTACCGATGTAAGGCGAGACAAGTGAGTCGTTCGGCTTCACGTCACAGTAAAAACCGGGTACTGGGTCAGCGTAGCGTCTCCACCACCTTTTGCCGTCATTCTGAACTGATGGGCCCGCGTTATCGACGTTCAGTTTCGTGCGCTGAGCCAAGGCAAATTCCTTGAAAGAGTTGACGATCGCTTCCCTTTCTGACTCGCCGCTCCCGCAACCTGATCCTTGACTCTCTGCCGGAATTTTAGGGGGGCGCGGTCGGGAGGATTGAGATTGGCCAAACCCGGTAGGATTTGCAACGAATCAGAAAATGAAGAGCAATTCGGAATTCAAAACAGTAGTGAGCCGCCCAGAACTTGAACCTGGAACCGGCTGATTTTGGGCTTGGACATCCTGGCTGCGAAGTTTGTGTGGGCCGAGCGGCTGCTGAACCACCTGAAGGAACAGAGCGAGAAGCTTTACAGAACGTTTTCCCGCCCGCGGCGGTAAGACGCGACCGGCTGTTGTCACGGTGCCAGCCAACTCTGAGTCCACCATAGATTGGTTCCCATAGGAGCGCGTAGAACGAAGGGCGTTATATCTCCGTTGCCCGTGCAATCCTCTTGAGCTTGCTCGATACTGCGCCGAAGTGAAGTGTGTGTTCATTGGTGCGTGCTCGATCCGTATTTGGGGTTTGTGATGCAAGTCGGGGTCTATCGTAAAAGGCAAGCACCAGAGCATCGCTTAGTTTGTTTTCGGTTGTGATTCCATAGAACTGAATCCTAACATCGTCTGCTGTTCCAACTTTCCGCAGCCTACCGTCGCGACAGAATTGACGCCCGACGATGGACGGCACTGGCACGATGCCTTCGCCGGTCTCGGCAAAGGTGCGCAACATCGCGTGGTCTTCGAATTCGCCGACGACAACCGGTCGGAGGCTGTTCGATTCTAGCCAGGTATCCAGCCGCAGTCTCAAAGAAGCATGGTCTGTAGGCAAAAGCAGCGGAGCACCGTCGAGCGACCACGGAAAATTCTTCCGGTAAACTGCAGCGAGCTTCCGGGAAGCCAAGAAAATGACACCTGAGTCTCCCAAAATGCTGCTCTGAAAATGCGCCTTGGTATTCGGAGGTGCAGACGCGTCTGAGAGAACCATGTCAAGCTCGGCCTGCTCCAATTGGCGCAATAGTTCATCGCCGTGGCCCTGACGGCAAACTACGCGCGTCTTTTCTCTGAGGCGGAGCGCCGGTGCAATCAAACAATGCGCCAGGATCCTTGGCAAGGCATGCACGACGCCTACATGCACAGACCGAGGCGTACGATGGTCTCTGTCACGCAGGGCGACAAGCATCTCATCGCCCAAGGAAAAAATTGCGGAAGCGTAGGCAAAAACAAACGTACCGGCCTCGGTCGGACCTAAGGTCTTGCCTGTTCGCCGCATGAGTTTTTGTCCGAGACGCTCTTCGAGGCGGTGGATTTGAGCACTGACTGTTGAGGGAGCGAGGCGCAGTTCTTTGCAGGCAGCGGCAATGCTACCTTGCCGAACCGCTGTCCAGAAGTAGCACAAATGCTGGTAATTAAGCCAGTCCACGCGGGCTCACGTTACTTCGCTTAAACCGAATTGTCCACACGATTTTTTCTGCTTGTGGTGACCCGCATTTGACGCTAGGTTACGCCAAAACTCAGTGCCGTTTTGCGGTCGTGTATTCATATCGGGAGTTCGCTCATGAAGGCAACAGTTCCGATCATGCTCGCCGCAGTCCTTCTGCTGGGTCTGCCGGCGTTTGGCGGGCCGAAGGTCAAGGCTCCCTGCAAGGTATACTTCTCCGTTTTCGAAAGCGACGATGTGACTCAGGGCAGCTCTCTCGAGTGGCTGGATAGGGCGCAAAAGAGCTGGTACGAGAAACACGGCGATCGCGGCAAAATCGCCGGGATTTGCTACGCTCCCAAGGAAGCCGATGTTCCGCCCGACGCTTCGCTCTACAGGATTCAATGGGGAAATGGCCACATAAGCACCCCTTTCAACTACTCCTACACGACGCAAGAGCAACAAACTCAGACCGTGACCGGCACCGTGACGGATAGCCAAGGAACACATCAGGTGAATGAGCAAGTGACCACTACGCGGCCGGTGCAACACGACGTAACGTATGACAGCGACACGCAGATCGCCCGCGGCTGGCTTTTTGTGCGAGATCCGGCAGCGAATAACGGAAAAGGCGACCTCGAGTCAGTGGGTGGTCTAAAGAATCACAACCACACATTTTTAACTTGGCCCTCATCGTCTCTTTTGAAATCCGCGGTGGATGAGATTCAGAAGCGCGAGAAGGAACGGCTGGCCCAGTAGGAGGCGGCTTAGGAAGAGCTCTTTCCGGAGCGGCGCTAAGAGCGGTGTAACCCGTGGCGTCTGTGTCCCCGCAGCCATGGGATTTCCTTAATCTCGCGAATGGCTGTAAGCGACTCGGCGTTCTTTTGCCCTGCCCAGACTCTCCGTTTAGCTCGGGGTCTGAGGGGGGCTGATGGAATCGCATGCTTGAGACGGGAGGGGCTGTGAAGCGAGATTTTGCGGCAATTCGAACGGCGGCATTGGCCTTAGCGGTCATCACCGTATTGTTGGCAGGCTGCGGTGGCGGCGGCAACAATAACGGCGGAGGAGGAACGGGAGGTGGCGGCGGCACGACTCAGTTGCCAACCGCAGCGGCGAACCTGACGATCTCGGGGTCAATCAAGGTGTTGACGCTGCAATGGACTCCTGGACCTGGAGCAACCGAATTCCACCTGCTGTTCGATGCGGACGGGACGGGGCACTTTCAGCAGGTGGGCTCTAGTCTGCCAGCATCGGCCAGCCAAGCGACCTTGACCGTTGCCGTGCACGAAGTGGACTGGGCCAAAGCGCAGTTCGCTGTCGATGCCTGCAATTCGGCGGGGTGCACGCGTTCCACTTCCGCACCAGCGATGCCGGCGATGCTGGGGAGTATAGGGTATTTCAAGGCGTCGAGCGGGGGCGTAGAGGGTGATGAATTCGGCTATGCGGTAGCCGTGAGCGCAGACGGGAAAACACTGGCTGTGGGAGCGCCGTCCGAAGCGAGCAATGCAACAGGGCTCAACGGTAACGAGGGCGACGACTCGGCCAGCGAATCGGGTGCCGTGTATGTATTCACGAATGGTGGAGGCACGTGGAGCCAGCAGGCGTACGTGAAGGCTTCGAACACGGATGCACAAAATCAATTCGGCAGATCAGTCGCTCTGAGTGGGGACGGGAACACGCTGGCCGTGGGCGCGTTTTACGAATCCAGTTCGGCCACGGGAATCAACGGCAACGAAGACCAAAGCCAGAATCCGGCTGGCGCATCGGGCGCGGCGTATATTTTCGCCCGCAGTGGCGCTACCTGGAGCCAGCAGGCCTATGTGAAGGCTTCGAATACGGATGCAGGTGACTTTTTCGGCGCCTCGGTCGACCTAAGCTCAGACGGGAACACTTTGGTGGTGGGAGCACCGGGTGAATCAAGTTCGGCTACAGGAGTCAACGGGAACCAAGCCGACAATTCAGCCAGCGGAGCGGGCGCGGCCTATGTGTTCAGCCGTAGCGGCAGTGCTTGGAGCCAGCAAGCCTATGTGAAGGCCTCGAACACGGGGATCGACGACCAATTTGGCTACTCAGCCGCGCTGAGCGGGGACGGGAACTCGCTTGCCGTGGGCGCATGGGGCGAATCCAGTTCGGCGGTAGGAATCAACGGCAACCAGACCGATAACTCGCGGGGTTTTTCCGGCGCGACTTATGTGTTCGCCCACAGTAGCGGTACATGGAGCCAGCAAGCCTACGTGAAGGCCTCGAACACGGTGACAAACAACCATTTCGGTTGGTCGGTCAGCCTGAGCAGCGATGGAAACACGTTGGCTGTGGGCGCGATTTGGGAAAACGGAGCCTCTACCGGAGTGAACAGCAGCGACGAGCAAATCCAAAATCAAGCCAAAGAGGCAGGCGCGGCTTATGTGTTCTCGCGGGACGGAAACACTTGGAGCCAGCAGGCCTACGTGAAGGCTTCGAATACGGATGCGGCAGACCTTTTCGGCGCCTCGGTCGACCTAAGCTCAGACGGGAACACTTTGGTGGTGGGCGCGTACGGGGAAGACAGCAAGGCTGCGGGAATCAACGGCGACCAGTCTGACAATTCGGCCAGCGGAGCCGGCGCGGCTTATGCATTCGTGCGCGCTGGAACCGTTTGGAGCCAAGAAGCCTACGTGAAGGCGGCGAATACAGGGGCGGAGGATGTATTCGGCTCATCGGTAGCAGTGAGCGCAGACGGTAGCACGCTGGCCGTTGGCGCCCATGAAGAAGATGGCGGGCAGATAGGCGTGTCGAACGGCACACACGCGGACGTCGTCAATGGGCAGACTGATGCAGGCGCGGTCTACTTATACTGAATCTTTTGGGAGATTTTCGCAGGAGTGATTCGGGCTCCTATGCGGAGGGGGCATGAAGCGGAAGCCAATAACGGGGCGAATAAGCGGAGTGGCGTTGGTGACGGTCGTTATGATCACAACGGTACTGACGGGATGCGGGGGCGGAGGCGGTGGGAACAACAATGGAGGGGGAGGCGGAGGAACGGGCGGCGGCACCACCGAGCCGCCAGCCGCAGTGACGAACCTGACCCTCTCCGGGTACATCAAAGCGTTGACGCTGCAGTGGACTCCGGGCACTGGTGCGACGGAATTTCACGTGCTGTTCGATGCGGATGGGACGGGGCAGTTTCAGCAGGTGGGATCGAGTGTGCCATCGTCGTCGCAGCACGCGACCTTGACCGTTGCTGTACACGAAATGGACTGGGCCAAGGCGCAGTTCGCCGTCGATGCGTGCAATTCGGCAGGGTGCACGAGGTCCGCTTTCGTGCCGGCAATGCCGGCGATGCTGGCGAGTATCGGGTACTTCAAAGCGTCGAACACTGGTTCGGGCGGCCAGTACTTCGGGTATTCCGTAGCCCTAAGCGGAGACGGCAACACAATGGCGGTGGGGGCACCGCTGGAAAGCAGTAATGCCATGGGCATCAACGGTGGCTTTACGGGCACAATTTCTCAATCGGGCGCCGTCTACGTGTTCGCAAACAATGGAGGCACCTGGAGCCAGCAGGCGTACGTGAAGGCGTCAAACCCGGAGGTGAATGACGAATTCGGTTTATCGGTTGCGCTGAGCGCAAACGGGAACACGCTGGCCGTGGGCGCAATCGGAAAAAACAGCGCGGAGGGCGTCACCTACATATTCACACGCAGTGGCAATGACTGGAACCAGAAGACAACCGTAATGGCGTTGGTCCCTGGGGCGGCCGACGAGTTTGGTGACTCGGTATCGCTGAGCGAGGACGGCAACACCCTGGTTGTGGGTGCGCCTTTCGAAGATAACTATTCGACGGGCGTGAATAACCCCATCACCGGCACAGCCACGAATTCAGGCGCGGTGTACATATTCACAAACAGCGGAGGCGCATGGAGCCAGCAAGCCTATGTGAAGGCCTCGAACACGGATGCGGGCGCGATGACGCTCCGCCGATACAGCGAACGGTATGCGATCTCCGGGCAGATCGCCTTCGAAGCGTTCTGGCGCGTCGATGGCCAACTGGCCGCTCCAGCGAACTCGCCTGCGCCGGTCGCCTACTTGAAGATGCACGCTTAAAGAGCTTTCCAGCCTCGCGCGAAGAATCTCCTGCGCGAGCGAGGCTGGTGGGCGGCGGTCGCGGCACGAGTTTTAGGGTCCTCTCGTGCCGTGGTCGCCGGAAGAGCCCAGCGACGTGGTGGCGATCCCTATCTATGGTTGAACCCCGTGGTTATGTGGTGTGGCGAGCTGGTGCATCATCCTCGATGGCAACGGAGGTTTAGAACTTTTTTGCTTCTTCTTCGAGCCACTGCTGTTGCCACTCCGCGATTTTACTCCGAATGAACGCGGCGCGATCCGCCTCGATGTCCGTGTCCTCGCCGTGGTTCACCGTGCTGCCGCCCGCTATGCCGATGTACATCTCCACGCGGTAAATCTTGTTGTCTTTCTTCGATACCCAGTTGAGGTGCGGTTGCCAGTACGGCGCTCCCCCTTCGCACCACGAATCGATGAGCCAGCCGCCGAGCAGCTGAGTCTTCTTGTCGATGAAGAGCTTTCCCCAAATGCGCAGGTTATCTTGAAGCGCGGTCCGGCTAAAGATCTTTTCGATGAGCATCGTTTCGTCGGCCATGGGTGTATCTCCTCCTTATGATGTCAAGGGATTACAGAAGGCTTCTTCAACCGTCGCAACCTATCTAAGAGTGCGGAATACTGATAGACGGCTTTGAGAACCTCTTTAGCGAATTCGATTCCAATCTCGACTTCTTCCTGACCGACCTTGTTAAATTCTTGTGATTCGATGTGTGCTGCATCGTTTCCTAACAGCCGTAGATCATCTAGCCCGTCAAGTAGTTCTTTCGGTAGAACCACAATTGTACCGAGTGCACGAATTCTATCCTTCAGATTGTTACCCGTGGCTTTTCGCTCCAAACACAATTCTTCAAGCGTCTTGCGAACCATGATTGCGGCCGCCACGAAACAACGGTTAGCATGGCAAGAAATCGCTTCCTCAAATGCTGACAGAACAGGCGCCGGCAAGTTAACCGGGTCAAAATCAACTAGTTCCGGTGGGTAAGAAACAAGAATCTTCTCGCCTTGACGGACAAAAAACAGAAGTGCTTGGCATTCAGGATTAGGGCACGTTCGTTGTCCACTGACGACCGGAGGCGTAAAGTTCTGAATGACAACATCAAATATGTTGGTAAGAGGATCGAACGTGCCCTGGCGTTTACAAGCCGGGCACCGAACGCTTATCTTTCCCGGAACGCCCTGCTGGTTCACATAAGTCTTTACTTGAAAATTCATGAATTGGAGTAGTCCCTTTTCTCTTTGCACTAGCTACTAATGTTACACTTATCGCGCTCTTGCAAAAAGCTCCAATTCTAGCAAAGGCGGTCACCTTCTTATGAGTAATGAACTCTACCTAGCTGTTCTGCCATTGGTACACACCGGTAGTGGGCTAACTGAGCAGACTCTCACTCTGTTCCCCGATAGAGATTTTGCGACCGAGTTTTTTCCGGACGAAGTTGAGACGTATATGTCAATGTTTGAAGCACGAGCTAATCGCTACCTACGCGGTGGGCATGTCCTTAACTATGAGGTTCACCCAGAACCTACTGCTGACGGGCGAGTGATCGTGAAAGTGGTGCAGAATGTCCTCTAACAAACGGAATTTTAATCCCGCTCCTTCTCCCCTCTTGAACATCTCACAACCGAACCTCGTTGACCTCATAAACGCCGTTGCGGAAAAAGCAGACCCGATCGTTAAGTTGCTTTCGACCACCATAGAGGGATACCAAAAAGGTAAGGAACGCGAGGTACAGTTTCAAACAGGCATGGCTTGGGTCGCAGTTTCAGTTGTTGTTCTCATCGTGGGGGTGGCTGGCTTCTTGACTTATCACGGGAAAATTGACGGCTCAACTTTCACTTTTCTTCTTGGACTAATCGTTGGTTACGTGCTGACCTTTGTTCGTGACCAGATCACCTGGTCGGAGTAGGCGGAAGCAGTGGTTTCCGAAGGTAAAACCAAGGTAATACCAAACGGACTAAACTTCTTTCCGTCGAAAGAAATCGCGTTTTTGCAGTGGATTTGGTGGACGTGACAGGGTTCGAACCTGCGACCCCCTGCTTGCAAAGCAGGTGCTCTCCCAGCTGAGCTACACGCCCACGCGGTGCAACCAGTATACTCTCAGTAGCTTACAGCCATTTCCTCAACAGCTCCAACTTGAGTTTTCCGTCCACTCCGTCCAATTGGGGCATTTTCGAGCGGAAGTTCAAAACCCAAGCCGACCTTCTCGGTCACTTGCTTGCGAAACTCAGCATCGCTTGTCAGCTTGGAATAGGTGTCCGTCACCGTCCTTCCGGCGTGGCCGAGCCAGAACCTGAGGAGATCCTCAGGGATTGAGTTCTTGCGAAGCCACGTGACCCGGAATCGGCGGAATGCGTGACAGCCCATTTTCGGCTTTCCGAGCGAACCGAGAATCGGATGAAGCGAACGCCTAAGAATGTTCGTTTGTGCCAGCGGCCGGCCTGATTTAGTAGGGAACAGGAGCCCGGACTTTCTGTCACCAATGAAATCCTTCAGCATTGCCGCGACGGTTGAGTGTAGGTCGACCTCCCGCTTGCCGTTCTCGGACTTCAGATAGTCGTGAATCTGGCCCCGCCATGCCTTCTGACAAATCCGGATCGTCGCGCAGTCTGGAGAAATATTTTTGATATCGATCCCCAGTGCCTCGCCGAAACGCAATCCGGCAGATGCACACAGCGTGTACAGCACCCGATAGAGCTGCTCCTTTGGCGCGGCGACAATCGCAGTCACTGCGTCGCCGGTAAGAAACGGTTGCTGGGGATTCCTGTCTTCGGGGAGGTCGATGAAGTCGTGATTCCATTTTCGGGGAAAGAGCTGCTCCCCTTCTTCATTGATCGCCGAAGCCACAACCATCTTAACGGCATTCGTGTAGGACCTTATCGCCGACGCACCGAGGCCGCGCTCGACCATCGTCGCGCCGAGATTCTTCAGCGCTAGATTGCCTATCGAGCCCAGGGGCATATCTCCTATGTTCGGATTGAGCCAGTTCCTCAAGCAGCGCTCCCAATTGTCAAGCGTAGCGGGCGCCACCGGCCTACGCTTGCGGTTTTTCATCTGTTTCAACCAAGTCTCGGCCTGCTCGCGAAACGTGACACCGTAGCTTGAGCGAACGACTTTCTCGAAGAATTCTGCGGTGTCTGCTCCGCTAGCCGCGATTATTTGCTTGGCCCTGCGCCTTCGTTCGGACGCCGAGATCTTTCCGGGACCGGAGACGGGGCAGATTTTCTCCCAAACCCTCTGCCTTTTCTCTTGGCCCGCGACATCCTTCCAAAAGCGAACCACGTACCAGTTGCCATCCTTCTGAATGCAACCGTCCTGACCAGATCGACGTGACATGGATTTTCTCCCTGTCCGCTTATCTGGTGTCGCGTTGATGACTGTATCAACGCCGTTTCCTGGCGGCAACTGTGATTCCTGTTGCACCCTGATGCTCATGACCTTCCGACACCAAAATCGTTTGGGTTAGAGATCTTTTCCGTTCAATGATCGCGATTCTGACTGCCGCCCTCGCTCTCTGGAGAGCTGTGTATCTGGGGCGCTGTCGAACTCTCGAGTTCTGCTTGCGCTTTTGTAACGGTTCTCCGCGCGTAGTAACTCGGATCGTCTTTGTCAGCCGCCCGATAGTCAGCGATGCGCTGGATGACGACTTCGGGATCGTCGCCACGGGCCAGGGCGCGCTTCGCGTACGCCCAATCGTGTTCGGATTGGCTTTTGTGGTCGGCTGGCAGCGTCCGCTGCCCTTGTTGGTAGTGCCCAAAGTGTCGAGGCGCTTCGGGCGAGTCTTCGTCAATGGTGAAATCGCGGAGGGTGTAGACCGCATCGCTTTCCTGACGCGCTTGGACAATGAACTCCTCGGGAAGCTTGTGGTTGGCGAATCCCGGTAGGCGCAGCACCCGCGTCGAGTCGGTTGCCGCCAGATCGCCGCCGAACTTATTTGCGAGGTTGTGAAGCAGAGATTCCGCCTCGTCCTGGCTGAACCCGCTCACTTTCCAAACGACTTGGTGCTTGCCGGGAGACGTATCGAGCACGAAGTTCGGTGCTGGAACATCGGCTGAATTTCGAATCGCTTCGAGAGCTTGGCCGGCATTTCTGTCGAGGTCGAGATACACGTGCCGGATATCCTGAATATTTTGCTTGGTCCGACTGAACGCACCGTCCCTAATGGGATTCATTCCGACGAACGCGTCATAGCCGCTGGCATTCTCGCTCCTGAGCCAGCTTTGAAAGGGCGGGCTTGCGATTGTCTCCACCTTCGAGATGGTTTGAACTGTGTGGCCAGTGGAGCGATTGCGCACGAGGATCGCGGCGTTTTCTTCAGGCCCGAACAGCTCTCGAACATACTCCGAGGCTGTAAGGGAGCGCGGCGAGAATTTGCCATCGCTGCTCATGGGTGATCCTGCTTGGCTAGGAACACGGCGCCGTAGTCGAACAGGTCCGCATCCGGGTCGTAGCTGTTGACGAGAAGAACTTCGGAAATGTATCGGCGGCCAGGCCGGCGCTCGATGTGGATGACGATGTTGAGCGAATCGGCGATGTTTGTCTTGATGGCTTTGAAAGGCAGTTCCACCCCGCTCTGCAAAACACAGCTGGTAAAGCGCGCGAGACCCTGTTGGGCGGAACTTGCATGGATGGTGGATAGCGTTCCCGAATGGCCAGTATTCAGGAGTTGCAGGAGATCGAACGCTTCGCTTCCGCGAACCTCGCCCAAAACGATGCGGTCGGGGCGGTGGCGTAAGGCTGCTTTGAGAAGATCCCGGATGGCCACAGCCGGAAGGCCGTTCTGTTCCCGGCGTGCTTCAAACCGAACGAGATTGTCCTGCGGCAATTGAATCTCGGCCGTGTCTTCGATGACCAGCACGCGTTCATCCTGCGGAATGAACTTTCCAAGGATCGAAAGCAGAGTCGATTTTCCAGTGCCAGTCCCGCCGCAAATCAGGATGTTCTTGCGCGCGAGAACGTAGTCTTCGAGAAGATTCGCGAGGGGCCGGTTGAGGGTTCCTTCCCGAATTAGGTCTTCCATCTCGAAGTGGCGTGTGTTGAACTTGCGAATCGTGAGCGTCACGCCGGCGAGACTGCACGGCGGGATGACCGCGGCGACGCGGCTGCCATCGGGCAGCCGAGAATCGAGAATGGGCTTCGATTCCGAGATATCGTCGCCCAGGCGGCGGGCAATATTCTTGACCGCGACCATCAGAGACCGTTCCCCGAGAGACACCCCTGGCACCGGTTGCAAGAAGCCCTGTTTTTCGATGAAGACCCGGTCGGGTCCGTTCACCATCACTTCGCTGATGGAGTCATCGAGAATCAGGTGCTCGATGGGCTTCAGGAACGGCAGGATCATTTCGAATCCGTTCATTAGAGTTTTCCTTTGGCGAGTTGGACAAAGTACGAATCGTTCGGGTCGTTGTAGTACGGCTTGAGGTAACAAAACATCGGTGGCGTCGGGTTGATTCCGTCGTAAGCGGTAATCACGGACTGAGCGTTGCGCAGCTCCATGAATGTCTTGATGTCGAAACGGTAGTCGCTCTGGGTGTTGTAGCTCTTCGAGGCGATGATGTTGGCTTTGTGGGAGAGGGCTTTGCCGGTAAGCCAACTGACCTTGGTGTCGTGCCCGCTTTCGGACAGGCTGTAGCTGACTTTGAGCTGGTCTTCGCGTCCGCAAAGATCGCTTGCCGTTCTCGCTGAAAAATCGTCGGACAACGAGAGAAAAATCTTGGTGCGGAAGGTCTGGAGAAGGGTGCGCCAGCTTTCCGCCGGGAGCGCGGATCGCAGCGAGCTGATGCTTTGTGTGGCGATAATCGGAATACACTTCGGCTGCCTGGAGAGACTGAAGAATTTCTCGTCGCCGGTCGGGTCGCTTTCGCCAACGGTCGCGAAGTGCTGGTATTCGTCGCAAAGGAAGAGAACCTGCCGGAAGTATTGCTCGGGATGGGCTTCGATATTCGGAACGCGATTGAGCACGGCGCGCTCGAAATCGAGCTTCATCATCACGCCCAGAGCCTTTGCGAGTCCGGCATTCATGCCGATCGGGAAATTCAGGGCCGCCACGCTGCCACTTTCAATCAGCCAGCTGAACGAGGGCAGGGGCTTGCCGAACTGGTTTCCCGCGTTCTTCTGAGGGTCGTAGCACTCCTTCTTGGGGCAGAAGACTCGCTTGACCTTGGAGTTGTCGTCGAAGAGGGAGAGGAAGACGGAAACGCCCTCGACGATCGAGGTGCGTAGTTTCGGCTCGATGCGTTTCCAGTCGTCTCGAAACCAGCGTTGGACGGCTTCGAGTTGGGCCAGCTTCTCGGGATCGGCTTGGGCCGGGTCGTGGACCGTGCGAGGCTCCGATGGAATGTTCCGCATCCTTAATATGTCGCGCAGCTCGGGGGAGGCGGGCGCAAGATAGCGGTCCTCCTTCTCGTCGTGCACGAAACCCAAGCCTGCGAGGTCGGCGGTGCGCTCGCCAAAGACTTTGGGCGCGATGGCCACGTAGTGGCGTCCGAGAATGATGTCTTCGGCCTCGGCGATCCGGTCTTCGAGGAGCGGCGGAGAGATCGCACACTGATAGACATCGAAGAGGGTGACGTAGTCGTAGGCGGCCTTATGAAGAAGGATGATGAACTTCACCAGGTTGGTGTAGGCCTGCTGCCAGAACGGCTCCTTCCCACGGCCGAAAAGATTGTTCAAAAGCGAGGCGATGTTGTACGCGAGGGCGTAGGCGTCGAGGTCGTTGTGAAGAGGGTTGTAGCAGTACTCGGAATCGAGGCTCATTTCGATGTAGTCCTCGGCGCGGTGGTGACGCGCCAGGAGATCTCGTACCTTGTGGCAAAAGTCGCCCTTTACTTCAAGGACCAGTCCCCCGATGCGTTTCTCTTTGTCGGCGGCCTTGTAAGCCAGAATTTGCTCCGCGAAAGGGAGCATGCAGCATGAAGTTTTCCCTGAGCCAATAGCGCCCAAGATGGCGATTCCGGTGAACAACCCGCGCTCGGGGATCGTGAGCCAGTAGGGTGACTCGGCGGGCACTGGCTTGCGTGGGTTATGGACTTCCCCGACGACAAGAAACAGCTCATCTCTCTTTCCGGGGTCGGGATACTTGGGCAGGCTTCCTGGCGAGATGCTGCGCCGCGCTTTCAGCGTAAAGATGTAGAGCCCCGAAAGCGCAGCCGAACACGCCAAGTACGGTGTGGTGAAAAGGAGCACGTCATAGAGGTATTTGAAACTCAGGAAGGCGTGGGGAGCGCGCAGGGCGATGACGCGCAGAAAGATCTGCTCGTCGGGGAAAGGATGCGTGTAAAACAGGAACGCTCCCGCGGCCATGGCGAGGATGGCCGAAATGAACGCGCGCGATTCGAGAGCTCGTTGCATCAGGCCCTTCCTCTCGCCTCGACTGGCTGCCCTTTTTCGGACCCAGGCTGTGAGTTGCGCCGCGCTTCGCGCCACTTGCGATAGTCCTGATCGCGCCAGAGGACTTTCTTGAGTACGGCGTTGACGACGTGGTCGGCGTTGCTCTCGATGAACCGGGCATAGTCTTCGAGCAGTTCGTTGACCGGCTCTTCGAGTTTCACTTCCCGAGTCATGATTCCTGGTGCTTTCTTGACGATTGGCATTGCGTTTCTCCTCTCATGATGTGTGCTTCGTCCGAACTCCGAGTCACCGCGGAAAAAACGGCCGGCACGAATTACCGTGCGGCAGGGCGGGAGCGACCCCACGAACTTTTTGGGCGGCTGAAAGCCGAAAAAGTGGGGTCGCTCCCGCCCGTTTTGCTGTTTTTTCCGCGGTGACTTTCGTTTGCATGGCTTCGCTCTCTCCAACGTTTCAAAGAAATTGCTCGCGCCACAGGCTGAAGAGCTTGCAGAAGACGAAGCTGAAGTGCGTACTTCTTACACTCTTCAGTTTTTTCCTCCCGGTTCTTGCTCAGGAACCGCAAACCGGGAAAGCAGTTCCGCCGCGAAATGCACCGTGGCGTGACGCTGGCTACCGGCAAAGTCCCGGCGTATATCTGATTCGGCTATTCGTCCGACCTTCCAGCCGCGATAAAGATGTTCGAAGCGTTGGCCTGCGAACCTGGCTTTGGCTTGGTTGCGGAAAATCAGGTCCGCTTCGGACAGCGCTGTGTAGCGGCCGAAATCCCACGCCTTGCGAATTTGGAAGTAGCGGAGCAGTTCCGCCGATACGTCCGAGCCAAGCGGAATGGCCACCAGAGAATTGAAAAGTTCTTTGGCCTTTTCGAAATGGGAGTCGACCCGCGCCAGATAGAGAAATCGAAATTCAGATAACTGCCGGAACAGCGGGAGATACGCTTCGAGATGGCGGACAAATTCCGTGAGGTGCGCTTCCTGCCCTTGGAGGTAGGTGAACGTCACCACAGGTGAGGAAGGATCACCCGCAACAAACATCGGAAACTTATCGACGAAATAGCGGACGGTGGGCTGCGAGGTTCTTTGTCCGTGGTAGATCTTCGAAGGCAGGAAGTGATTCGGCACTTTCAGTTGGTCGCAGAAAAACGCGACTTTCTCGGGCTCGGTTTCGAGGTACTGATGCACCTGATTGAGAAGAACGAAATCGAGCATCGCGATGCGCCGCTGGATGTACTCGATTTCGTGTTCGCGGCGGTTGCGGATGTTCTCCCGATCGATCTGGCGGTAAAGACGCCGGGAGAAGAGGTGATAGACGGTTCCGCTCTTTGGAAAGCATTCGGTCCGGGCATGTTTTCTGGTGTGAAGCTTGGTCCAGAGAGTATTTGTTCGGTAGCCCCAATGGGCGCCGGCAAACGCGAGGAATTGACGCGCCACAAAGTAACCGGAATGCGTCGCCACGATGTAGAGAAACCGTGCCTCGGTTTCGGTGTAGCCGAGAGCTTTCAGGGCATCGAGATGGGCAAGCGCAATGTTCATAGCGAGAGGATTCCTGCGGTGATTTCGCGTTCATCGAGAACGCGGCGCAAACGCGACGCGTCTTCCGAACGTCCGTAGAGCGAGAAGCCCGCCGACGCCTTTTCGGCCATCGCGCGCGGCCGGTAGTCGCGCGTCGCTAGCTCCAGATCGACATGGCGTAGTTCGAGTTCCGGGCTCTCGTACTCGACACGCAGATCGGGAACCGGAATCTTGCCGTTGACCATCTGGAGGCCATGCTTTTGGGCGACTTGTCGCTTCCTGTCAGGGTTGTCTTTGTCGGGACCGAGCAGAGCGAGATCACGATTGAGATTCCGCTTGAGTTCGTAGTCGAGGAGCACGCGGACCGGCCGTCCTCCGGCGCGCTCGATGCGGGCAGCCTCTTTCTGATAGAGCCGGTAGAGATAGGCATCGTGTTTGACTTCGCGGGGTTTGACCAAACCGTGGTAGGTGGGCTGGTTGTCGGGCACTTGATTGGTATTTGTGAGAAGGCGGTGTCCGGCTTTCGTAAGAGTGACAACGCGCAGCGTCTTCTTCTGTGAGATTTCAAGGGTCTGGTCTTTGAGCAAGGACTGGCGCGCGAGTGCGCGGATATCCTTCTCCGTTCGCTCGCGATTGCCGCCGTAGGCAAACTTCGCGAGGTCGGACACGGGGATCACGCGGAACTTACCGATTTCCTTGAGGGAGTT
>Ga0335083_10001231_pt1 | contig 35839 bp, 31 predicted proteins | sample Lox_Sample_42_FD_206716 | JGI IMG/M metagenome (GOLD analysis project Ga0335083, IMG submission 206716) | Soil microbial communities from Loxahatchee National Wildlife Refuge, Florida, United States - Lox_Sample_4.2 | ecosystem: Environmental > Terrestrial > Soil > Wetlands | place: USA...
GTTCACGCCGAGCACCCAGTCCCAGTCGTCGAGCGACGTGTCGACGAAGCTGCCGCCGAGGCCGACGCCCGCGTTGTTGACGAGCACGTCGACCGTGTCGATCGCGGCCGCGAACGCGGCGAACTGCGCGCGGTCGGAGACGTCGACTTTGCGGATCACGTGCGCGCGGTCCGCGAGCTCGGTCGCGAGCGAATCGAGGCGCGTCTGATCGACGTCACACGCGGCGACGCGGGCGCCGCGCTGCGCCGCGAGGATCGCGGTGGCGCGGCCGATGCCGCTGCCCGCGCCGGTCACGACGACGATCTCGTCCTTCACGCAGCCTCGGTGAACGGCATGCCGTGGGCCTGGAACCAGCGCGCGGCGAGATGGGCGTTGTCGTTGTCGTCGGGGTGGAAGTCGCGGCGCGCGTACTGGCGGATGCCGCGCACGAACACGCGGCGGATCACCGGCTCGCGGCGCCGCATCTCGGCGAGCTGGCGCAGCGCGCCGCGCAGCCCGAGCTTGTCCTGCCGCATCAGCATCACCGACGCGGCGAACCAGTAGCTGCCGAGCAGCACGGTCGCGTAGGCGAGTCCGGCCATGCGCAAAGCGTACGACGGATCGACCGCGCGCAAGACGTCGAACGCGACGGCCTTGTGCTCGATCTCCTCGGCGGCGTGCCACGCGAGCAGCTCCCGCATCTTCGGGTGGAGATCGTCGAGGATACCCTTCGAGAACGCGCCGTCGGCGAGGATCGCGGTGAAGTGCTCGGCCGCGGCCGTGCCGGCGAGGTTCATCTTCGCGGGCATGCGGGCCTCGATCCAGCGCGAGATCCGCTCGTACGTCGCGAGAAAGTCGTCGATCTGGAAGCCATGCGCGCGCAGCACGTCGTTGAAGCGATCGTGGGCGCGCGCGTGGTGGCCCTCCTGCTTGAAGAACGCGCGCACTTGCTCGCGCAGCACCGGGTCGGCGACCTGGTCGGCGAAGCGGTGCACCGAGCGCACGAAGAAGCGCTCGCCGGCCGGAAACAACAGGTTGATGCCGTTCGAGATCGCCGTGGCGGCGGCGTTGTTGGCCAGCCAGTGGCGGGGAACGTCGTGGAGGTCGAGATCCGGATCGCGAGGAATCGGAATCGCCATGCCCAAACGTTAGGTCGCTATTGACCATTAGTCAATAGCGATCGGCTATGATGGCTCGATGCCTCGCGCGCGGCGCCGAATCCGGCTCGACAACGATGCCCGCCGCGCGCAACTGCTCGACCTCGCGCGCAAGGCGTTCTCCGATCGCTCGTACGACGACGTCTCGATCGACGATCTCGCGCGCGACGCCAAGATCTCGAAGGGGCTGCTCTATCACTACTTCCCGACCAAGCGCGATCTGTACGTCGCGGGGCTGCGCGAGATCGCCGACGAGCTGATCCAGCGCGTGACCTCGATCCCGACCGATCTCGCTCCCGCCGAGCGCGTGCGCGCCGGGCTCGACGCGTACCTCGATCACGTCGGCCACCACTCGCGCGCGTTCGTGTCGCTGATGCGCGGCGGAATCGGTTCCGATCCCGAGGTCGCGCAGGTGGTCGAGAGCGTGCGCCGCCGGCTCGCCGATCGCTTCCTCGAAGGCTCGCCGTTCGCGCCGATGCTCGCCGGCAACGTGCGGTTCGAGACCGCGGTGCGCGGCTGGCTCGGCTTCGTCGAGGGCGCGTCGATCCACTGGTGCGCGGACATGTCGCGGATGTCACGCGCCGAGCTCCGCGACATGCTCGAGAGAATCCTGTTCGCGATCCTGCCGATCGCGGCGCCCGGCCTGCTGACTACGTGAGCTCGAACACGAGCGGCAGCGTGACGCGGCTCGGCCCGCGCTGCGGCCCGAACCGCCAGCCGGCAACGGCGCGGCGCATCGCGCGCACCACCGCGAGCCGCGCGCGCTCGTCGCCGCGCGGCACGCGCGTGGTGTCGGAGAGCAAGCGCAGATCGCGCACGCCGCCGCGCCGATCGACGCCGAATGCGAGCGCGAGCATGCCCGCCATCGGCACCTGACCGACGAGCGCGCCGAGCTCGTGCGCTCGCGCGAGCAGCGGCCGCGGCGCGAGCGGCCCGCGCACGAACGGCCGCGGCTGCACGAACCAGCCGTGGATCACGAGCCGGCCGGCGCGCGGATCCTGCGTGCCGCGCACCTCGCGCACGCCGTGCGGGATGCGCGGATCGAACGCGACGAGCCGCGCGAACTTCGGCTCGACCGCGCGCACGAGCTCGTCCTGCTCGACGCCGCGCGTGCGGAGCGCGAGCCCACCTCGTGACGGGCGAATCCCTAGACGGGGGAACTCGTGCCAGTAGTCGAGCACCTCGTCGCGCACGAGCAGCGTCTCGCCGCCGGAGAACGCGCGACCGCGCCAGCGCGTCAGCGAGAACACGAACGCCCACGGGCCGTGCGGCAGGTCGCCGTGCAGCTCCTGGCGGCAACCGTCGACGTAGCACGACAGCCACGGCGGCGAGACGTCGTGGCAGCCGAGCACCTCGCGACCCCACGCGACGAGCCGGCGATGAAAACGCTCGTAGAGCGCGCGCGGGAAGTACGTCCACGCCGGCGTGCGCAGGTGCGTGTACTGGCCGGGGACGTGCCACCAGTCCCACACGAAGCGATCGTCGCGCGCGCGACGCGGCTCGGCGAACCGCGCGTCGAATGTCGCGCGCAGCTCGGTCGCTTCGGGTGCGAAGCGATCGACCACGATCAGGCTACGAGACATGACCCCGAAAATGCGAACGCCGCCGCTGGCGCGAGCCGGCGGCGGCGCGAGCAGCGACCACTTACTTGGTCTTCGGCGCGTCCTTCAACGTGTCGGTCTTGGAGTCCTTGGCCGGAGCCTTGGCCGGAGCCTTCGTGTCCTTGGCCGGAGCCTTCGAGTCCTTGGCCGAGGTCTTGGTGTCCTTCGAGTCCTTGGCCGGGGCCTTGTCCGTCGTCTTGCCCTTGTCGTCGGCCTTCGGGCCGTCGGCGAAGGCGGGGGTCGCGATCGAGAGCGCGAGAATCGCAATGAGAGTACGCATGTTGGGGGATCTCCTTATCGATAAGGTTCCGTCGGAACCGGCCAGCCACCGTGCACCCGATATGCCGGCGGGTGACCGTCATTTCGATGAGTTGGAACCGTCGAAATCGCGGCCGAAAGCCCCCGCGGGGCAAACGGCCACGAGGCCGAATAAGCTACATGTCTCGGGCGTCTAGAGCCGATCCCACACGTAGCTGAGCTCGGTCACCGGAAAGCCGCCGACCCGCGTGCGCAGCTTGCCGCCCTCGCGGCCGCCCATCGCCTCGTAGAAGCGGCGGGCGTGGAGGTTGTCCTCGAGCACCCACACGATCATCGATCGCATGTCGTGCGCGACCAGCCACGCCTGCACGCGCTCGAGCATGTCCTGACCGAGCCCGTGTCGCTTCGCGTGCTGCACGAGATAGATCGCGTAGAGCTCGCCCGCGGCCGGCGCGTGGCGGCGGCTCGGACCGGCATCGCAGAAGCCGACGATGTCGCCGTGCGTGAGATCGTAGGCGACGAGCTGGAACACCGAGCGATCGCGCAGGATGCGCCGGCGCGTCTCGGCGCGCTGGCCGACGTCGATGCGATCGAGGATGTGATCGGGAAGGATCCCGCGATAGCTCGTGTCCCAGCTCGCCGCGTGCGCGCGCGCGATGCCCTCGGCGTCGCGTTCGGTGGCTTCACGGATCGCGAACCGGGACATCCTCCTAATATGTAGCGCGTGCCGGGCTACTCGTCGCTCACGCCCCACCGCAAGAGCTTGCGGTAGAGCGTCTTGCGATCGAGGCCGAGCACCTTCGCGGCATCCGTGCGGTTGCCGTGGCAGGCCTCGAGCACGCGCAACACGTGCCGGCGCTCGACTTCTTCGAGCGTGAGCAGCTCCGGCACGTCATTGCCGGAGAGCGAGGGCCGCGGGGACTTCTGTTGACGGACCTTGTCGGGTAGATCTTCCACTTGAATCTCCTCGAAGTGAGCGAGCGCGACGGCGCGCTCCAAACAGTTACCGAGCTCGCGAACGTTGCCCGGCCAGTCGTACGTCACGAGCTTCTCCGCAGCTGCCTGCGAGAGGCTCATCACCTTCTTGTCGAACACCACCGCGTACTGGCGCAGCAGGTGATTCGCGAGTAACAGCACGTCGCCGCCCCGCGCGCGCAGCGGCGGCAGCGGGATGTGGATGACGTTGATGCGGTAGTACAGGTCCTCGCGGAACCGCTTGTCTTCGACCATGTCCTCGAGGTCGCGGTTGGTCGCCGCGATCAGGCGCACGTCGGTCGTGATCTCGGTCTCGGCGCCGACCGGCCGCACCTTGCGCTCCTGGATCGCGCGCAGGAGCTTGGGCTGGAGCGCGAGCGCCATCTCGCCGATCTCGTCGAGGAACAGCGTGCCGCCGGCGGCCTGCTGGAACAGGCCCTGGCGGCTCTGCTTCGCGTCGGTGAACGCGCCCTTGGCGTGGCCGAACAGCTCGCTCTCGAGCAGCGCCTCGGGCACGGCCGCGCAGTTGATGGCCACGAACGGTCCATCTTTACGGCGCGAATGGTTGTGGATCGAGCGGGCGACGACTTCTTTGCCCGTGCCGCTCTCGCCGGTGATCAAGACGGTCGCGTCGGTCGACGAGACCTGATCGATCAGCGTGTAGACCTGCTGCATCGCCGGCGACGCGCCGACGAGGTCGCCGCGGCCGCGCGTCGAGGCGACCACCTCGCGCAGGCGCTTGACCTCGCCGCGCAGCTGGCGGCGCTCGGCCGCGCGCCGGATCGCGATCGCGAGCGCTTCGATCTCGACCGGCTTGGTGACGAAGTCGTACGCGCCGGCGCGGATCGCGCCGACCGCGGTCTCGAAGCTGCCGAACGCGGTGAGCACGATGACGGGCAGCTCGGCGCGCGCGGCGACGACCTGCTGGCAGAGCTCGAGGCCGGTCATGCCCTTCATGTTGAGATCGGTGACGACGACGTCGACGTCGTGCTCGGGCAGCGCGGCGACTGCATCGACGCCGTTCGAGAACGTGACGACGTTGAAGCCGCGCTTCTTGAGCCCGAGCTGCACCAGCTCGGTCATCTCCTTCTCGTCGTCGACGACGAAGACCTTGGTGGGTCGCTCGCCGGCGCTCACGCGGCACCTCGCGGCCGAGCTGCAGCGAGGCGGGTTTCGCCCGACTCGCGGGGTAAGTACACGATGAACGTCGAGCCCTTGCCGAGCTCGGACTGGACGTCGACCCAGCCACCGTGCTCGCGCACGATGCCCCAGGTGACCGAGAGCCCCAGGCCGGTGCCCTCGCCGACCGGCTTGGTCGTGAAGAACGGTTCGAAGATGCGCTGGCGCGTCGATTCGTCCATGCCGACGCCAGTGTCGCGCACTTCGAGCGCCATCCACGACTGGGTTTCGCCGCCGACATAAGGAGGGGGCACGCGATCGATCACGCGCGCGCCGATCACGACGGTGCCGCCCTGCGGCATGGCCTGGATCGCGTTGACGACCAGGTTCGTGACCACCTGGTGGAGCTGGCCGTCGTCGGCTTCGACGCGCAGCGCGTCGTCGTGCGGCGGCGGCTCGACGACCACGTTCGCCTTGCGCGCGATCGTCGCGACCAGCTCGGTGACGCGCGCCGCGAGCGCGGTGACGTTGACCGGCGCCTTTTGCAGCGCGCGCGGCCGGCCGAAATCGAGCAGCTGGCGGATCAGCGCGGTCATGCGCTCGGATTGCTCGCTGATGATGCGCGCCGAATCGGCGACGTCGGCGCCTTCGACCTCGCGATCGCGGATGAGCCGCGCGCGACCCGACACGACGTTGAGCGGCGTGCCGAGCTCGTGAGCGAGGCCCGACGCGAGCTTGCCGACGGTCGTGAGGCGATCGGCGTGGCGCAGCTGCTCGGTCGCCTTCTCGCGCGCGCCGCGCTCGTCGGCGAGCCGCTCGCACATCAGGTTGATCTCGGCCGCGAGCTCGCCGAGCTCGTCGCGCTGCGCGAGCTCGAGCGGACCCGACAGATCGCCGGTGCCGACGCGACGCGCCTTCGCGGCGAGCCGCGACACCGGGCGGCCGATGAACACGAAGCCGAGCAGCAGCGCGAGCGCCGCGGCGACGCCGACCGCGCTCGCCGCGCCGATCATCTCGTTGCGCAGCGACTCGCGCGTGTAGCGATCCATCTCGGCGAGCGACTGCGCGATCTCGATCGCGCCTTCGCGCGGCTCGGGCACGGTGACCGGAATGTACGTGAGCAGCTCGTTGCGCTCCGCGTTCTTGATCACCGCGACCTCGCCCTGCGCGAGCGTCGCGAGCTCGTCGCGGCTCGCGCGTGGCGCGCCCGGCCCGGTCGCATCGAGCCAGACCCAGCGCGCGGACAAATCCTTGCTCGGGCTGCGCGCTTCGATGAGGAACTGGCGCGCCGCGGCCTCGCCGTCGCGCGTCCACACGTCGGCCATCCCGCGCGCGAGCGCGCGGCCTAGCGCGCCAGCCTCCGACTGCATCTGGCGATCGAACACGTCGCGCTCGCGGCGATAGTCGGTGAGCCCCTGGATCAGCGCGACGATCGCGACGCCGATCACGAGGGCCGCGATGAACTTGCGGGTAAGCCTCATTCCCCCGATGAGTTCTACCGCGGGCCACACGAGCACGCGCGCTCGGTGTGCAGAGGGCGCGCCATGGGGGAGGCGAACGATTCGAGGGATCTCCACCGAATCCCATGGGGTTTTATGCCCCTCGTGGGGCATCGTGCCGCCCCGGCGTGGCGCGCTTCGTGAAGCTACTTTTCGCGTGCTGCCTACGAAGATCCTGGTTCCGACCGATCTCAGCGAAGGCGCGGAGGAGGCGCTCGACTACGCGTGCGAGCTCGCGCGCGGGTTCGGCGCCGAGGTGTTTCTGTTGAACGTGATCGGCATCCCCGCGCTCGGCGTCCCCGAGCTCGGCGTCGCGCTGACCAGCACCGTGATCGATTCGATCATCCGCGACAACACCGCGGCGCTCGAGAAGCTGGCCGCTTCCAAGCGACCGCGCGCGCGCATCGGCGAGGTGATGCTGCGCACCGGCGACGCCCGCGACGTCATCAACCAGACCGCGAAGGAGATCCAGGCCGACCTGATCGTGATGAGCACGCACGGCCGGCGCGGCGTGTCGCGCGCGCTGCTCGGCAGCGTGACCGAGATGGTCGTGCGCACCGCGCCGTGCCCGGTGTTGACCGTGCGCGCGCACACGACCGTCCATCCCGGCCGAGACGAGGTGGCGGCATAGTAGGCTCGTCGGATGAACGAGCGGTCGCGGATGGTCGAGGAGCAGCTGCGCCGCCGTCACATCCGCGACGAGCGCGTGCTCGCGGCGTTCGAGCGCGTGCCGCGTGACGAGTTCGTGCCGGCGCAGAACCGCGCGTACGCCTACCAGGATTGCCCGGTGCCGATCGGCTTCGAGCAGACGGTCTCGCAGCCGTACGTCGTCGCGCTGATGGTGCAGGCGCTCGAGCTGCGCGGCGGCGAGCGCGTGCTCGACGTCGGCGCCGGTTCCGGCTATGCGGCCGCGATCCTCGCCTGCCTCGCGCGCGAGGTGCACGCGATCGAGCGCATTCCGGAGCTCGCGCGCGACGCCTCCGAGCGACTCGCCCGGCTCGGCTTCGCGAACGTGCACGTCCACGAGGGCGACGGCGCGCTCGGCTGGCCCGACGCCGCGCCGTTCGACGCGATCGCGGTCGCCGCCGCCGCGTCGCGCGTGCCGGCTGCGCTCTACGCCCAGCTCGCGATCGGCGGGCGATTGATCGCGCCGATCGGCGACGCGCACGGCCAGCACCTGCTGCTGATCGTGCGCGAGTCCGCCGACCGCTATGACGAGCGCGACCTCGGCTTCGTCCGCTTCGTGCCGCTCGTCACTCCTTCGCAGGAATGAACGACATCGCCCGCTCCGCGAGCGCCGCGATCGTCAGGCTCGGGTTGACGCCGAGGTTCGCGCCGGAGGCGCGACCTCGGCTTCGTCCGCTTCGTGCCACTCGTCACTCCTTCGCAGGAATGAACGACATCGCCCGCTCCGCGAGCGCCGCGATCGTCAGGCTCGGGTTGACGCCGAGGTTCGCGCCGACCGCGGCGCCGTCGATCACGTACAGGTTGTCGTAGTTGAACACGCGGTGCTGCGCGTCGATCACGCCGTGCTCGGCGTCCTTGCCCATCACGCAGCCGCCGATGCAATGGGCCGTCATCGGCATGTCGAACAGGATCTCGGACGTCGACGTGATCGCGATCCCGCCGAGCTCGCGCGCCGCGCGCAGCGCGACCTCGTTCGCCTTCGGGATGTTCGTCGGGATGCGCGTGCCGGTCGTCGCGAGCAGCTTTCCGAACGGCCAGAACCAGCGGCGCGCGCGCCGCATGCGCAGCGTGGCGTCGATCGTCTGCATGACGAGCAGGATCAGCGTCTGGCGCGCGAAGCCGAACGGCCACGCCGCGCGCCAGAACTGGATCGGGTGGCGGAACGCGGCGGCGATCCAGCGCAGGATGCGGCGTCGGCCGGTGCCGGTGACGAGCATCGTCGCGATCATCGCGAGCACGTCGGAGCCGCGCGAATAGCGCGTCGCCTCGATGTGCGTGAAGCGATCGAGGTGCACGCCCGAGCCGATCGCGATGCCCTTCGACATGTCGAACTTCGCGCCCGGAAACCGCACGCCGAGGATCGACTCCGAGTTCGTGCGCACGTCGTGGCCGAGGCGCGGCGACAGCTCCGGCAGGTCGCCCTCGTCGCGCGCGCGCAGCAACAGGTCCATCGTGCCGAGCGCCGAGGCGGCCAGCACGACGTGCTTGGCGGTGATCACGCGGCGGCGCTTGAAGAACCGCGCGGTCGAGCGCTCGACGTGGACCTCGTAGCCAGTCGCGCCGCGGATGCCGTCGATCGGGCGGACCGTGCGCACGCGCGTCTCGGCGAAGATCTGCGCGCCGCGCGCTTCCGCGAAGTGGAGGTAGTTCTTGTCGAGCGTGTTCTTCGCGTTGTAGCGGCAGCCGACCATGCAGCCGCCGCAGCCGACGCAGCTCGAGCGCGGCGGGCCCTTGCCGTCGAAGTACGGATCGGGGTGCGGCTTGCCGGGCTCGTCACCGAAGTAGACCGCGACGTCGGTGCGGTAGAACGTGTCGCCGAAGCCCTGCGCGTCCGCGATCTGCTTGAGCACGCGATCGGCATCGCCGAGCATGCGCTCGGGCATCTGCGTGACGCCGAGCATGCGGCGCGCCTCGGCGAAGCACGCCGGCATCTCCTTGTCCCAGTCGGCGATGCCCTGCCACGAGCCTTCGCGCCACACCGATTCCGGCGGCACGAGCAGCGTGTTCGCGTACGTGATCGATCCACCGCCGACCGCGTTGCCGCACAGGATCATCACGTGCTGGAACGGCCGCATGTTGTAGAAGCCGTACAGGCCAAGCCGCGGCCGCCACAGCCAGCGCCGCAGGTTCCACGTCGTCTTGGGGAAATCCGCCGCGGTCCACCGCTTGCCCATCTCGATCACCGCGACCGAGTAGCCCTTCTCGGCGAGCCGGCACGCCGACACCGCGCCGCCGAAGCCCGAACCCACGACCACGTAGTCGAAGTCGTAGTGGACCCGGCTACTTTCGGTCTGCGCGCGCATCCATCCCGACTATACGATCCGCGCGAGGTAGTCGCTCGTAAGTCCGGGCGTGAGGGCAACGCGCAAGGTACGAGTGTTCGCGCTGGGCGCGATCGGCCTGGCCGGGGCGCTCACCGTGGCATCGTTCGTTGCACCGAACCGATCGGCGGCCGCCGCACGTACGTATCTCCCGAGCGACGCCCGCGACGTGGTCGCCCGCGTGCCGGCGCGCGATCCGCGCGAGGTGGCCGAGCGAGCCGCGCTCGCGGGCTCGCCCGATCGCGTCGAGCTCGCGGTCGAGCTCGCGCGCGCCGACATCCAGCGCGCGCGGTCGCTGTCGGACCCGCGCTATCTCGGGCGCGCGCAGGCGACGCTCGGCCGGTGGTGGAAGCTGGCCGAGCCGCCGCCCGACGTGTTGCTCCTGCGCGCGACGATCGAGCAGTCGCTGCACGACTTCGCGGCCGCGCGCGCCGATCTCGATCTGCTGATCTCGCGCCGGCCCGACGACGCGCAGGCGCACCTGACGCGCGCCGTCGTCGCGACGGTCACCGCCGACTACCCGGCCGCGCGCGCGAGCTGCGCCGCGGTCGCGCGGCTGGCGCCGCCGTTGATCGCGGCCGCGTGCCAGGCGCCGCTCGACGCGCTCGCCGGCCACGCCGACGACGCGTATCACACGCTCGCCGCCGCGCTCGCCGCCGCGCCGCGCGATCCGAGCCTGCGCGGCTGGGCGCTGTCGACGCTCGCCGAGCTCGCGATCCAGCGCGGCGACGAGGCGGCGGCCGACGCGCACCTGCGCGAGGCGCTCGCGCTCGATCCCGACGACGCCTACGCACGCGCGGCGCTCGCCGACGTGATGATCGAGCGCGGCGACGCGACCGAGGCTTCGGCGCTGCTCGCCGGTTACGAGCAGATCGACAACCTGCTCGTGCGGCGCGCGATCGCCGAGCACCGCGCGCGCGGCCCGGAAGCCGCCGCGCTCGCGCAGCGCATGCACGAGCGAATCGCGGCCGCCGCCGAGCGCGGCGATCGCGTCCACCTGCGCGAGGAGGCGATGTTCGTGCTCGCGGTCGACGGCGACGCGCCGCGTGCGCTCGCGATCGCGCGCGACAACTGGCAAGTCCAGAAGGAGCTCGCCGACGCGAGGCTCTTCGCGGCGGCCGCCGTCGCCGCCGGCGAACGCGATGGTGCGGCGCCCATCGTCGAGTGGGCCGCCCGAACCGGCGTGCACGACGCGCGCCTCGAGAGGATCTGGAGATGAGGCAAGCGAGCGAAGCGAGCGTGCGGCCGAGGCGGAGTGGGCTCGTGCCGCGCGCCGAGCGAAGCGAGGACGCGAAGTGAAGCGCGCGCTCTTGATCGTGATGGCGCTCGCCGGTCCGGCGTGGGCGCACAAGCCGAGCGACGCGCACCTCGCGCTCGCGGTCGACGGCGACCGCGTCACCGGCCGGCTCGACATCGCGATCCGCGACCTCGACGCCGCGGTCGGGCTCGACGCCGACGGCGACGGCGCGATCACGTGGGGCGAGCTGCAAGCCGCCGCGCCGCGGATCGCGATGTACGTGCAAGACCGGGTCGCGCTCGCCGGCGACGCCGACCTCGCGTGCCCGCTGGCGCTCGGCGACGGGGCGCTCGTCGATCTCTCGGACGGCGCGTACTGGGCGCTGCCGGTCTCGGCGCGCTGCGCGAGCGCGCCGCACGAGCTCGCGGTCGCGTATCGCCTGCTGTTCGACATCGACGCCCAGCACCGCGGCCTCGTCCATGTCGCGGGACAGACGCTGATCGTGCGCGACGCGACGCCCGTGCACGCCGCGCTGGGTGCCGCGACGTCGATCGGCTCGTTCGTGCGCGAAGGCATCTGGCACATCTGGATGGGGCTCGATCACATCCTGTTCCTGACGTGCCTGATCCTGCCCGCCGTCTTCCAAAGACGCGGCAAGTGGGCTGCGGCCGATTCGCTCCGCGACGTCACGCGCGAGGTGTTCGAGATCGTCACCGCGTTCACGCTCGCGCACTCGATCACGCTCGTGATCTCCGCGATCGGCCTCGTGCAGCTGCCGTCGCGCTTCGTCGAGACCGCGATCGCGCTGTCGGTCGTCGCGGCCGCGGTCAACAACCTCACGCGCTCGGTCGACGCGCGCTGGGCCGTCGCGTTCGCGCTCGGCCTCCTGCACGGCTTCGGCTTCTCGGCGGTGCTCATCGATCTCGGCCTGCCGTCGCGCGAGCTGATCGGCGCGCTGCTCGGCTTCAACCTCGGCGTCGAGCTCGGCCAGGCCGCGATCGTGCTCGTACTGTTGCCGATGCTCTACGTCATTCGCCGCACGCTCGCCTACCAGACCCTCTTGTGGGCGGGCTCCGGCACGGTCGCGCTTGTCGCCGCGATCTGGTCCTACCAGCGGTGCTTCATCTGAAGGAGACCTCCATGCGCGTTGCCCTTGCTCTTGCTGTTGCCCTTGCCCCTTCCTGCTCGTCCTCCAAGCCGAGCCCGAGCCCGAGCCCGAGCCCCGCGGCTTCGAGCACGAGCACGACGAAGTCCGTCGTGTCGGCCAAGGACCTCGGCCCGCTCGCCGCGCGCCTGCAGTACGAAGCCGCGCATCGTCCGACGTCCGGACTCCGCGCCGAGCGCGTGCTCGACGCGATCGACGCCGCGGGCCTCCAGCTCGCCGACCGCAAGCAGTTCCTCGGCCTCACCGCGCACGCGAGCTTCTGCGCCGGCGGCACGACCAGGGACGGCGTCGGTATCTCGATCTGCGAGTACGACTCGGCCGCCGCGGCCACCGCCGCGAAAGCGTACGTCGATCGCCAGTATGCGTTCGCCGACGCCACGCGCACCGCGCATGGCTCGGCATTGCTCACGGTCATCGGCTCGCACGAAGCGACCGAGCGCGCCGTGCACGCCTTCGAAGCTTTGTGATCGCAACCAAACAGGTCAACCCAGGAGAGCTCATGAGACTGCGCAACAAGCTATTGGGAGCCGCGATGGCTCTCGCCTCGACGGTGGCACCCACGGCCGGGTGGACATCGAGTCACCGCGAGGCGCCGTTCATCACCAAGAATCCGAAAGTCGACGGCACCGACTTCTACATCTTCAACAGCTACGAGGCCGGCCGTTCGGGCTACGTCACGCTGATCGCGAACTACCTGCCGCTGCAGGATGCGTACGGCGGCCCGAACTACTTCGGGCTCGATCCGAGCGCGCTCTACGAGATCCACGTCGACAACAACGCCGACGCGCAGGAAGACATCACGTTCCAGTTCCAGTTCCAGACCGCGCTGTCGGGTGGCACCGGCATCGCGCTGCCGATCGGCCCGTCGGGCCAGACCAAGTCGGTCGCCGTTCCGTTCGCCGCGGTCGGCGCGCTCGGCGCCGGCTCGGAAGGCGCCCGCAACGTGCTCGACACGTACACGCTCAACATCATCCGCGGCCCGCGCCGCACCGGCACGTCGTCGGCGGTCACGATGGCCGGCACGACCACGGCGACGTTCGAGAAACCGATCGACAACATCGGCAGCAAGACGATCCCGAACTACGCCGCGTACGCGAACACGTTCATCTACAACGTCGACATCCCGGGCTGCACGCCGCCCGCGGGCACGCACCCGAAGGTGTTCGTCGGCCAGCGCAAGGAAGGCTTCGCGGTCAACCTCGGCCAGATCTTCGACCTCGTGAACTTCACGACGGCGAACGGCGGCCCGCTGGCGAACGTCGTCGGCGCCGAGGACCAGGGCCTCAACACGATCGCGAACAAGAACATCACCACGCTCGCGCTCGAGGTGCCGGCGTCGTGCCTGACGTCGGGGTCGAGCACGATCATCGGCGCGTGGACGACCGCGAGCGTGCGCCAGGCGCGCGTGATCAACCCGACCGGCACGTTCTCGGAGCCGTCGCGTGAAGGCGGCCCGTGGGTGCAGGTGTCGCGGCTCGGCATGCCGCTCGTCAACGAGGTCGTGATCGGCCTGCCCGACAAGGACAAGTTCAACGGCAGCGAGCCGAAGGACGACGCGCAGTTCGCCGACTACGTCACGAACCCGACGCTGCCGGCGGTGCTCGAGCTCCTGTTCGGCGGCATCGGCGTGCACGCGCCGACGACGTTCCCGCGCGCGGACCTCGTCACCGCGTTCTTGACCGGCGTGCCGAGCGTCAACGCCGATGGCTCGACGGCCGAGCTCGTGCGGCTCAACACCGCGATCGGCGCGACCGCGAAGGGCTCGCAGAACAACTACGGCGCGGTCGGCTGCTTCGACTCGCCGACGGCGAGCGCGGGCGCGGCGCTGAACCCGACCGGCCACGCCGATTGCGACGCCGCCGGCTTCCCGAACGGCCGCCGCCCCGGCGACGACGTCGTCGACATCGCGATCCGCGTCGCGATGGGCGCGCTGCTCGACACGACGCACGCGACCGCGCAGGGCTGCATTCACGCTGGTCAGATGAACTGCCTGCCGTACGTCGACGGCGCGGGTGTGTCGGACGCCGACTTCGACGCCACGTTCCCGTACCTCAAGACGCCGGTCGCGGGGTCGCCGTGATGAGCTCGCTGATCAAGCAGGCGCTGCTCGCGCTCGCGCTCGCGATCATCGCGGCGGCGTGCGGCGGCAGCTCGGGCAAGCAGCCCGACGGCGGCGGCACGACGACCGACGGCGCGATGCCCGACGGCCCGATGACGCAGGAGACGCTCACGCAGTACGTGATCGATCTCGTGCAGCATCAGACCGCGAGCAACACCGCGCCGCGGCCGTACAGCGAGTTCCAGGGGCTGCCCGATCCCGACGGCAGCAACGGCAGCGCGTACTCGTCGCTATTCTAGCCGACGAGCTCGTTGACCAAGGCGCGCAGCGCCTTCAAGTCGAACGGCTTCTCGATCCGGCGATTCGGCACGCGGTCGAGGAACTCGCGTGCGCTCGCGGTGAACGCGCCGCCCGTCACGAACGCGATGCGCGACGCCAGCGCCGGCTCGAGCTCGGCGACGCGCGCGTGAAAGTCCATGCCCGTGATGTTCGGCATCATCACGTCGCACAGGATGACGTCGAACCGCCGGCCCGCCGCGATCAGCTCGAGCGCGGCACGCGCCGAGGTCATCGCCTCGACCTCGTGGTCGACCGCGAGGTAGCGGCGCATCGCCTGCGCGAGCGATTCCTCGTCGTCGATCACGAGCACGCTGCCACGCCGGGTCGGGCCGACGCCGATCGCGGAGTCGCCCCCGGCCGTCTCGAGCGCGGGCGGCGCGACCGGCAACACGACGCGAAACTCGGTTCCCTTGCCGACCTCGGTCTCGACCTCGATCGAGCCGCCGAGCGCCGCGACGATGCGGTGCGAGATCGCGAGCCCGAGGCCGGTGCCGATGCCGATCGGCTTGGTCGTGAAGAACGGCGTGAACAGGCGATGCTTGACGTCGTCCTTGATGCCGCTGCCGGTATCGGCGATCGAGATCACGACCTTGCCGGCGACGAGCCTGGTCGCCACGCGGATCTCGTTGCGCTCGTGGTTGCCCTCCGGGATCGCCTGCGCCGCGTTGACGATCAGGTTCAGGAACACCTGACCGAGCCGCGACTCGTTCGCGTCGACGCGCGGCACCTTGCCGTACGTCTTGACGAGCTTCGCGCGGTGCCGCAGCTCGTTCCACGCCATGCGCAACGTCGAGTCGAGCACGAGCTCGACGTCGACCGCGCCGCGTCGATCTTCCTGTGCGCGCGCGAAGATCTTCAGGTCGCGCACGATCTCGCGCACGCGCCCGGCCGACACGCGTGCGTCGTGCAGCTCCTCGGGCAGGTCCTTCGGGATCGCCGCGCGCTTCGCGAGGTCGTCGACGTCCTGCTTCGCCATGTCGAGGTTGGCGATCACCGACGCGAGCGGGTTGTTGATCTCGTGCGCGACGCCGGCGGCGAGCGTGCCGACCGACGCCATGCGATCGGCGAGCATCAGCTGCATCTCCGTGCGCTTGTTGTCGGTGATGTCGCGCGCGATCACGACGATCGCGACGACCCGCCCGTCGTGGTTCGCCGGGCCGAGCTTGACCGAGTACCACCGCGGCGTTCCATCGCCCGCCGCCACCTGCACCTCGTAGCCGCCCGGCTCGCCGGTCCGCACGACGTGCTCGAACTCCGCGCGCACGTCGACCTCGTTCTCGGGCGGCGGCAGAGCGTGGAAGCTCCGGCCGACGAGCTGATCGGGAGGCACGCCCAGCACCGGTCGGTTCGCGAGCAGGATCGTGCCGTCGATCGCGACGTTCAAGATGACGTCGGGCGCGCTGCGGACGACGGCGCCGAGCAGCGCGGCGTGCTGCTCGGCGCGGCGCTCGGCCGCCTCGCGCTCCTCGTATGCGCGCGCGAGCGTGAGCACCTGGCTGATCTGCGTCGCGAGCCCGAGGCCGAACGCGCGCGCGTCTTCCGGATCGAGCTCGCGACCGCGCGTGATCATGAGCAGCGCGCCGAGCGGGCCGTTCGTGCCCTCGAGCGGCGCGAGCTGGAGCGCGGTGCCGTGGCAACGCTCGAGGAGCTGGGCGGCGACGTCGCGCGCGAGCTCCGGCGAACCGGGCGCGAACAGCGCCTTGCCGGACGCGATCACGCCGCGCAGCAGCTGCTCGTGGCCGAACAGCGTCGCGAGGTCGGTCGGATTCCAGTGCGAGTCGCCGCCGAGCGCGCGGACGCGCAGGCCGCCGGCGGGATCGAGCGAGTACAGCGCGCCGACCGCGACGCCACCGGCGTCGAAGCACGACGCGAGCGCTTCGTCGAGCGCGGCGTCGACATCGCGATGCTTGAGCACGGCCTCGGTGATGCCGGTGAGCACGGTCAGCTCCGATGCGAGCATCGAGCAGCGCTTCGACAGGCCGGTGTTGAGCAGCACCTGGCGCTCGAGCTGGCGCATGACACGCCGGCTGCGCTCGCGCTCGAGCTCGTCCAACGCGGCAGGGTCGCCGGACGGCGTGCGCGCCGGCGACGTGATCGCCGCGCGCAACAGATCGATCACCTCCGCGAGCTCGGGCGTGCGCAGCACGAGCTCGTCGGCGCCGGCGCGGCGCGCGAGCTCGCGATCGGTCGGTTCGATGTAGCTCGACGTCACGAGCAAGAGCGGCACGCGGCTGAGCGCGGGATCGCGGCGCAGCGCCATCGCGAGCCCGAAGCCGTCGAGGTTCGGCATCATCACGTCCGAGACGATCGCGTCGGGCACGCGCCGCTGCGCCGCTTCGAGCGCCGCGGCGCCGTCATCCGCGGTCTCGATCTCGAAGCCGTGGCGGCTGAGCCGGAACTGCGCGAGCTTGAGCTGCAGCGGATCGTCGTCGACGACGACGAGCCGGCGGCCGGCGCCGAAGCGTTCGTCGGGTGGCACCGGCGCGGGCAGGTGTGCCTCGACGAGCGGCACCAAACGCGACGGCGCGATCGGCTTGGGAATGATGTCGTCGAAGCCGACCGTCGAGATGCGCGCCTCGTCGAGCTTCGACACGAAGCCGGAGAACGCCAGGATCGACGCCTCGGGCACGATCTCGCGCAGCTCGCCGACCAGCTGGAAGCCGTCCATGTCGGGCAACATCAAGTCCTGCAGCACGACGCGCGGCCGCTCGCGCCGCATCAGCTCCAGCGCGGTGCGGCCGTTCTCGGCTTCGATGACGTGATGGCCGTTGCGGGCGAGCGCGTTACGCACCATGCGTCGCGTCGTCGCGTTGTCGTCGACCACCATGATCGTCGGCGGTGTGGTGTTGTGGTCCGCCAAATCATCGCGATGGTAACGTGAAATAGAACGTCGCGCCGCGACTCACCGCACCCTCGCCCCACACGCGACCACCGTGGCGATCGACGATTCGCCTCACGGTCGCGAGCCCGATGCCCGTGCCGGCAAGCTCGCGCTCGCCGTGCAGCCGCTGGAACGGCTTGAACAGGCGCTCGGCGTGCTTCATGTCGAAGCCGACGCCGTTGTCGCGCACGTAGAACACGAGCTCGCCTCCCTGCTGCTCGCACCCGACCTCGATGCGCGCGGCGGGTTGCTTCGCGGTGAACTTCACGGCGTTCTCGAGCAGGTTGTCGAGCAGGATGCGCACGAGCCGCGCGTCGGCCTCGACGACCATGTTCGGCGCGATCACGCGCTCGATCGTGCGCGTGATCTCGCGGCGCATCAGCTCGTCGAGCGCGGCGGCCGCGAGCGCCGACAGATCGACGTGATGGCGGCCGAGCGGTGCGCGGTTGATCTGCGACAGCTCGAGCAGCGCGTCGATCAGGTCGCTCATGTGCGCGGCCGCGGCGAGCACGCGGCGCAGGTGGTCGCGGCTCTTGTCGTCGAGCCGATCAGCGAGATCCTCGGCGATCGCCTGCGTGAACGCGCTGATCGTGCGCAGCGGCGCGCGCAAGTCGTGCGAGACCGAGTAGCTGAACGCCTCGAGCTCGCGCTCGGTGGCGTCCATGCGCTCGATCGCCTCGTGGAATCCGCGGTGCGTCATCTCGAACGGCGCGATCGCCTCGACCAGGCACTGCTCGAGCGCGGGCGGCGGCGCGCGCGTGCCGAGGATCTCGCGCAGCGCGACGCCGTGCATGGTCGCGAGCTCGACGAGACCGATGCCGCTACCGCACGCGATTCGCCCGAGCTCGTAGGCGTGAGCGAGCGAGCGCTCGCCGCCGCCCGCCGCGCATTCGCGCAACGTCGTCAGGTATTCGTGCGCGAGCTGGGAGCGCCTGCGATCGCTCACATGCGCACCCACTTCTTCATCGTCACGACGGTGCCCTGCCCGACCTCGGATTCGACATGGAGCTCGTCCATCAGCCGGCGCGCGCCCGGCAGGCCGAGCCCGAGGCTGTGCTTGGTCGAATAGCCGTCGCGCAGCGCGAGCGCGACATTCTCGATGCCGGGGCCGTGGTCGCTCGCCACGACGCGGATGCCGACGCGCTGGCGCTCGTCGAGCCGGCACACCGCGATCTCGCCACGCTGCGCGTAGACGACGATGTTGCGCGCGACCTCCGCGATCGCGCTCGCGATCAGCGTCTGGTCGGCGGCGTGGAATCCGAGCCACGCCGCGAGATCGCGGCCGGCGCGCCGCGCCGCGACGATGTCGGTCTCGCGGTCGATCGCGATCCGGATCTCTCTTGCCTGCGCGCTCGCCATCCCATCGGTGGGTGCACGATCGAGGCCGCCGGATCGAGCTAGACGGCGAGCACGCGCAACAGCGCGCGAAGATCTTCGAGCCCGACCGGCTTCACCAGGTGTTCGCTGAATCCTGCCTGCAGCGTGCGCTCGCGATCCGAGGGTTGTCCGTAGCCGGTGACCGCGACGAACGGTGTGCGCGCGAGCCCGGGCAGTGCGCGCAGGCGCTCGGCGAGCTCGTAGCCGTCGATGTTCGGCAGCCCGAGATCGACGAGCGCGAGCTCGGGCGGCTCGTCGCTCGCGGTCGCGAGCGCGCTCGGCGCGTCGTGCACGACCGTCGGCTGGTGCCCGAGCACGCGCAACAGCTCGCCGAGCGTGAACGCGGCATCGACGTTGTCATCGATCACCAGCACCTTGAGCGAGCGATCCGCCGCCGCCGGCGCGCGCGCCGGATCGGACGCCGCCGCCGAGACCACCGGCGCGCGCACGCACGGCCACCACACCGTGAACGTCGCGCCGCGACCGACACCTTCGCTCTCGGCGAGCACGCGCCCGCCGTGAAGCTCGACGAGGTGCTTGACGATCGCGAGCCCGAGGCCGAGCCCGCCCTCGGCGCGGTCGACCGCGCGCTCGCCTTGCACGAACAATTCGAAGATGCGCGGCAACAGCTCGGGCGCGATGCCGGAGCCGTTGTCGCGCACGGCGATCCGCGCGGCATCGCCGGTGCGCTGCGCCGACACCGCGATGCGTCCGCCGTCGGGCGTGTACTTCGCGGCATTGGTGACGAGGTTCGCGACCACCTGGCCGAGGCGATCCGGATCGGCATCGACGACGAGGTCGGGCTCGAGCTCGACCTCGAGCCGATGGCCGCGCTCGTCGACGAGCGGCCGCGCCGCCTCGACCGCGTACGCGACCGCGTCGGCGACCGCCACCGCCCCGCGCGCGAGCCGCACCTGACCGCGTGCGATGCGCGAGACGTCGAGCAAGTCGTCGACGAGCCGCACGAGGTGGCGAACCTGGCGCTCGATGATCGCGCCTTCGCGGTCGAGCGCGCCGCCGCCGCGCGCCTTCATCAGATCCAGCGCGGCGACGATCGGCGCGAGGGGGTTGCGCAGCTCGTGACCGAGCATCGCGAAGAACGCGTCCTTGGCCTCGAGCAGCCGCAGGTGCGCGATCGCGTACGCGCACTGCTTCGCGATCGTGACGAGAAATCCGCGCTCGTCGTCGGTGAAGTCGTGCTGCTGGCCGTACGCGAACATCAGGCCGCCGATGCGCTGATCGTCGGCGACGAGCGGCAAGCACGCGCTCGCGAGCTCGCCCGGCGGGGCCGCGGTGTGCGCGCGGCCGGCCTGATCCGATTGCGGAAACGCCGCGATGTATTCGGCGCGGCTCGCGATCCACACGGGCGTGCGCGTCCTCACCGCGAGCGCGATCGGCGACTCGCCATGCAGCGGCATGCGCCGGAATCGCCGGCCCGGCTCGACGCCGATCCAGTGCAGGAGCTCGAGCATCGAGCTGCCCTCGTCGAGCAGCCACAGCGCGCCGATCCATCCGCCGAGCGCCGCCACGCCTTCTTCGACGATCACGCGCGCGACCTCGACGGTGCTGGGTGCCGCGATCGCCTTCGCGATCACCTCCTGGAGCCGACGCACTCGGGACGCGGCCGGATCGGTCACGCGTCCAGAGTCCTATTGCGGAACTGCGCGCGTCAAGGACCGCAAGAATCCGTGGGTACGTGTGTACCCGGCCTCACCGATGGATCCGTGCGAGAGCCGCGCGCGCCGATGCGAGCGCGTCGTCCTTGACCTTGGTCGCGGTGCCGATCGCGATCGCGCGCTCGAGCGACTCGCGCGCCGCCGCACTCTGGCCGAGCTCGATCTGCGCCTCGCCGAGCGTGACGAGCGGCCCCCACAGCTCACCGTTCATCTTGCCGCCCGAGGCCTCGAACGTCGCCACGGCCTTGGCCGCATTCGCTGCCGCGTTCGGCCAGTCATGCTCGGCGAGCGCGAGCTCGGCGCGTGAGGCCTGCGTCGTCGGCAGGATCGACGACTTCACCTTGTCCTCGGTCGCGATCAGATCGTCGAACACCTTGCGAGCGTCGTCGTAACGCTTGAGCGCGGTGAGGATCTCGGCGTAGGTAGTCTCGGCAAGGTGGGTCGACGGATGCGCCGGCCCGAGCGTGCCGCCGGCGATCTGGCGCGCGCGCTCGATGATCGGCAGCGCGCCCGCGGCATCGCCGGCGAGCTTCATCGAGTCGGCCTGGTTGTTGAGCGTGATGACCAGCATCGGGCTGTTCTTGCCCCAGACCTTCTCGCGGATCGCGAGCGCGCGCGCGTACGCGTCGCGGGCCTTCGCGGTCTGCCCGGTCCACGCGTAGCACACGCCGACGCTCGTCAGGATCAGCGCGATGTCGGGGTGGTCGGGTCCGACGCTGCGCTCGTGCAGCTCGAGCGCGCGCTCGAAGTGCGGGAGCGCGTCCGCGTAGCGCCCGGCCGTCGACAACGTCGCCGCGTACAGCTCCTCCGACGTCCACAGCGCCGCGCTGTCGCGCCCGTGCGCGCCGACTGCCTCGGCGAGCGCGCGCTCGTAATCCTCGATCGCCGTCTTCAGATCGTTGCCGTGCACCGCGACGAAGCCCTCGACCTCGAGCGCGTGTTGCTCGAGGTCGTGATCGACGCCGATGCGGCTGACTTCGGCGCGCGCGAACGCGCTCCAGATCCGGGCCTCGGGCAGGCGATTGCTCGCGGCGGCGACACTGGCCGACGACATCGCGGACCGCGCGACGATCTGATCCTGATGCGCGCGCACCGCGGCCCACGCGGCCTGCTCGTAGAGCGGCATCGCGTCGTCGCCGTTGCCGGCGGTCGCCAGCGCGGTCGCGCGCACGAGCAGCGGCTGCGCGGCGAGCGCCGGGCTGTGGAGCTCGTCCGCGATATCCGCAGCCTTCTTGGCCGCGTTGAGAGCCGCCAGCTGGTGACCGAGGTTGACCTGCACGCTGCCCTCGGCGAGCGCCGCGTTGTACGCGGCGATGCGCGCGGGCGGTCCGATCGGGCGATCCGGCGCGAGCAGTGCCGCCGTGTTCGCGCACTCGGCGAGCGGCTCGAGCCCGAACGCGACGCGGTCACCCTTCTCCACGACGCTCGCGTCGGCGTCGCGCAGGATCTTCGACAACGCCGACAGCTCGGCGAGCCGCTGGTCGAGGCAGCTCTCGCGCACGACCATCACGTCCTCGGTCTGCTCGCCCCGGATCCGCGTGGCCTCGCACGCCTCGGTCACCGCGGACGTCCAGCCGTTCGCGTAGTCGTCGAGCGCGCGCTCGAGGCCGGCGTACGCGCTCTGCGCGAACGGCTTCTTGGTCGCGACGAACGCGGCGGAGATCGCGTGCTTCGTCTCGTCGTCCCACACGCCCGCGAGCCGATTGCCCGCACCTTCGCAGCGCGGTCCGTGCGAGCGCAGCGCGGTCGTGACGCCGAACGCGGCGATCGCGGCGGCCACGACCGCGCCCGCCGCGAGCGCGACGCGCCGCCTGACCGCACCGGGATCGATCGCGAGCTCGGCGAGCAGCGCCTCCATCGACGGGAATCGCGCCGCCGGATCGGCCGCGACCGCGCGCATCGCGACGCGCTGCACGCGGGCCGGCACGCCGGAGCCCTCGGGCGGGGGCTTCGGCGTCTTCGGCCCGTCCTTGCTGTACGGCCGCGTGCCGAACAGCGCCTCGTACAGCGCGGTGCCGAACGCGAACTGGTCGCTGCGCGCGTCGGCCGCGCTGCCCGCGTAGATCTCGGGCGCGAGATACGCGGGCGTGCCGGCGACGTAACCGGCTTGCGTGAGATCGCGCGCGAGCGGGCTCTTGACCTCGATGTTCGAATCGGAGCTGCGCGCCGCCGACTCGCCGACGCCGTCTTCGCGCCGCAGGCGGGCGAGCCCGAAGTCCATCACGCGCACGCGACCGTCATTACCGACGATCACGTTGTCGGGCTTGAAGTCGCGGTGGACGAGCCCGACCGCGTGCGCCGCCGCGAGCCCGGCGCCCGCGCCGTACAGGTGCGGGAGCACCTCGCGCCACGTTCGCTTGCGCTCCTTGAGCCACGCGCGCAGCGTCGGGCCCTCGACCAGCTCCATCGCGACGAACACGCGATCGCCCGGCAGCGTGCCGACGTCGAACACGGCGATCACGTTCGGATGGGTGACCCGCGCCATCGCCTGGGCCTCGCGCTGCAGCCACGCCTGATCCGTGGTCGCGGTCGCCTGGAGCAGCTTCACCGCGACCTTGCGATCGAGCTCGGGATCGTACGCGGCGTAGACCACGCCCATGCCGCCCTCGCCGAGCACGTCGAGGATCACGTAGCGCCCGACGAGCGCGCCGCGCACCAGCCGTTCCGCGGGCTTCTCGCGGCTGGAGCTTTGGCCCTCGCGCTTGGTCGGCTCGCCCGGCTCGTGCTCGGTCGCGTCCTCGGACACTTGCCCCCGAGGATACGCAAACCGGGCGTTCCAGGTCGCCCCGCAACCGTGGGATCCTGGTCATTGACCGGACCCCGGCGATGATCGAAACTGCGGGCCTGGGCGGGGTTGGCCGCCGCAACGATGACGTCCCCGCGCCAACTTGGTTGGCGCTCGCTTCCCGCAACTCACTGGATCTTCGCGCTCACCGTTTGGCCTTCCGCTTGCTGACCTAGCCGTCTGTTGGAGGTGCACATGCGTCCGTCCGTCCTTGCCTACATGACCTGCGCTGTCGGCGTGAGCCTGCTCGCGGCCTGCCCCGATCGAAGCATCTCCAAGGTCTCGCCGGTGCAGACCGGCACCGCGACCAAGAACATCCCGGTGTCGGCCGACATCGACATCTTGTTCGTGATCGACAACTCGCTGTCGACCGCCGACAAGCAGGCGCTGTTCGCGACGAACTTCCCGGCGTTCGTGAACATCCTCGACACCAAGTTCGGCCAGGGCCGCCCGAACCTCCACATCGGCGTCGTGTCGACCACGGTCGGCACCGGCTCGAGCGTGAACCTCGGCAGCTCGTGCCCCGAGACCGCGCCCGGCGACGACGGCAAGTTCCACAACGCGATGGTCGGCGCCAGCTCCGGCGGCACGGTCGGCACCACGAGCTGCAGCTCGTGCACCATCACCGGCTCGTTCATCACCGACATCGCGAGCGGCGGCTCGCGCCAGACCAACTACAACTGCCCGGGCGGCTCGGGCACCGATCCGAACAACCTGACGGCCGCGCTGCCGTGCATGGCCGAGATCGGCACCAGCGGCTGCGGCTTCGAAGCCCAGCTCGAAGCGATGAAGCGCGCCCTCGACGGCTCGCAGTCGTCGAACGCCGGCTTCATCCGCAACGGCGCGTACCTCGGCGTCATCATCCTCACCGACGAGGATGACTGCTCGATCAAGGACCCGTCGATCTTCAGCTTGAACAACGTCGGCGGCCTCAGCGACTTCCGCTGCCAGCCGATGTACGCGTACAAGTGCGACACGGCGATCACGCCGGCGACCGGCACGACCAACTACACGAACTGCACTCCGGTCTCGGGCGCGTCGTCGCAGTACCTGCAGGACACGTCGTACTACTACAACTTCCTGACGACCGTGAAGGATCCGTCGGAGATCGTCGTCGCGGTGATCGGCGGGACCGACTCGATGGGCAACATGCCCAACCCGGCCGGCTTCAACATCTCGACCGGCTCGGTCCAGATCCCCGGTCAGCCGACCGCGCAGGATCCGGCACTCTCGCCGTCGTGCATGACGACCATCAACGGCAACATGGCGATCGCCCGTCCCGGCCTGCGCCTCGCCGACTTCGTGTCGCAGTTCGGCACGCGCGGCAAGTACTACTCGGTCTGCCAGAGCGATTACTCGACCGCGCTCGCCGACATCGGCACGGAGCTGTTCAACGCGATCAGCCCGTGCCTCGAAGGCGCGATCGATACCACCGACGAGGATCCGAACAACCCCGGCCTGCAGCCGCAGTGCACGGTCTCGTACATCCAGAACTTCGGCTCGACCGGCCAGACCGAGCAACAGATCCCGGTCTGCCAGATGCAGACCGGCGCGAACACGTCGATCACGCCGCCGTGCAACAACGGCCCGTGCCCGAAGATGGGCGCGATGGAGCCGTGCTGGTACGTGTCGACCGACAACGTGACGTGCGCCGACCCGACGGCATTCCCGACCCACCTCACGTTGAACGTGGTCTCGACCTCGGCGCCGCCGCCCGGCACCGTGACCTCGGTCAGCTGCGCCGTCTCGTCGATGTGAAGTGATCCGAGCTCTCGTCCTGACGCTCGTCGCGAGCGCCGCATGCGGCGGTGGCGGCGGCTTTCCGGACGCGTCGGCGTTTCAAGACGCGCCGGCGCCGGGCAAGTTCCAGCTCGACTGGACGCTGCAGGATTCGTCGCAGACGCCGGTGACGTGCGAAGCGGCGAATGCGACGGAGGTGCTCGTGATCGTCCACGACGCGACCGACACGCTGTCCCAGCCGTTCACGTGCGCGCTCGGCAACGCGGTCTCGGGCTCGATCGCGATCGGCACGTACGACATGCAGATCTCGCTGCAAGGCGCGTCGGGAACGATCGCGCAGGCGCCGGAGCAGGACGGCATCGTCATCAGCTCGCTGATGATCTCGACGTTGACACCGGTCGTGTTCACGGTCCCCTGACCTGGCTGGCCGGCTGACCGAGGTGACGTGCGAGCCTACGGCGCCGTAGGCTCGGGCTCGGGCGGGGCCGGCTTCGGCTTCGGGATCGAGAACGCGATGCCGTACACGCCGGGGCTACTGACGTCGGCCGGCTTGTCGTCGCCGTCGTAGAACACGACCTTCGCGGGGCCGCGCAGCTCGAGCTGCTGGCTCGCCTCGGGCACGTCGCGGGTGTGCTCGTCGATCTGGACCTTCGCGCTGACCGCGTAGACCTCGACGTTACCCGCCTGGATCTGGACGTGCGTCGTCGCGTTCGGCGCGAGCGCGCCACGCGACGCGCCGCGCGGCGAGCCGGCCGCATACACGTAGACGGCTTCGATCTGTCGGCTCGTGTGGTTCACGAGCTCGACCGTCTGCAGCTGCGCGCCGCCGCCGCACGCGGCGAGCGCGCACGCGACGAGCCAGAGCCAGCGCGTCATTTCTTCGCCTTCTTCGCGGCCGGCTTCTTCGCGGAAGACGACGTCGCGCGCTTCGCGCGCGGCTTCGGCTTGTCGTCCTTGCCGTCGTCGTCGTCGTGCTTCGGCAGCTCGGCGAGAAACGCGTCGGCGCGCTTGCCGAGCGCATCGGCATCCGGCGCCTCGGTCTCGTTGACGACGAGCACGAACAGGTCGCCCTTCACGCGGCGCTCGGCGAGCGCCTGCTGGACCGCGTCGTCGACGTCCCAGCTATCGCCCGCTTCGTCGGTCACGTACTCGTAACCGACGCGCGCGTCGGCGTCGAAGCCGTCCATCTCGAACCGCATGCCGTCTTCTTCGAACATCACGTTCTCGGCGATGTGAAACCCGGCCGCTTCGAACCGCGCCTTGAGCAGCGCACAAGCCTTGCGCTCTTCCATGACCGCGATGTTACACGCGGCGCGGCGGCGACCATGACAGCGATGCCCGGATTTGCGGACGCAGCCCGATCGTACGGCGGCCAACCGCCCGCAGCTGCGTTCGACCGCGCGGCTTGGTTCGTGCTCGCCCGGCCGCCATGTCCTCGCGCCTCGCGTTCGCCGCCGTAGCCGTGCTCGTCCCCGCCGCGGTCGCGCGCGCCGACCCACCGGGTCTGGTCGCGCCCACCGCACCATCACCGCGCCGCTTCGAGATCGCGATCGATCCGATCAGCCCTCGGTTCGGCTACTGGGAGGGCGCGATCGACTGCGCGATCTCGCGTCAGGTCGTGCTGAGCCTGTCCGCCGCGTACTGGACCAGCGACCCCCTGAACGGCGGCGCGCAGATCGTCGCGAGCGTACCGATCTACCTGTCGCGGGCCTACTCGGGCGTATTCGTCGAGCCCGGGATGGTCCTGCGCGGCTACTCGCACGTGTATCCGGGCGCGCCCGCGAACTTCGTCGATCCCGATCCGCCCTGGATGGGGCCCGAGCTGCTCGTCGGCTGGCAAGTCACGTCCGCGTCCGGGCTCGCGATCGCGGCCGCGTTCGGTCTGGTCAAGCCGCTCTCCACGCGCGACTCGTCGCAGAAGCCGCTGGACGACCCCGAGATCAACGGTTACTTCCGCGTCGGCTACGTATTTTAGACCGTTTTCGCCCGGAAATGATTGCGCCCGGCGATGGGATTGCCGCGCAGCGCGAGGCACGAGCGGCGAAGCGCTACTAGACGTAACGCGAGTCCCGAGCAACGAAGCGATGCGCGGCAGGACCGAGCCCGGCGCGATCAGATCCGGGCGAAACCGGTCTAGTAGATGCGCACGGTGACCGGCGCGCTCGGCAGGCCGCGCGCGATCACGAGCGTGCCGCCGCCGTCGACCGCGAGCGTGCCGTCGCCGACGACGGTGACGGTCGCGTAGCCGGCCTGCGCGGTGACGGTCACCGCCGCGCCGTTCCACGTCGCGCTCGCGGGCATACCGGCGCCGTCCGGCCGGCCGCTCCAGGTCCACTGCGCGGTGCCGGTCGTGCCGAGCGTGTCGTGCCAGCTCGCGCGCGCCGGATCGATCGCGGTGCCCGGCCACAGCCACACCTCCCGCCCGTCGCCGACCGATGCCAGCGTGGTCGCGGTCGGCAGCGATGGCGCGGCGAGCACGGTGTCGATGCCGTCGGGGTAGAGCACGAGCAGCGTGCCGGCCGGCACGAACGCCGGGATCTCGGTCATCGCGGCCTGCGCGGTGAGCTCGCCGGTCGCGGCCGCGCCGCCGAGCAGCGGATACCACGCGCCGTCGGGCAGCTGGACGTCGCGCGACGTCGCGCCTTGCTCGAGCACGGGCGCGACGAGGATGCGATCGCCGAGCATGTACTCGTCGACCGAGCTCCACGCCCAGTCGTCGCCGGGGAACTCGAGCGCGATCAGGCGGAACAGCGGCAGGCCGTCGCGCTGGAAGCTCGCCGAGCTGCCGAGCAAGTACGCCGCGAGCTGCTGGTGAAACCGCGCCCACCGCGCGAAGTGCGCGATCGACTGCGCGTCGTGCTGCCACTGGAAGTTCTGCATCGCGCTGCGCCCGTGATGCGTGCGCATGACCGGCGACAGCGCGCCGAACGTGACCCAGCGATAGAACAGCTCCTCGTCGGTCGGCACCGTGTCCTGGCTCTGATAGCCGGCGATGTCGCTGCCGAAATACGGAAACCCGGTGATGCCGAGCCCGATGCCCATCGGGATCACCGACGGAAAGCCATCGCCCTCGGTGAAGTCGGTCTGCTGATCGCCGGCCCACATCACCTGCACGAGCGGCTGCGAATGGATCCACGCCGCGCGCATGAAGTACATGACGCCGAGCTGCTGGTTGAAGCGTGCCCAGTCGACCGGGTAGCGGTTGTGCACCGCGAGCGCGGCCTCGCCCGACGCCAGCACGCAGTCGGTCGGCTGCCATTCGCCGAAGTCGGCCATCCAGCCGTCGGCGCCTGCGGCGACGCCCTCGCGCATCACGCTCTGCGCCCACGCGACGGCGTCCGGGCTCGTGAGATCGACGAGCGACGCCGGATCGAACTTCGCATCGGTGAACGTGTAGCTCGCTCCATTCGCGTCCCGGATCGAATAGCCGCCGGCGATTGCCTCGGCGTAGACATCGCCGGTCGAGTCGAGGAACGTGTTGTTGTAGACGAGGAACGCGAAGCCCTCGCCGTGGAGATCGCTCGCGAGCTGCTCGATGTCGGGGTAGAGCGTGCGATCGACGCGCCAGTTCTCGTCGAGCGTGTACGCGTCCTGGCCGGCCATCGCGCCGCGCCAGTCTTCGGTCCAGATCAGCGACGACGACACGCCGTTCGCGCGCAGCGCGGCGGCGACCGCGCGCACGTTCGCCGAGCCGAAGATCGCGTCGACCCACGGCGAGAAATAGATCGGCGGCGGCGGCGCCGGCTTGCCGACCCATTCGACCATCGTGCCCTGCGCGTCGCGCGCCGGGTGATCACCGGCACCGACAAAGACCTGGAGCGCGAGCGTGCGATCCCAGACCTCGAAGCGCGCGGCATCGGGTACGACCGAGCCGAGCTCGAAGATCGTGCGGGCGTCGGTATCGACCGCGAGCGCGTAACCGCGCGACGACACCGTCATCGGCATCGGGGTGTGCGTCGAATGGCGGCGGCCGGTCAGGAACCACACGCCGCCGTAGTCGTCGTCGGGCGTCGGATCCTTGCCGATGCCGTCCTCCTGCACCCACAGCGGAACGGTGTAACCGCGATGATCGACGTCGTACGACTGGCCGCCGAGCCCGACGAGGTGCTCGCCGTCGGCGAGCGGCGATGCCATCGCGATGCGATCGCCCGAGCTCGCGGTGAGCAGGATCTCGACCTGCGCCGGAAAGCCCGCGGCGGTCGGATCGGGGCCCGGCCGCGTCGTGTCGAGAAACGTCAGCGTGCCGGTGCCGACCTGGTCGTCGCCGGCCCACAGCGTGAACGTCGCGCCATCCGCGTTGGTCGCGACATCGCCGAGCCGATCGATCGCGCGCCAGTGCTCCTTGGTGGTGTCCTCGGTGAACTTGTACGAGCCGAACTCCTGATCGACCGTCACCGAGAGCGTTCCGACCGACGCGAACGCGTAGGGAGGGCCGCTCGCGTGCTCGCCGCTGCCGCGCGCGGTCGACCACACGACCGCACCGTCGACCGCCAGCTCGATCTGCGCCGGATTCGACGAGATCGTCGCGGTCAGGTCGCCCGCCGATACGCGCGCGATCGGATCGAGGTTGTCGCCGCAAGCGGCGAGCGCGCAGCCGACTAGAAGTGCCCGCGCAGCCCGAACGTCCCACCACCGCGCGTCGACGACACGTCGAACCGATCGAGCACCTTCACGAGCTGCTGGAGCACCGGCAATCTCCCGCCGCCGCGGTTCACGTAGCGCAGCACACCGCCCACGGCCGCGGTCGCGAAGCTCGCGATCGCGTTGTCGCGCTGGTGCGCCTTCTCGTCGACGACACTTCCGGCGATCGGCCGCGTCGTGTCGCAGCCGCTGTCGCTGCACGCGAGCGAGAACGAGCGCGTGAACGACGTCCGCTCGTGGGTACCGTCGAGCGACAGGTTGATGTGCAGCGACGGGCGCGAGGACGGCGCCGTCGGATCGTCAGCGCGCGCGGCCGGCGCGATCGCGAGGAGCGCGATGGCGATCCCGACCGTGACTCCTCGCATGCATCGAGCATCTCACAAGCCGCTCACAGACAGCACTGACTGGAGCTGCAATCGTCGGCTTCGACGATGTCGCACAAATCCCCTTCGCTGCTTTTCGGAACGCACGTCCCGCCCGCCGCGTTGCACTTGTCGCCGGGCTTCGGCGTCGCGGGCAGGCAGCACTCGACGCCATCGCCTCCGCCGCAGCCGTAGGTGTTCGCATCTCCGATGACTCCCGAGCACGATCCCGGTGCGAGCGCGACGCAGCTGCCTCCGGCGACCTCGCACTTGTTCGCGGTCTTCGGCAGGCAGCACTCGAGGCCGATGTGGTCCTCGTTCACGCCGCAGCCGGTGATCGCGCTGACCTGGCCGCTGTCGCACTCGCCGTCGTCCGGGATCACGCAGCTGCCGCCGACGGCCGCGCACGGATTCGGCGGGCCGTCGGTGCACGTGCACGTGCCCGAGTCGTTGTCGCCGGCTCCGCACTTCCAGCTCTTCGAGCACGTGTACGCTTGCAGCGAGCAGTCGTCGACCGCCTCGCACCACTGATGATCCGCGACGCGATCGAGCGACACGTGCTTCGACGTGCCCGATGGCCGGACCTTCAGCGTGTCGCCGTCGAGCGTGTACGCGTAGCGGACGACGCCACCCGGCACGTCGTCGGCCGGCTGATCGAGGTGGATGTAGCGCGTGCTGCCGCTCTTGGTGAACTTGTACGAGCAGAAGTACGGCTGCGGCTCGCAGCTGCCGGTCGCGCATGGTTCGACCACGAGGAAGCAGTTGCCGTTGCTTTCGATCACGAGCTCGTCGAGCTGCGCCGAGCTCGAGATCGCGCCCTGGCCGGTGAACGTGCCGAGCGGCTTGTCGGCCCCGTCGGCCTTGCCCGCAGGGTCCGGCGCCTCGACGCCGTTGTCGTCGGCGTCGCTGCCCGAGCTCGTTCCGCACGCGAAGGCGCCGAGCGCCAACGCGAGCCCCATCGTGATCGTGGTGGTGCGCATTGCCCCGCGCGCTCTGCAAGCACGAGGCCGCGAGGACCGCGAGCAATTTCAGCGACTCGCGCTCGCACGGAAGTCGCCGGCCGGCGTACTAGCCGGCCAGTGTGGCAGCTCGGTCACGAACGCCCGCGCAAGATGCAAGCTGCTTCGACCATCGCGCGCAGCTTGCCCTCGGCGATCGCGCGCGGCAGGTACTTCATCCCGCAGTCGGGCGCGAGGATCACGCGCTCGGCCGGCACGACGCGCAGCGCGCGCTCGACGCGCCGGGCGATCACGTCCGGCGTCTCGATCGCGGGATCGGCGAGATCGAGGCAGCCGACGAGCACGTGCTTGCCGGCCGCGGCGAGCGGCGCGAGCTCGCCGGGATCGAGGCGAGACTGCGCGGTCTCGACCGAGATCTGGTGCGCGCCGGTCGCGGCGAGCTCGCCGAGGAACGAGTAGCCGCTCGGCCGCTCGTGGATGATCGCGGCGTAGCCGAAGCAGATGTGGATCGCGGTCGTCCCGGTGATGCCATCGAGCGCGCGGTCGAGCGCGGCGATCCCGTAGCGGCGCGCGGCCTCGGGGCGAGCCTGCAGGTACGGCTCGTCGATCTGGACGACGTCGGCGCCGGCCGCGAACAGGTCGCGGATCTCCTCGTGGACGGCCGCGGCGTAGGCGAGCGCGGCGTCGTCGGTGCGCTCGTAGTGATCGTTCTGCGCCTGCTGCGACATCGTGAACGGACCGGGCACCGTGATCTTCACGCGGCGATCGGTGTGGCGGCGCAGGAATCGGAGATCGTCGACGAGCACGGGGTGACGGCGGCGGATCGGCCCGACGATGCGCGGCACCGGATTGGGGTGACCGGAGCGATCGAGCGCGGTCCCCGGGTTGTCGAGGTCGACGCCGTCGAGCGCGGTCGCGAACCGGTTCGAGTAGCTCTCGCGGCGGATCTCGCCGTCGGTGACGATGTCGATGCCGGCGCGCTCCTGCGCGCGGATCGCGAGGATCGTCGCGTCGTCCTGCGCCTCGGCGAGAAATGGCTCGGGCACGCGCCACAGCTCGCGCGCTCGCACGCGCGGCGGAAACCGCTTGGACAGACCGGCGCGATCGATCAGCCACTCCGGCTGCGGCATGCTGCCGACGACGGTGGTCGGGAACAACATCGTGCGGTTCTACGCGGTATCGTGCGCGCGTGCCAGAGACCTTGTACGTGCGCGACGGATTCGCCGCGCTGGCCGCGCGGCTGGGCCAGCTCGGCTCGCGCCGCGTGTTGATCGTGACGGGCGGCTCGCGGCGCCATATCAACGCGGCGATCGCGGCGCTCGCACAGTTCATCCCAGACGTGTTCGACGGCGCGCGCGTGCACGTGCCGGCCGAGATCGTCGAGCAGGCAGCCGTCGCGTTGGCGACGACGGGCGCCGACACGATCGTCGCGATCGGCGGCGGCAGCGCGATCGGCCTCGGCAAGGCGCTGCGCCTCGCGCACGACGTGCGGTTCGCGGCCGTGCCGACGACGTATGCCGGCTCGGAGATGACCGCGATGTACGGCATCACGCGCGCCGGCGACAAGCAGACCGGGCGCGACGAACGCGTGCGCCCCGAGCTCGTCGTCTACGACTCCGAGCTCGCGCGCGATCTGCCGATCGCGCTCACCGTGCAGAGCTTGCTCAATGCGTTCGCGCACGTCGCGAGCGTCGCCGGCTCGCTTCCGGATCGCACGTCCGCGTATGCCGCGGCGCACGACACGCTGCGCGCGCTCGAGGATCTGCTGATCCATCCCCGCGCGCTGGTCGCACGCGAGCACGCGGCGCGCGGCGCATCGGCGTGCGCGGCCGTGTTCGATGCCGGCAAGCCCGGCGCGCAGCACGCGCTCGCGCACTTGCTCGGCGGCGCGCTCGGGATCGATCACGCCGCGCTGCACGCGGTGCTGCTGCCACAGTTCCTCGCGTACCAGCGCGCCACCGCGCCCGCGCAGCTCGCCGAGCTCGAGGCCGCGGTCGACCGCGCCGATCTCGATGCGTACGTTCACGATCTGCTCGTGCGCGCCGGCGCGCCGGTCGCGCTCGCCGCGCTCGGCGCGAAGCCGGACGCGGTACGCGCGGCGCTCGCGACACGGCCGGAATTGCCGGCGGCGATCGCGCTCGACGCGCTGTACGGCTTGCGGCCGCCCGGCCGCGGCGGGCGCATCGATCTCGCAGGCGCGGAAGCGCTCGTCATCGGCCCCGCGCCGGCGAGCGCGAAGCGCATCGTGCTCGCGCTGCACGGGCGCGGCGCCGAAGCGGGCACGATCGCGCGCCGCTACCGCGAGATCGTCGCCCACGATCCCGACACGTGCATCGTCGGCTTGCGCGCGCAAGACCACCTCGATCGCTGGTACGCGGTGCGCTACGCCGAATCCGGCGCCGGCCGCGATCCCGAGGTCGTCGCCGCGATCGCGCGCGTCGATGCCGCGCGCCGCGCGCTCGCCGAGCTCGCGCCGCACGCCGCGCTCGTCGTCGCGGGGTTCTCCCAGGGCGCGTGCCTCGCGCTCGAGTACGCGGCGCGCCACGGCCGCGGCCTTCACGCCGTGCTCGCGCCGTGCGGCGCACGCATCGGTCGCCCCGATGAATGGCCCGCCGGCGAGTTGCCCCGCGTGCCCGTCTTGCTCGGCGCCGCCGATTCCGACAGGTGGATGGCGCCCGCGGATCTCGCCGCGACCGCCGCGTGGTTCACGGCCGCCGGCGCGCGCGTCGACATGATCGGCGGCCCGGGCGACAAGCACGAGATCACGCTGCGCCAGCGCATGCGCGCGCGCGAGCTCGTGCTCGGCGCGCATCCCGCCGGCGCGCCGCTCGGCACGTGCGAATCCGGCGTCGTGCCGGCGCAGCAGAACTCGCCGCGCCTGCCGCCGCGCGGGCTCTACGCCGAGCAGCTCAACGGCATGCCGTTCACCGCGCCGCGCGCCGCGAACCAGCGCACGTGGACGTATCGGGTCAGACCGACCTCGCAGCGCCGCGCGTTCGTTCCGATCCCGCAGCCGCTGATCGCCGGCGCGTTCCGCGAGCCGGCGATGGTCGAGCTCGCCGGGTTCGCGCCGCTGCAGCGCTTTCGCGTGCCGGACGCCGACTTCGTCGAAGGCCTCGTCACGCTGTGCGGCGCCGGCGACCCTCACCTCCGCCGCGGCTTCGCGTTCCATCGCTACGCCGCGAACCGCAGCATGAACCACCGCGCGCTCTACAGCGGCGACGGCGACCTCTTGATCCTGCCCGAGCACGGCGCGCTCACGCTCGCGACCGAGCTCGGCCCGCTTCACGTCGCACCCGGCATGCTCGCGGTCGTCCCGCGCGGGATCGTGTTCTCCGTGCTGCTGCACGGCGAACGCGCGCGCGGCTACGTCGCCGAGCCGTTCGGTCGCCATTTCCAGCTGCCCGAGCGCGGCCCGATCGGCGCGAACGGCCTCGTCGATGCCCGCCACCTGCGCGCCCCGCACGCATGGTTCGAAGACCGGCTCGCGCCCGATTTCCGCGTCACCGCGAAGCTCGGCGGCCGCCTGCACGAGGCCTCGCTCGATCACTCGCCGTTCGACGTCGCGGGCTGGCACGGCAACTACGCGCCGTTCGTCTACGACCTCGCGAATTTCTCGCCGGTCGGCAACACCGCGTTCGATCACGGCGACCCGTCGATCTACACCGTGCTGTCGGCGCCCGACGAGCTCGATCTCATCGTGTTCCCGGCGCGCATCGACGCCACCGCGCACACGTTCCGCCCGCCGTTCTTCCACCGCAACGCGGTCACCGAGATCAACGGCGTCGTGCGCGAGCACAGCGCCGGCCCGTTCCAGCCCGGCTGCGTGTTCATCACGCCGCCGTTCACCGGCCACGGCGTCAGCGGCCGCGCGGTCGAGCACTCGCGCGCGCTCACCGACGAACGCGCCGACGCGCCGCGCCACCACGACGGCTCGCTGTGGTTCCAGCTCGAGACCGCGTTACCGGTCGTGCTCGCGCCGTGGGCCGATCCGGTCGAAGACTGGGCAGCCACCTGGGGCAGCCACCGCGGCTATTTCGAATAGCTCGGCTTGTCGCGCTGCCAGCGTGCGAGCTCGGCGCGCGCGCCGTTCTTCGCCGGGTTCATGTCGTCGTCGTGCTTCGGCGTCTTCGCGGTCAGCTCGATCACGTAGCCGTTGGGATCTCGGAAGTAGATCGACTCGACCATGTGATGATCGGCGATGCCGCGCACTTCCTGATCGGCCGCGCGTGCCTTCGCCATCATCGGCTCGAGCTGATCGCGCGGCACCTCGAGCGCGATGTGCAGGTCGTAGTCGTGCTGCTGCTTGAAATCGAAGGGCACGTCCGGCACCTCGAAGAACGCGAGGCACGACCCGTCGTCCATCGCGTAGAACGAGTGCAGGACATGCGTCTGGCGCCCGCTCTTGGTCTCCCGGATCTCGAACGCGTTGACGAGCGGCAGCCCGAGGAAGTCCTCGTAGAACCTGCGAGTCTCCTCGGAGTCGCGGCAGCGGTACGCGTTGTGGTGGAGGCCTTTGATCATCGTTCGATCGCCGGCTAGATCCGCTCGAACTTCTTGTCCTTGAGCGACGCCGCGAAGCCGTAGAGCACTTCGTTGATCTTCGGCCAGCTCGCGAGCTTCTTCACGTTGCCGAGCCAGCGCTGCACGTTCGGCAGGCCCTCGAACGTACAGCCGACGAGCTCGCCGGCCGTGACGATGCACGCGCCGAAGTAATCCGCGATCGTGATCGTATCGCCGCACACGTACTGGTGCGAGCCGATGTAGTGCTTGTCGAGCACGCCGAACCACGTCTTCGACTTGTCCTTGCCCCACGCGATCACGCCGTTGTGGATCTCGTCGGTAGGCCGCTTGTGGTGCGGGAACACCTGCGGATAGAGCAGGCCGTAGCCGTAGTCCCGGTAGAACTGGGTGTTGAACCAGTCCATCACCTCGTCGACACGGGCGCGCTTCTTCAGATCCTTCGGGTACTCTGGCAGATCGAACCTGGAGGCGAGGTACTTCAGGATCGCCGAGCTCTCC